>Ga0181389_1000589_pt1 | contig 14820 bp, 24 predicted proteins | sample 12SPOviralmetaG_FD_130121 | JGI IMG/M metagenome (GOLD analysis project Ga0181389, IMG submission 130121) | Marine viral communities from the oligotrophic San Pedro Time Series (SPOT) site, San Pedro Channel, CA, USA - 12 SPOT_SRF_2010-06-29 | ecosystem: Environmental > Aquatic > Marine > Strait...
CAGCGTTTACCGTACTGACAATAGCTGCTAATTCAAGTACCATTAGCGGCCCCTAGCATTCCCAGCAGGCTTTCTCCTACTCACAGCCTTCTGTTGTCTAGTTTGTTTCTTCTTAGGTGGTCTACCTACTTTAGATCCGTATGTACCTGTACCATATGGCATTAGCTTCTCCTTGACTTAGCACCGGAACACTTCCAACGCTTTCTTGATAAATTGTTTGGTGTATTAGGGTCATTCTGCTTTTTCTTAGACAGACGTTTCTTAATACCTAGGCTACGCGCACAATAACTGTCGCCTTTGCTAGTCCCTGCCTTTACTCTAGGGCCACCTCCTTTAGCTGGGCCTGCTTGCCCATAACTTACCCTTCTTCCACTGGAAGTAACTTTTACTTTAGCTTTACCTTTGCGTGGAGCAACCATTACGCTGCCTTCTTAGAAGCCTTTACAGTCTTCTGTTTTTCTGTAGCACAGTTGCAAGTTTTTATCTCTTTAATAGTTTTCTCTAGTTCCTCAAACTTAGTGTTTACTTGCTGTACGATCTCTAAGAGTTCTGTTCTAGTTACTACCATTAGTAGGTATCCCTTGTAGTTGCATAGGAGCCTGTGGTGCAGGCCGTTGTGTAGGCTGTTGCGAAAGGTTCTTTAGATCAATCTCCTTCTCTTTCAGCATGGTCTGAGCAATCTTCATTCTACGCTCAAATTCCTTATCGTCCTGATCCCCTGCCTTTAGGTTAGCTGTGATAGCCTTAATCTTGTCTATCTCAAGCTCCTGCGGCAGTAGCTGTGCCTCTATAGCAATCTTCTGTGCTCTTGACTGAGACTCCCCAGCTTGACCGTTGAGTGCTGCTGTCTGAGACTGCTGGAAGGCCATTTGCGCCTGTTGAGCCTGCTGCTGCATCTGTTTCTGCTCTGGTGTAGGCTGTGCGGCTTGTGCGGCCTCATCAATCTTAGCAATAAGCTCTTCACGGTTAGATACGTTCATGTTGTCAATAATTGACTGTATCAAAGTATTGTACAGTGGAGACTCTGGGGACATTGTTTGCAATAGTTGTACAAGCTGTGTTACTTCGTACTCACGGGCAATAATACCTAGAGTAGAGGTGGTGTTAAACTTGTAGTCCTTGACAGGATAGTTCTCAGGGTCAAACTGCATATATCTGCAAGCAGCTTTCTTAACAAATGGAATTAAGAAGGACTGCTGGAAGTTAATCAATGTACGCTTGTGGCGCTTAATGATGGCACCTAGGGACATACTTATACCAGCAGCCGTAGCGTCACCGTTGATACTACCTGCAATACCAGCGGAGTCTATAGCACCTGTGGACATCTGTACCATCTTCTGTAGCTCTGCTGCCTGTGCAAAGGTAATCTGATTTACTTGTCCAAAGTTAAAGGGGTTCAGTACTGTCTTAGGATCACCGTTGGTCAAGATGATTTTTCCGGGTCTAACCTCCGGTCTAGAGCCTCTAGGGAGCCGTGTAGCGTCCATAGCAAGCATTGGGTGTACAGTTAGGGCTAAGGCATCAATGCGTGCTCTAAGCTCTGTATCAAGTGCTTTCTGGCTATTATAGCCTTTCTCACATACCCCACGGCCCCAGAACTTACTAGGTACTACATCCCAAGGGAATGCTACGATAGGTCTGTCCTGCATCATGTATGGGTTTTCTTCAGCCTTTAGCAGTATACCACCATTAGCAATAACAACAACAGCTTCAACGTAGTAACTTTCGTTTTCTTCATCTTCGCCATCTTGTTCACCCTCTAGCTCTAGGTCAGCAATATCCTCGTCTTCACCAAGCATTGCTTCCTTCTCGCCTATCTTTAGTAGATAGCGTGGCACTAAACCGTAGTACTTAGTCAGGCGTACCTTGTCTTCGTCAAAGGACGTAAGGTCTTGGTCTGCCTCTAGGTCATAGTCACTAGCTGCCTGCCCTACATATACGTCTCTGTAAACACCTTCTTCCTGTAGTTGCTGCACTAGGTGTCTGGACACAAACTCATCCACAGCAACGCCTAAAGCGTCCTCTACGGAGGTAGCAACAGGGTCAATTAGGAAGTTTTGTGGCAGTACAGGGCGTAGTTTGACCATTGTACGGTCAGTTATGTTAACACCTACTGCCTGTAGCTGTCCGTCCATGATAGGTTGTGTGGCAGGAGCCATTTCTTTGACTTCCTCTAGCACTACTTCAGCTACACCTGTGCCAAATACAGCACTATTGATTAAACACTCACCTACTTGCTTGCGAATCTGTGCTTTTTCAAAGTCCTCGTGCAGTTTATTGCGTAAATACACAATATCTTGGCTATCTGGGTCAGCTAAGTCATCGGTAATGTCAAAATACTTACCTCTACCGAAGGTTGCCTCTTCTAACTCTGCTACACTGGACTCTACGGCTTGCTGAAGTGCAGGGCTGATGATTCTAGAGCGTTCACTCTTCCTATCTGCGTCCTGTGCAGCCCAGATGCCGCGCCAAAGTCTGTAGTATTCCTCAAACTTCTCTGAGTAGTTGGCCTCGTAGTGATCTCTCCATGAGTCACACTTAGACATCACCCAGTTTTCTAGGTGCTCTTCGCTCATTAAGACATCGTTATCGCCGTAGTCCATTATTTACTACCCCGTAGCTTTCTGTTTCTAGTTGTTTTGGCTGCTTTTTTGAATGCTTTTGCTGTAGGTGCGCCTTTACTACCGGCTGAACGCATCTTCTCACCGGAACCCGCTGCAATACGTCTACGTTTAGCATGAATGTTACTGTACAAACCTTGTTTAGCCATGTTAGTATCCTGTTACTACGTCTAAAATTTCTAAGTCATCAATCTCAAAGTCATATGAGTAGGCTACTTTAGCCAATTGATCTGTGTATGCAAAAGCGTCTATCAAGTCATCATGTGTTAAGACATCAGGGAACTGGAATAACTGATCCATAAACCTAGTGTTCCACTCACCTTTACCTAGAGTAATCTGACCGTTCTCAAATCTACCCTGTAATGCCCACATGATCCTGTCTGTTTTCTTTCTGTTACCGTGTGTAAGCTCTTCTACAACAAAGAACCTACCATTTTGTTTCATCATGTCCATCAATGGGGACATTACAGCCTGCTTAGAGATACCACGTTCAATACCTACACTGATAGGCCTGTAGTCCCTGACTGCTTGGAATATCTTTCTAGCTGTCTCCGCTAAGTCCCACCTACCGTAGATAATGTTCTCTAGGAACCAGCCGTCCTCATTGACCTTCACTACCGCTATGGCTGACTCATCCAGCTTAGAGTTTTTAGATCTTTTCTTACTTACGTCCTCAAAGCCAGCTAAGTCAATACTGATGTAGTAGTCACCTACGTCTGGCTTATCACCAAACTTGACCCACTCCTCCTTAAACATCTCTGAGCCTCTAGCCTCAAAGGATGCCATAAACTCCTGTCGGAATGCATAGGAAGACATGGACTTTTTAGCTAAATCTATTTCATCAGGGTCTAGTAGTTCGTTGTCATAGGAGGTGAAGTGCCATGATTGATAGGAGGCATCGTCCTCTAGCTCTGCGTACTTGTACATCTCATAGAAGTGGTTACGTCCCATAGGTGTGCCTATGAACAACGCACCACCCTTTTGGTCAGCTAGGGCAGGTCTAAGGATCTGCTCAAAGACCTCTGGTTTCATATCTGCGTACTCGTCCATCACTAGGAACTTTAGTGACACACCACGCATAGTCTCCGGTCTATCTGCACCCTTGAGGGATATAGTGGCACCGTTGACCAGTTTTATTTGTAAATTGTTAATGTGAGCACTCACTACCACTGGATTAGCCAAGTCTAGTAGTGTTTGCCACATGATGTCTCTAGCCTGCCCCTGTGTAGGAGCTACATAGAACACCTGTCCCTTGTCTGCCTGTAGTGCGTTTACAATAAGCATCCATGCAGCTAGTCTGGATTTACCTGTACGTCTACCCGCAGCTACAATCTTAAACCTAGTGTCATCTGCCCAGACTTGCTTTTGCCAGTCCAGTAGCTCAATGTTAAGACTTGTCATGTATTAGCTTTCTTAACTGTTCCATCTGATCCTTGTCCACATGTATTGTGTACTCAGTAGCAGTAGGATCCTGTGGTTCTATATTACCATCCCAGTTAAGATCCTCTTGTTTAGCTAGAGTCTCTCTGTATTCTTTGTTATCCATAAGTCCACATCACAGGTGCGTCAGTAGGTCTAATATCCACATGTACAAAGCCACCGGCTACACCAATCCCTGTAAACCCTAGCTCTATGGCCTTCTTAACTATAGTGTGCCGTTGCACACCGGATGACACAGCTATGTCCGCTGCGATCCCTTGGGCATGAGTGCCAGCCTTAGGCTTCCTTAGTTCTATAGGGTGCTCTGGTGATCTATAGCCGCTAGTGATTACAAAAGGAAAACCACAGGCTTCCCTTAGTTCATCTAAGGCCAAGATTAGTTCATCTTCTATTTCATTCTCACCTGTGGCTTGACACACAAACTCTTCCCTAGTGAAGTACTTAAACATCTGTGTATTCTCCGTCTATAGGTTCACTAGGTTCCACATCTGTTTCAACAGTGCCGCCTAAACCTGAGATTGTTATGTTTACTGATGATCTACCACTGGCTGCATCTTTCTCAAAGTAACTCAAGGGTAGCATACGATCCATCACTAGTTTCCATGCAGCCGCTTGATTCTTATGGTCATCATTAAGTGCCGCATCAAATATACTGTCAAGTACCTTACGAGACTTAGGGGACGCAAGCATACGAGCCTTATACTCATTGATGATACCAGCGTCACCTTTAGGTCTACCTAGAGCTTTCCTAGAGCCTCTAGATTTAGAAGCTACCTCAGACTTCTTAGGTCTACCTCTTTTCCTTTTAGCAAGAGTAGGTTTATTATCAACATCCATGTGTATTTTACCTTATTGTCTCTCTAAGAATACAATATCAGTATAGCATATTTTTGTGTACTTGTCAAGTCCTTTTTACTATTATTTAGTAGTGTACAATAATACTATAGTAATCAATAACTTGGCTATGTTAGTAAGTACTTACATTATAGGAGTTTTCTCTAGTTTTCTAATTTTAGCTCTGGTGTACAAGAGTGCCTACCCCAATTTGAACAGCAGCGCCACCGGCCCCCCCGTCCCTCTAGCATAACCCGCGCCTCATGTCAACAAGAGTCTTGCCCTATAGCACACAATAGAACACAAGTCAACCCTTGACAACTAGAGAAGACTATGGTAGCCGTGCCAATGGCTAGCACATGTGGCTATAGATGTCAAGAGTAAATAAGTGTTGACAAATGCACAAGAGTGTGAGTGGCGGCGGCAGCCTATAGCATACCCAAGCAACCACATGCAAGTGAATTGTATTCATGTTGACATGAGAATGTTTCAGTTTACAGACCTGCACATATGTCTATAATGGATCACATCAGACACACACACAGACACACATAAGGAAGCACAGACATGAACAAGAGAGCAACCAAGTTTATCGAAGCACTACGGAACATAGACCTAGGTAGTGGGAAGAGTCCTAGAGTCATCATAAGAGAAGACGATGAGATAGTATTGTCAGCAGAAGAGTACGATGGTCTGGTAATAGATCCATACGGTGATATGGAGATACACGCAGATGTCGAGGCTCTAGCACGAAAGCACAAGTTTGAGCTAGAGTTTGAATCAGCAGGCGCAATTATAGCTTACGCTTACTAATTGTAGGTGATAGCCTATTGCACACCAGTAGGCTATAGCATACACTTAGACACAGACACACAGAAGGACAAGAGAACATGGATAGAAAAGACAAAGAGTTTTTGTGCATAGTGAGCTTTGTGCTTGTTATTATTTATCTCCCTATATTTCTACTGCCAGCAGGAGTTTAGACCATGGCTATCAGATTATCAAAAGCTAGCAAAATGCCTTGCCCATCATGGAGCCTAGAGGCGCTAACGACATGCCCAGCTAGTAAGAGGCGCGATGGTACACTAGTGGACGCATGCAAGGGCTGCTATGCCACACAGGGTAACTATCGCTTCCCTAATGTCAAAGCACCTAGACTAGAGAACCAAGAGGACTGGAAGCGTGAGGATTGGGTGCAGGACATGGTGCAAGAGCTAGACAATCACAGGTATTTCCGTTGGTTCGATAGTGGTGACATGTATCACATCAAGCTAGCTCACAAGATGCTAGAGGTTATGGCACAGACGCCATGGGTTAAGCACTGGCTACCTACTCGCATGCATAAGTTTGCTAAGTTTGCCAGTGTTATCAGTGATATGCAGGCATTACCTAATGTAATTGTGCGCCTATCCAGTGACGGCATACACGGCGAGATTATAGAAGGTGAGACTACTAGCACCATTATACCTACGCCTGACCATGCCACAAATGCTATGACAGTGTGCGAGGCGTACACTAGAGCAGGCAAGTGCGGCACATGTCGCGCATGCTGGGACAAGGATACAAAAGTAGTTGCATATCCTGCCCATGGGCGTAGTATGATTAAACTTTTGAACATAGCAGCATAGAGGAGAATAGAGCAATGGACACACTTTTAAGGATAGAGCGTTTAGCTGCACAATGGTTTGCTTGTAAAGCGGGCAGGGATTTTCTACCAGAAACCGAAACAACCAAGCAAGTCAGGCTCAATAAATCTACTTCAATCATTATTCAATTATGGGCAATAGAGGAATAAGACAATGGAAAACGAAAAGCAGATTGTGATGTACAAAGCAGGAGGTTTAGGCTGGGCTGTGTCTCTAAATCAAAAAGACACAGTGATTACAGTGACAACGCACGCGGATAGTCTAGCGGCATTAGATGAGGCTTTTAGACTCAGCACTATAAACAAGCCTGTCATTCCGATAACCATAGACACTACAGGAGAATAGAGCAATGCAAGTACAAAAAGATTACAGGCCGGAATGGTCACAGGACATAGAGAAGGCACAAGAGTTACCATTCTGGAAAGTGTGCCTATGGTTTATGTGGGGTTTTACAGTAGGTTTTTTTATAGGAGGCTAGAGCATGTCGCAGCATTACAACGCACTGCCCAGCAGGTTTATAGTGCAAGAGCTAGAGAGCATTATAGACAATATAGGCCTAGAGCTAATGGTAGGACGCAAATGGGCAATCCGCAGGCAAGAGCTAGAGGAGTATACCGATAGAGAAAAAAGGTTACTCAGAGAGTTAGATTCTAGACTTGACAGACTACAGGCTATTAGTGCTAGACTAGAGACACTTTCAATAGATATACAGGAGGCACCATAGAATGAGCCTATTCGACACACTAGCCAGAGAGCTATACGATTACGAGCCTGAGTGCTCCCATGAGTGGGAGTATCAGCCAGCAGAGTACGAGCGTCTAGATGGGCGTTCTACTGTTCTACAGTACCCAGAAGCGTACTATTGCGCCAAATGCGACACGTTCAGAGATCAAGAGGAGTACTAGAGCTATGAATATATTCTACCTAGACACTTGCCCTAGGGCAGCAGCAGTGCAGCAGTGCGACAAGCATGTTGTCAAGATGATCCTAGAGAGTGCTCAAATGCTCTCCACAGCGCACCATGAGCACGATAGCCCTAGAGCAGTCTATAAGACTACGCACAAGAACCACCCCAGTACAGTGTGGACTAGGGAAAGTGTAAAACACTACAACTGGCTATATGCTCATATGGAGGCTTTATCGGACGAGTACACGCATCGCTATGGTAAAGTGCATCTAACGTGGCAAAAGTGCCAAGAGGCACTCAGAGAGCCTCCTGAGGCTATGCCAGACCTAGAGTGGCGGGAGCCTCCCCAGTGTATGCCAGACGAATGCAAAAGAGCTAGCGCAGTAGATGGCTATAGGGTATACTATAGAGTCAAAAGCGACACTATAGACATGCGTTGGACTAACGCAACCAAACACTTTTTTGAGGAGCACATAACATGAGTGATAACTTCAGCAACGATATAGACGTTACTGATCCTAATGATCTAGAGGATCCCATTGACCGCATGATTAAAGACATAGTAGACTATAATCTAAACAGCATGCCAGTGAGCGAAATGCTTGCTATAGTAGCTACTTACATGTCTGAGCAGTTAGAGAACACTTCCCTAATGGAAGTACAGCAGATCCACACAGGCATTTACGGCAACCCACAGGACATACACTAATGAGATGCAAAGCATGTAATACTGCCCTAGAGCAGTTCGAGATTGATAGGAAGTGCAAGTTATCTGGAGAGTACCTAGATTTGTGCTCCCCATGTGCCAGTGTCTCTAATGAGGCAATACATCAACAAGAGGAGCCTATATATAGAAACTACCTAGATATTCAAGAGGAATCAGAATTTATTCAACATGAACTTGTATTATAAAAATACTTGTGTTATAATACTACTGTATTGAGGCAAATGATAAATAACCATTTGTTCAATAGTAATTCAATCGCTAATCTATAGGAGAAACACATGGCGGTAATTGAAGGTGCAGCACAGTTTGTTAACTTAAAAGAGACTGAGGTATATCAAGGGAAGGACACTGGGCGCTATAGCGTAGTGTTAACTCTAGACGATGCAGCAGCAAGTGAGCTATCGGGTAAGGGCGTGCGCCTGCGTCCATATGGCGAAGGTGACGCAGCAACAATGCAGCGCAAGTTTGCTAGTCGCTTTGAAGTGAAAGTGATAGACGCAGAAGGGGAACCATACAAGGGTGATATTCCTAGAGGCTCCAGTGTGCGTATATCATACACTTATGGTGATGAGCATCCAGTGTACGGAGTGCCTGTATACATGAATGCAGTCAGAGTACTAGAGTTAGGGGAAGCAGGAATTGACGCAGAACTCTAAATTTGTAGGCCACGAGTCTTGTGATGCATGTGGATCATCTGACGCTAAGGCCGTATACAGTGATGGGGGGAGCTATTGCTTCTCCTGTCACGCAGTAGGCAAAGGGGAGGGCAGCAGTGCCTTCTCCTCTACTGAACCTACCAAACTCAAGAGGAAGTTAGAATTGACTGGAGTAGTAGCTGATATTCCTGATAGACGTATACCTAAAGCTATCGCCGCTAAGTATGGTGTTACTGTAGAGTATGACGCACAGGGCAAAATATCCAAACACATCTACCCATACTATGCCTGCGATACTGATGAAGTGAAAGGTACTAAAGTGCGCCTATGCCACAGTAAGGACTTTTTTGCTACAGGCAGTACTGAGGGCGTTGGGCTATTCGGGCAGCAAGTGTGCAAGGGTAGAGGTAAGTACCTTACAATCACTGAGGGTGAGATAGACTGTATGTCTGTGTCTCAGATGCTTGGAGGCTCCTATGACGTAGTGTCCCTACGCTCTGGTGCATCAGCAGCAGCTAAGGAGGTTAAAGAGCAGCTAGAGTGGCTAGAAGGGTACGATAACATCATACTGTGTCTAGACAACGACAAGGCAGGTAAGCAGGCTGTAGAGGCTGTGAAGGACTTGTTTAGCCCTAGCAAGCTAAAGATAGTCAAGCTACCTGTAAAAGACGCTAGCGACATGCTACAGGCCAATAAGATTAAAGAGTTTACTACCGCATGGTGGGAAGCTAAAGTCTACCGGCCTGATGGTATCGTGAGTGGTAAGGATACATGGGACGCACTAACCAATAAGATCAAGGTTAAGTCTATCCCGTATCCATGGCAAGGCCTCAATAGCCACACTAAAGGCTTCAGACCATATGAGCTAGTGACGATTACGTCAGGCTCCGGTATGGGCAAGTCTCAGATGGTTAGAGAGCTAGAGTACTACCTGTTAAACGCTACTGAGGATAACATAGGTATCCTAGCACTAGAGGAAGATGTAGCCCGTAGTGCTCTAGGTATCATGTCAATAGCAGCTAACGCACCATTGCACCTAGAGGAAGATCTAGATCCAGAGCTAGCCTACCCATACTGGGAGGAGACTATGGGATCCGGTAGATACTACCTCTTCGATCACTGGGGTAGCACAAGCGAAGATAACCTGTTGGCACGCATACGCTACATGGCAAAAGCGTTAGATTGTAAATGGATTATTCTTGACCACTTATCAATTGTGGTATCAGCACAGGAGAACGGGGACGAACGTAAAGCTATAGATGCTATTATGACTAATATACGCACTCTTGTAGCTGAGTTAGGCGTGGGCCTGTTCCTAGTGTCGCACCTAAAGCGTACACAGGGTAGAGCACATGAGGATGGAGGGCAGATCAGCCTGAGTGAGCTAAGAGGCTCACAGTCTATAGCGCAGCTATCGGACATGGTGATAGGCCTAGAGAGAGATCAGCAAGCGGATAATGAGGAACAGCGCAATACTACTACAGTGCGTGTGCTCAAGAATCGTTACGCTGGACTCACAGGAGCCTGCTGCTGGCTAAAGTATAACCACCAGACGGGTAGAATGATAGAAGTGGCTAAACCACAGGGAGACAATGATGAGTTGTAGTCCTATATATTTGGACGCAGAGACTAATGGCCTAAAACCTTCTGAGGTGTGGGTAGTGGTCACAATGCAGGATGAGGTACTACTGGAGCACTATACGCCAGAGTCACTCAGGAAGGCTCTAGACAACGATGCTCTAGTCATAGGCCACAATCTGTTTGGGTACGATATACCAGTGCTCAAGAGGTTATGGGATATAGACATAGACAGTAGCAGAGTGAAGGATACTCTAGTTATGTCTAGACTAGCGGATCCACAGCGAGACAAGGGTAACTCCCTACGGTCTTGGGGTGAGCGTCTGAACTTCCCTAAAGGTGACCACAGTGATTGGTCTTGCCTATCGGATGAAATGGTGACGTACTGTAAGCGTGACGTAGAGCTAACTGCTGCTGTATATGATCGGCTACTGTTTGAGCTACGGGACTTTGGCACAGACTCTGTAGAGCTAGAGCAGAGAGTGCAGGAGATCACACAGAAGCAGGTACGCAACGGATGGAAGCTGAACGTAGGGCAGGCTATCTACCTAGTGGCAACACTGAAGGAGAAGCTATATGACCTAGAGGATGCAGTACATAGAGTGTTTAGACCATTACCTACCTTCGTTAAGGAGGTGCGCCCTAAAGTAAAAAAGGATGGAACTATCTCTGTCGTAGGTCTTAAATTTCTAGGTGACCAGTGGAGCAGTATAGCTGGTGACTTCTCTAGAATAGACTACCCTGAGTTTAACTTAGGTTCACGGCAGCAGATAGGTAGACACTTACAACACTTTGGATGGAAGCCTTGCCAACACACTGAGCATGGTCAGCCTATTGTCAATGAGAAGGTACTCATGGGCATAAAAGACATCCCTGAGGCTACTTACATTTCTGAATACCTGATGGTGCAGAAGCGTATAGCACAGGTGGAGTCATGGATAGAGGCTGCTGATGAGGACACAGAGCGTGTACATGGGCAGGTAAACACTAACGGAGCAGTAACGGGCAGGATGACACACTCTAAGCCTAATGTAGCACAAGTGCCAGCCTCTAGAGCACCCTACGGTGCAGAGTGTAGAGGATGCTGGACTGTGCCTGAGGGCTATAAGCTAGTAGGGTTTGACGCTAGTGGACTAGAGTTGCGGATGCTTGCACACTACATGAATGATGAGGAATATACCAATGAAGTCATCAATGGAGACATACACACCGCTAATCAAAAGCTTGCAGGACTTGAATCAAGAGATCAGGCAAAGACTTTCATCTATGCCCTCTTGTACGGGGCAGGAGATGCAAAGCTTGGGAGTGTGGCTGGGGGATCTAGAGCAACTGGAGAAGGACTTAAAAAACGCTTCATGTCTAATCTCCCAGCATTCGCAAATCTTAAAGCTAGAGTGGCAAGCGAAGCTGCTCAAGGATGGATTAGAGGACTTGACGGGCGTAGACTAACTGTGCGGTCTGAGCACGCAGCACTAAACACACTGCTACAGAGTGCCGGTGCAATTGTTATGAAACAGGCCTTGATTCTTCTGGATAACTATGGTATACTATGGGGACTTGACTACAAGATTGTAGGTAATATCCATGATGAAGTCCAGAGTGAAGTAAAGGCTAAAGACGCAGAGAAGTTTGGAAGGCTAGCAGTCTCTTGTCTAGAGGCAGCAGGACTACATTTTAACCTAAACTGCAAACTTGCAGGGGAGTACAAAATTGGAACAACTTGGTCAGAAACACACTAATCAGTGTATTGATTGCGATGTGGATCTAGTTCTAAATGAGAACTGGACTGAGGCACGAAAGAAGCAGTCTAAATACCTATGTAAGACCTGCTGGCATGGTAGAGAAATGTATGTGGATAACAAGTACATATCAAGGTCACATCCTCTATATAAGGCAGGACGCTATAAGTCTTTTGGCGATGCAGCCTTTAGCTCTCTAGAGAACTACGAGACTGCAAAGGAAGGACAAGTGTACATCATTGTTAACCCAGCGTTCCCTAGTTGGTGTAAGATAGGAATGGCTGTAGACGCAGAGGACAGGCTGAAGCAGTACCAGACCAGTTCGCCCTACAGGGACTACAAGCTGATGGCAACGTATGACACCAGTGACAGACGCAAGGCTGAGAAGTTTGCACATGATCTACTAGAGAAGAGACATGAGCGTAGAGGCGAATGGTTCTGTATTCAGCACCCTGTCGCTGCATCTATACTAGAGTTACCCATGAGAGAGTTTCAATGAAAACAGTTAACACAGTAGTAGAGGACATATATTCTCTTATGACAACCAAGCAGCCTGACGGCTCTGTGGACGTTGAACAAGAGATTGATAAGTTCGGTGAAGCTGTAAAGGAACTCATGCGAAAGGAGTTTACTCCTAGGACATCTTTTGATGACAGGAAGCTACGCTTGTCTAACATAGGTAAGGACGATAGATACCTATGGAATAACTATAACAACAAAGGCCCAGTAGAGGAGATACAAGGGCCGACATATGTTAAGTTTATGTACGGGCATTTGATTGAGGAAATGCTACTGTTCTTAACACGCATGTCAGGACACTCTGTGACTGATGAGCAGAAGGTGTGTGAGGTAGAGGGCATTATAGGTCACATGGACTGCAAGATTGACGGTATTGTAACGGACATCAAGTCCACCAGTACCTACGCATTCAAGAAGTTTAAGGACGCTACACTAGCCTATGATGATCCCTTTGGGTATGTAGACCAGATCAAGGCCTATGCGTACTCTGAGGGAGAGACTAAGGTAGGTTGGCTTGCTATGGACAAGCAGAACGGTCACATAGCGTGGCTACAGTATGACCTAGAGGACACAGAAGCACCAGTGTACTCTGCTATCAGTGGTGACATAGCGGAACGGATACGCCATGTAAAAAAGCTGGTGGAGTTGGAGGAAGCGCCAGATTTCTGCAACGAAAGGGTAGCGGATGGCAAAAGTGGAAATATGAAGTTAAACGTAGGTTGTTCCTACTGTCAGTTCAAGCGTTCATGCTTTCCAGAACTGCGTACTTTTCTTTATTACGGTGGCCCAAGGTATTTAACGGAGGTGGTAAATGAGCCTAAAGTCCAAGAGATTTTCTAAGAACATCTATAGGTCTGGACTAGAGAAGAAGTTTGCTGAGTTAATGCCTAAGGGCAGGTTCCTGTACGAACCCTACGACATACCATACGTTATGCACAGGAAGTACAAGCCAGACTTTGTAGACAAGAAGACCGGAGATTACATAGAAACTAAAGGTTTCTTTAGAGCAGGAGACACACAGAAGTACACATCTATACGCGATAGCATAGCACCTATCAGTCTGATATTTGTACTCTCTGACCCTAATAAGAAAGTCAGGAAGGGTTCTAAGATCACCATGGGACAGTGGTGTGTTAAAGAAGGCTTTGACTTTTATACAGTAGATGAGTATGCAGATGTCATTAACGATGGATGAAATTAAGGAACGGGTGTTGACTAGGTACGATATAGATGATATACTTAGTCTTCTAGATATAACCGCTGAAGAGATAGTAGACAGGTTTGAGGACAAATTTATTAACAGGCTTTGTCTCTTTGAAGAAGGGCTAGCAGAACAAGAACTTGAAGATTGGAGTGCAGACGATGAAGACGATTGACGATGCTACACCGGAGGAATGGAACAGCCTACGGTACGCCAAAGGGAGGATACAGGAAGATGATGCTGTAAACGAACACCCAGTGTTTGCTGAAAAAGCTATGAAGAAAACTTATGACCCAGTAAACAAGCCAGCACATTATAACACAGGCTCTATAGAGGCTATAGAAGCTATAGAGGCTATGCTGTCCAGTGATGAGTACATAGGCTACCTTAGAGGTAACGCTCTAAAGTACATGTGGCGATTTAGATATAAAGATAAACCTATAGAAGACTTGCGTAAAGCACGTTGGTATGAAGAGAGATTGATTAAATACATGTTGGAGAACCCTAGTGTTAAGTAAGGTAGGTAAGCAGGACTACTTAGGAATAATTATTGACTACGATAGGGAAGATGATCTTAATAATTTCTCAGTAGAGACACTGAAGGATAGATACTTATGGCAGGATGAAACCCATGCACAAGAAGCATTCGCAAGAGCCTCAGTCTATGGTGCAACGTATCAAGAGTATACTGACTACGATCTTGCACAGCGACTTTACGAGTACGCTAGCAAGAGCTGGTTTGGTTTTAGCACTCCTATACTTAGCAACGGGGGAACCACTCGTGGTTTACCTATTAGCTGCTTTCTCAATTATGTTCCTGATTCGCGTAGCGGTCTTTCTGCACACTACGATGAGAACATATGGCTGGCGAGTGGAGGTGGAGGCTTGGGTGGATATTGGGGTGATGTTAGAAGTAACGGGGTTTCTACTGCTAACGGTAGTCAGTCTACTG
>Ga0181389_1000590_pt1 | contig 14811 bp, 20 predicted proteins | sample 12SPOviralmetaG_FD_130121 | JGI IMG/M metagenome (GOLD analysis project Ga0181389, IMG submission 130121) | Marine viral communities from the oligotrophic San Pedro Time Series (SPOT) site, San Pedro Channel, CA, USA - 12 SPOT_SRF_2010-06-29 | ecosystem: Environmental > Aquatic > Marine > Strait...
ATTGTCCTGCTGCTTGTAAGTATGGTGCGTATGATCCTATACCTTGTGTAGCTGCTGTGTATGCATCTTTAGTTGCCTGGTCTTGACCAGCAACCATTGGCTGAAATTGTGTTGTATCTAATTTTTGAGAAGTTAAACCTGTTAACTGCGTTGCATAATCTTTACCTAGATCTTCTACAAACTGTGGGGGTAAACTACGTGTTTCTGTTATTGCCATTAAATTACTTCTCCTATTCTCTCTGATACACTAAACATCTCTTGAGCGCCAGTGTTTCCTTGTGATTCCTCAGATACTCTACCACCATTTTCTAAATTTTTCATCATATTTTCCATAACTTCTGCACCTTTATCTATGTCTCCACCGCCAGCATTTCTAACAGCGTCAGCAGTAAATACAAATTCATTTACACTTAATCTTGCAGGCACATCATCTGCTTTTTCTGCTTTTCCTATTGGTACAAATCCACCTTCAGCTCTATAATCTTTTTCCATACCACCAAGGTTCATAAGCCCACCTTCAGCTCTAGCTATTCTACCACCGTTAGCATACAAACCATAGTTTTCATAAGGTAAATTAGTAAATAACATGTTGTTATATTTTTGGTTTAATGCTGCTAGTTTAATAGGATCTCCACCTGCTTCTATCTTAGCATTTTCTATGTTAGCTCTCATACTAGCTGGTGTTCCTTCTTCTCCTGTAAGTGGATCAATTAATCTACCACCTCTGTCCGTCATACCGATGTCTTCGTTTTCTGGTGCCTTGTTAATGCCTGGGATAAAAGGTAATGCTGCTGATAAACCTAACATTTTCATCATACTTAAATTGTCTTTAACTCCAAAACCTTTAGTAGGATCTTTTAATAATGCTTTCCCTGCTATGTTTGCTAAATATCCTTTTTTACCTAAAAAATTTGCAGGATTATATGCACTTGCTGAAAAAAGATTACCTCCTCCTAGGTATACTCCACCCGCATATAACAATGCTGCTTTACCTAAGTCACTTTTTAAAACTTTTCCTGCTGCGTCAGCCACACTACCTATAGCTTTACCAACACCTTTAACTATTTTACCTAAAAAATATCCTTGTCTTGGTACAGCATTCATGATGCCGCCACCTGCTCTAGTAATTCTACCACCGTTAGCTACATATCCTCTTAAAACATCTGCTCCAACATTTTGTCCTGTACCAAATCTATAATCAAATGTTGTTTCTTCTGTAGCATCTTCTTTACCCGTATCTGCACCACCACCCATCATTGCGTATTGTGGTAAAATATAAGGGTTTCCTTTGTTTTGATTTATAAAGTTAAGTCTATTAGGCTGATATGTTTCTATTAAATTTTGTATACTATTTTTAGAATCTTTAGAATCTAAATTTTGAAGTTCTGTTATTTGACTATAATAGTCCTGTAATTTATCCGAAGTAACTGGAGCACCAAATTTTTCTGCTGCAAAATTAAGTAGACCAGGCATCTCTGGGTTTATATTATAACTAGGAATTTTTTCTCCTTTAGCATATGGACCATCAGCTTTAAAAACTCCTTTATTAACTAAATCTTTAACGCTTGGAGCAAGACCAATCATTTCTTCCATAGTCATTACATCTACACCAGGAATACTTGGGTCCATTAAACCTTTTTGTAAATTTTTCTTTTTTTCATTTATTAAATAGTTAATAAATTTTTGTCTTTTCCTTTTATTAAACCTATCTTTCTTTCCACCTATTTCAAAAAAAGTAGGGTTAACTTTACTTTGACCTGTAAAACCTGCTTCGATTTTTTCTTTCATATTTCGTCTAGCTAACTCATCGGCTGATACTCCAGTTTTTCCAGTTGCTAAGTTTTTTACAGCTTTTTCTGTTGAGTTTTTAAAATTTCCTTTTGCAAAATCATCTTGACTAACACCATAGTAATCAGATTCAGGATACGCAGGTATCCCTTCTTTAGTCATAGTCTCTTGACCACCTAAAGCTTTTAGTTTTTCAACTTCGTTTGGTGTTATGTATGCCAACAGATGTGGTTGGCCCTTAATTTTTTTAGTGCTAGTTATCCCAGCCATGACTACATCCCTCTGTTATAGAGACCCATCAAACCGCCGTTGGCTGCCATTGCAACTTTTTCTCTCATATCAACATCAGCTATTCCGCCACCAGGCATTTGTTCCTGCATGTTAACATTCTCGCTCATACTCATTTCTGGAGCTTGAGATTGGATTCCTGATTGATCTTGTTGCAACTTTTGTAAAATTTGTTTCCAAATACCACTCATAAAAAAAGCTTCAAAACTTTGAAACTGAACTTTTTGTTCTGGTTCCATTTGTGACCATATTTCTGCCGCAATTTCTTTGCCTTGATCTCTTGGTTCACGACCACCCATTCTAATATCACCTTGGTTATATTTAATGTCTGGTGCTCCAGCTTCTATTGATTCTGTCATTGAAATTTTTTCGTCCATAATATCTCCTTTTACTTTGTTTTTGCGAACAAATCAAGAGGTGGCATGATAACTTTTACGTCTTGTGCCATCTCTTCTGCTTTGTACCCTTTAATTTCCCAGTCTTTTCTTGTCTTAAAAACCTCTCCAGTTTCTTTGTGTCTATAAGTTTCTTCTACTTTAGCGTCATATATTTTCATTATGTTGTTACCTCTTTTTTAATGTTTAGATAGCTAATAGCTACATCAAACGAGTCTGACGTGCTTGCTTGTACTGTAAAGGATTTACCACCTTCTACTATTAACGGCTGTGTTAATAATTCTGTTGTTGTGTTTGCTGTTAACTGTGCAGATTTAATAGCTGTAATACTGTTGTTTGCAATTGTCACTGTAGGTGTACCAGCAGATGTAACAAGTATAGATTTAATAACTATAGTTTCATTGACTGCAGGAATACCAGACCCTAAAGGTGTGAGTGCAGCACCACTTGTGCTATTATCTATACCTACAAATTTATATTGGTTTACTACTGCCATTAATCTAAAAAGAAACTTCTAGCTTCTATCTCCTGTTTTAATTCTTCTTGAAATGTAGTGTTAAGTTTCTCTAACACTGCATCTAAATCTCTAACCAAAGACTGTGCTACGTCTTCTTCATACTCTGAGCTTGCTCTGGTTAATGATTGTACTATTTTTGCCACTATCTTCTTCCTCCTGCTTGAATATCCAATCTAAATGTACCTAATTTCCAACTACTATCTACTGCTGTGTTGGATATAGTAAGAGCAATTGATCTAGCTCTAGCTCTTGTATCTACTTTTGTTGTCGTAGGTGCTACAGTAAATGGTCCAAGTGATGAACTGTTCGCTGTTTCATTAGGGTAATTTCTAAGATCTAATTGTATGACAGCATTTCCTGATTGAGTAATAAAATCAGGTATAATTCTACTAACTCTCATAATACTTTCACCATCACCTCTAAGATCAGCCATATTAGTTGCGGACCCTCTTACAACTTTTTGTGTAATATCATAATCACCAGATGTAATGTTAGAAGGAATAGCTGTTGTTACTCCTCCTCTTATTTGATTAACTCCTGTTTCATGTTCATAATAATATGTAATTCCTTCTGTGTTTCCTGTTACATCAAAAGATGTATTTGTGCCTGCATCGTATTGTGTTGCATGAGGTAATCCAAATACAGCAGAATCTTGCCACGCAGTTCTAGTGTATAAAGAACTTGCATTAGTAAACCATATTGGACGTTTTGCTGTTGAATCTAGATAACTATATGTAACCGATCTTGTATTAACATTTGAATCGAAAGTTGGGTAAAACCATGTAACCTCTCCAAACAAGTTATTAATCCCACAATAAACCATTTGATTAGATGTTGTGTTAAGATCGTTATAAACATAGTCTTCAACTAAACAATCCATAGACTCTAGTTTACCTGTGTATCTAAAGAAACCATTATCAGACATCCAATAAGCAGCACCATCAACTTCAACAGCTGCGTTCTTACCAATTAATCCACAGTTAGTTCCAACTTGTTCGTAAGCAAATGTAAAAGGAGTTCCAACAAATCTCATAGTAAATAAAGATGTATCACTCCAAACATAAATTGCATTTCTACCAAGTTTAGCTCCAATGATCCGTGATCCGGCAGCCAGTCTTTGTGTACCAGCACTATTCTCAGCTGTTGGTGTATACTCATTTATATTTTCTTGAGACGAAAATCTTATAAACATATCATCTTGTGTTGTTTTATCACCAATAGTTGTTTCTGTTCCAAAAAATACTAAGTGACGATCGGGAGTAGATACTAACATATCTCTAGATGCGGTTGGCGCACCAGGTATAATAGTTGCTCTTGTAGTTACAGCGTTTGTTAAATCTGCATTCCATTCAAAACATTCACCATTAAATATTAATGCAATTGCTGTACTTCCTAAATTATCTATAGACCACATTCCAGGTTCTGCAACTTTATCTGTAGACTTTGATGCTTGGCCCCAGGCTGCGTAACTACTAAAATCTGTAACAGTAGCTCCATTACTGTGTGAAGCATTTGCAGTTCCCCTAACATTTCTAGTTATCCCAGTAAAACTTGTAGCTGTAAGTCCTGTGTAAGATATTTCTTCATTGTCTACTTGTATAAAATTTGTTCCTGTAGATGGAAAGTTAGCCGTGCTTGCTACATTAATTGTAGTTCCAGTTCCACCTGTTCCAGCAGAGTCAGCATTTAATGCTCCATTTAATGTTGTAGTCTGAGGACTTGATACAGTTCCACCCCATTGAGAAATACCATAACCAAAAACTCCTACTTGGTCTGGTGGTCCTACATGGTAGTATTGAAAATAAGTTATTCCTCCAGAAGTAGTTGCTCCTGCTCCTCCTTCATTACTAGGCATTGTAATAGTTATTGTGCTTCCAGTGGGTACTGATGTCACCATAAATTTTTTATCACAAAAATCTGCAGCGCTAAAATTAGATCCAGTAATTGAAGTAAAAGTACTAGTGTCTCCAAATAAAATAATGTCTCCTTCTAAAAAACCATGAGCTGAAGGAAAAGTAATAGTAACATCTGGTTGTCCATTAGTTGTACTAAAACAATTTGTAATAGCTGTGCCTAATGGATTTTTTAAAGGATGTATATCGTAGTATACACCTCCGGTATATACATATAAAATTCTGTTAGTTCCAATTAAAGAGTATTTAATACCTGTTCTGTTTACCATATGGTGCAATCCTCTGGCTGCACCAGTCAATTTTGTGTCACCTAATTGATTCCAACCACCTATTTTTTCAGGTGTACCATATCTAAAACGTACATTTTCTCCTTCCGTCCACTGTGATTCAGCTCCGGTAGAGGTAACTTGTTTATTAAATCCTGGTAAAAATCCTAGTTTCTGTAACATAATAAGTCTTCATATATCATATTTATAGGTTGACCGCCACGCTAATTCTCTCATAATCTGTTTGCTGTTTTTCTACCATATGTCTCATATAAGATCGAAAAATTAACAGGCTATTTTCTATAGGGTTAAAATGACATCGTTTAAAACTTAAACCATTTAGTTCTTTTAAATTTTTTAAAGGCATCATATCAGGCTCTGTTGGGTTTTCAAAAATAATTTTTGCACAGTCCTTACTTGATTTAAGAAAAAAAACAGCGCTGTAAGTATGTCCCGCATGACAATGATATTCTTGTTCGTCATTTTTATCATATACATTTAACCAAGATTCTTTAATTTTGTAATGGTAATCAGAATTATGTTCTTTATTAAATGCAAAAGTTTTTTCTTCTATCTTATCTAAAAGAGTACTAAAAACTGGGTCTTTGTTTAAGTCATATGTATCTAAAGTATTGTATGGTCTTAATACCCAATTATTGCCACCACTAGGATTATTATTTTTTATAGAATAAGTTTTGTTTTGAAGCTCTTTTAAATAATCTGGCTCTAACAAATTTTTAGCTACGTAAAAAGCCTGTGGAAAATATGTTAATATTGTATCTGTCATTTTATATTAAAACTTATTACTGTTCTATTCTCTGTGTTGTTCTTTGTTTGGTTTGATCCGTGTTTCAACCAACTAGGAAATATAATTAAAGACCCTAGTTCTGGTTTAAAATAAAACCATTGATACGAGCATTCGCTAGGTTTTTCTATATCACAATAACTCATAAATTGATTAGGATTATGAAAGTATAGTTGATTACTATCTTGATCAACATTAATGTATAAAGCTCCTGAAAGAACAGAGTTAGGATGAGTATGTTCTTTTAACACTGTTTCTTTCTTTTGTATATTAAACCATGAATGAGATATTACATTATCCATTTTAAAACCAACATCTTTTTTATAAGACAAAGTAATATCTTTAATTCTATCGTTTAGATTAATAGATATTATATTTAATATATTATCTATTAAATGACTTGATTTTGATTTACCTGACAATAACTCGTGGTCTTTTAAAAGACCTTCCCTATTTAACAATTCTTTTTGAATTGTATTGCATTCATCTACAGATAAAAAATTGTTAACTCTTTTTACCAATACTGGAAACAATTTAAAATCATCAATCATTAGAAGTAACTATATTTAAAACTATTCTTATTGGAGTATCTGTTTGAGTAAAACCTTGGTGCTCTATTTGATTACTAAAAATTAAACCTTGGTTAGCTTTTGATACATATTTTTTGTTATTAATAATAGTGCCACCATTACAAGTAGTAAAATTAAATATTGTAGTTGTAAACTTGTCATAAGGTTTTCCATTAGGATCTGAAAAATCTGTATGTTTTGCATGCATAATTTTTTTATTTTGATTAGTATATAAATTTAATTTCATTCTAATTAATTTTTTAAGGACCGTATGGTTGCTTAAAAAATATAAAAAAGGAAAGAATGTTTCAAAGTAATGTGATTTAAACCCGTCGGGGTTTGCATACAAAACATGATTAAACATAAAATTATTATCTAGTGCATAGCCTCCTGCATCACTGGCAGTTTTATCATTCCAAAACCAAGGAAAGTTTGGCCCTTCGCTTAAAGTTTCTTTTAGTCTTCCATAAAACATGTCAGGTAAAAAATTATTAATTTTTTTAATCATCTCTTTTTTTAAACCACGAAGGTAAACCTAAATGAGGTCTACCATCATAAGGAGTTGCATTAGGATTATTAACATCATTGTAATGTAGAAAAACTTGAACACATTCATGACCTTGAAAAGGTTCTCTCCAGTGTTCTAAATCCATACCTCTATATATAAGCATATCTCCTGGATTTAAATCAACTCTAAGTCCTTGCAGGCCTTCTCTTCCCGATGGCTCTAAATATATTGGCCACTGATCACCACCTAAATTTAAAGTAGTGGATACTTCACAAGACAACCTATCTTTATGTCTTTCTAAGACATGTTCTTTTTTATATATCCTTGCATAAGAATAATTTGGTTGTAATCTTAATCCAGTGTTTCTTTCCATAAGAGCATGCATGTTAACTAAAAGCATTTCCATCATTATATCACCATAACAAGAATAAGCTCCTGGCACTTGTCGATCAAATTTTGTTCCAAACTCATTATGAAATTCTGAAATAAAAGTATGTTTTAACATAGTCTCATATGTTTGAGCTTTGTTTCTAAAATACTCAGCAAACAAATTACAGTAATCTGGTGCAAGAACATTTTTTAAAACGTCGTATTTGTTTTTTTGAAAATTAATCATAGATATTATATCCTTTCATTTTATCTATAGTATCTTTACTAAAATAATCTTCTAAATTTAATTCTTCTTTTTTTACTTCATCTGTTCTAATTGTATGCAAATTCCATTCCATAACACTGTCATCATACTTTACATTATTGTATGATAGTTGTTCTAAGTTAGTGTATCTATGTTCAAAAGTAGGTATATTAAAAAATTTATATATATCCTCAATTGTTTTTTTAGTATCACTAACTAAATTATTATATTCTATTTTTAAATAAGGTAGGTCTGACTTAACTATATTTCTAGAAGAAACTATATCTTGTTTAAGTTTTCCTGTTTTAGGGTCCATTAAAGTATCTGTAAGATCTTTGTCTGTTCCAGATTTTTTAACTTTTAAAAAAGAAGCTAACACTTCTACAAGAGGTCTATTTAATATTAAAAATTTAGGATTAGGATCACAGTATTTTTTTAATAGTTCTAAGTTTGTTGGTATTCCCCAAGGACCTCTATCAAATATAATGTCTGCGTCTGTACTGTCATAGTAATGTTTAAATGTTCTTTTAATAACATTGTCAACAGTTTGGTGATCTGGCACATTTAGAAACAATTTGTTTTCTTTAATACTATGTAATCTCCATATTAGTTCTACTAATATACTATTTGGACTTACTTTTATTTTAGGGTTTTGATTTAATATTGATCCTAGCAAAGTATTTCCTGTTCTTGGCAAACCTGCTAAGTAATATATTTTTTTGTCTCTAGTATTAATTATTTGTTTCATAATCTCCTTAATAATAAAATGGTTTTCTTTGAAAAAAATAAGTTAAAGTTAATCTACCATCTTCTTTGTTTGTACCGTGGTTGTTTATAGCTTGGTGATTAGTGCCATGTGTAAAAAACAATCCTCGGTTTTGTACAAAATTTACCATAGCTGTTTGTTTATATATCCATTCTTTACCATCGTTTCCTACCACATCATAAATTCCAGTTCCAGATTTATCATTAGTGGGTGATAGATATATTATAACTGTATCTCCTAGATCTGAATGTACCCAATCCTTGCTATCATCAAATCTCATTTGTCCATGTGCAGCAATTCTTTGATAAGGATCTAAGTTAAGTTCAAATTTGTTTTTAATGTAACCCAATACAGAGTAATATAAAAAAGGATAATCTATATCTAAATAATTAGTTCTTAGTCCTGGAAAATCATTTTCATAATTAGTTACTTTTGCAAAATCTTCTTTATTATAAAATTTTAATTCTTTACAAAGTCTATAATATTCTTCTGGAAAATCTAAAAAATTGTCTACTATTTTAATCATAATATAAAAAGAATGGTTGTATTATTCTTACTTCTGAAGTTTGTTTTAAATTTGGCGAATGCCAAACATTGCTTTTATAAGCAATACATCTATTTATTTTTGAACCAATAATAACAGAAGGGTTCTCTCCTTCATATATTACAGTGCCATCATCTATACTATTTGTATTTAAATATACAATGCCTGCAGCATCACAATTTCTGTCTCTATGAGATTTTAAACCTTGTTTATATACTTTACATTCTTTTAACTCATTTAAATAAGTTTTTCTAATGTATGTTTTTAATGTTTTAACACTCACGTTTTTATGTTTATTAAAACAACTAACAAAATTTTGAAATATATAATTATTAGGTTTTAATATTTCTGTTTCATAACAAGGATAAGCATTTTCTCTTTTATCTATTGCTTCTACTGGTTGATGTGTTTTATTAAACGTAGAACTTTCTATAGTATTATTTATATTTTCTAATTGTTCTTTGTTATAAAAATTATCTATTATTTCCATGGTTCTCCTAAATTCCACATTACTAATGAGTAGCGTGTGCCTTGTGTAACAGGAGTAACTTGATGCCAATTGAAAGAAGGAAAAACAATAATAGATCCTTTTTTACAAGATTCTTTTACTGTAATAATTTTTGAATCAGCTTTATTACCATCTAACAATTTAAACTGAAGTTCACCGCCTTCGTATTCATTTGAATTATTTAATAAAATACTACAAGAAAGTTTTCTCATCTTGCCATTATATTCTTTTTCTTTATTTTTATAAGATTGACTTAAAGAGTCTTGATGCCATCCATAAAATTGACCTGGTTTATATTCCGTAAACTGAGCTGTTTCAGTCCAATTCCATTGAAAATTCCAACCTGCATTTTCATTAGCTGTATCTATAAAAGGATGAATTTCTTTGTATATCCAATGTTGATCTAACCAAGTTATATCTGAATTTCTTATTCTTCTAAGTTGTTGTAATTCTTCTTGTGAGTGATGGTGTTTATCACCTTTATCGCCTATAAATGCTGTAGATCTGTTATTTTTTAAACCTGATTGTAAAACAAAATCACACCATCTTTCCGGTAAAACTCCGTCAAACCACCAGTAAATGTATTCTAAATTCATAACTTTCTTTGCGAAAGTTATACTATTTTACATAAAAAATGTCAAAATTAGCTTGGCCAGTTGTTATTAATAGCTGCAGTGTATTGAGCTTTAAGTGTCCACATACCAGAAGATCTAGCAGGTCCGGCTCCAGGTTCGCTTATTGCAACAACACCGTCTCCTCCGTTACCACCAGGACTTCCATAAGAGGCTCCGCCTCCGCCACCAGAAGTTCCATTTTGACCAGCGTTTCCTCCTCCTTTACCAGAAGGTCCACTGTTTGTATTACCAGCACCACCGCCGGCTACATAATATGCACTGTCAGCAGGTACTAGTGTACCAATAGAAGTTGTTCCTGGAAAATATGGAGTGATATCTAATCCATCACCGGCAGCTCCTCCGCTGTTAGATGCAGCAGTGTTATAACCGCCTCCGCCTCCAGCGTATCCGCCCCAGTCTTGAGTTCCTTGTCCACCATTTTTTCCTTCTCCTGAAATTCCGCTACCACCTGATGAAGTTGGTGTTCCTCCAAATCCTCTAGCAGCTCCTCCGCCTGATCCTCCTGGATCACCGTTTTTTCTTGGAATACTATTTTGACCTGGTGGGTAAGGTCTGTTTCCACCTCTTCCTCCACCTGTACATGAAATTGGTGATGAAGCTCCAAAAGTAGAACCATTACCTGAGCCATTGCTCCAAGGGTATGGTCCATCTCCTGCACCTCCTGAGCCAGTTGTTACTGGAACTCCTGAAGCAGGGAAAGGATGACTAGTTGCGATTCTTGCACCGCCCGCTCCGGCTCCTCCACCTCTATTTGCAGCTCCGCCTCCGCCAGCAACAACTAAAACTGTTCCTTCTGTAGCAGTTCTATTAAAAGTTCCTGGGGATGTAAAAATTGTAACTAAGTCATTAATAACTGGATCATTCTCTGGTCCAATTACTCCACCTTGGTTGTCAATATTATTTTGACCTGCTTTGTTAAATCCGGGTGTTAAAAAATTTATTGTAGACATTATACATTACTCCAAGTTTTTGTGTTAGGATCATAATACTTCTGTGTTGTAATTTCGTCAACATATACTGCACCTTGCCATCTATTATTATCAGGGTCAAAACCCCACGCTATACCATCATCAGGTACATTATTTGGATCATATGGTAAAGGTCTTCCTTGATCGTCTACCTCAGGATCTGCAATAATAGGAACGAAAAAGTTATCATCGTCTAATCTCATAATAGAAGCCCAAGCTTGTGGAATGTTACTTACAAATTTATTTGCTGTTGCGTGACCTTCCCAATCAGAAGTTCTATATATGATGTTGTCTCCATTTGCATAAAGACCTCTAGTTCCGTTTTTAAAAGTTTGTTTCCAAGAAACACCACCATTGACAGAAGTTAAGTTTGCTAGACACCATGCTTCATTAGCTGCGTCATCACCAGGAGTAATATTTGAGTCGTTAACGATCTCAACGTGAGTGACTATGCTTTCAGAGTTAAGGTTAGCGAAATAAGCCATTTGCTAAACCTCTTACGCGTCGTTTAAGATCTCGTAGTTTACAGTAGCAACTAGATCGCCATTAGCACTTGCGCCACCTTCAAGATTATCACCTTCTTCAAGATATAAAGCTGTGTTTTTATCTACTACAACTAAAGCTGAATCTGCAGGTACAGCTACTGTACTTGCTATTGCTATTGGTGATCCACCTGATTTAGTTATAAAAATTGAAGCGTCTGCTGATGAAGATCCGTCTATGTTTGCGACTATGATACTGTTTACTTTAACAAGTGTATCTGATGCAGCCGCTAAAATCTCTGTAGTTAGAGTAGTAGTTAAAGCCGCTTGTACCGATTCACCTGTTATCGATGTTACGTTTACTAGATTTGGGTTTGCCATAATTTATTTTCTCCTGTTTATCTTTTATCCGAAAACTAATGCCATTGCAATAGCTTTTCCTACAGTTGATGCTGTATTTCCATTAATTTGAACTTGACCTGTTCCTTTTGGAACTAGGTTAAGACTTACATTAGTTTCTCCAGAAGCCGTAATACTAGGTGCATTACCTGAAGCAGCGTTAGCTAGTGTAATTTCATTAACTGCTGAACCTGTAGCTGTTAAAAGCATTAGTTCATTGCCGTTAGTATCTAAAATAGATGTACCAATTTTTGGTGAAGTTAGTGTTTTGTTAGTTAAAGTTTGTGTGCCTGTAAGAGTTACATCTCCAGTTGCTATTTTGTATATGTCTGGATTAGTTCCATCATTTGCAGTTGCAAATAAAAAAGCATCTCCTTTATCTGTAGCAGAAAAAGTATGAGTGTCTCCTGAACCAGATACATATTTAAATTGTACTGTGTAAGCACCTGATGTTGAATTTCTGATGTAAAACATTTTTTCTACATCTAAAGGAATTGTTACAATTTGGTTTCCAGTAATTGAACCTGTAAGCTCGATCATTGAATGTTGAGCTGTTCCAGTAGTATTTCCATCTACGATTGTTAAAGCTGTAGTTTGTGCTCCACCAGCAATTGATTGTGCATTAAATCCGCCAGTTAGCTGTTCAAATAAAGATAAATTGTTATTAGTTTTTGTTCCCCATGTGCCGGCATTTTCGCCAGTTGCCATTAGTTCTATACCAAGATCTGTATAAGTTGATGCCATAATTTTGTTCTCCTAATTAGTATCTTTTTTTATTTTATTTTAAAGTTATTGTCAATAATATATTAAATTATTCTCCTGCAACAACGCGCGTATAACCAGCATCTTGTGTACCTGTTATTCGTTCGTAACCTAAAGGTGCTACATTACCTAAACTAGCAGTTGCTGAAACCCCTGTCAAGCCCATAACATCTGCTGGATTTAATGTTCCAGTTGCTGATGTTGCACTTAATCCTGTTAATCCCATAACTTGATCAGAAGGGTCAAGAGCACCTGTTGAAGAAGTTAATCCAAACCCTGTTGGAATTACTGTTGGATTAGATGTAATAGCAAGTAAACCATTTGCAGAAGTTAAAGATAGACCGGTTAGTCCTATTGCGTCTGCAGGTGTAATTGCTCCAACAGAAGAAGTTAATCCTATTCCTGTTAAAGCTACATTTATACTAAAGTCTATATTAACAGAGCCAATCGTTGATGTTGATTCTAATCCAGTTAAAGTAAATGTAGCATCAATTATATTTGTTAATGATCCAACAGCTGATGTTGAACTTAATCCTGTTAATCCCATTACGTCAGCAGGAACTAAGAAATATTCACCACCCCAACCAGTCGTTGAAGAGCCCCAAGTTAAATCACCCCAAGCTGCATCTGTTCCACTATTAGATTGCATTCCCAATCCAGTTAACTCAACTACAATTCCTGATTGACCCCAAGTTTCCGTACCCCAAGTATCTGAACCCCAACCTGTATTTATTTCTGTAAGAATTGTTGTAGATCCAGTAGATGAAGTAGAACTTAATCCCGTTAATGTAATAACAGGGTTATTACTTTCACCCCATGGTTCTTCACTCCATTCAGCTCTACCCCAACCTTGTAAAGCTCCTGCAATAGGAGTTCCAACAGATGAAGTTGCACTTACTCCAGTTAATATAACTGTATTATCTGATAACTCACCCCATTCATTATTACCCCAACTTCTTCCACCCCATCCTGCACTTGCAAATGTATCTACTGATCCAGTGCTAGAAGTAGCACTTACTCCAGTTACACTAACATCAACAGCATTTTGATCTCCATATTGATTTACGTTCCAAGGAAAAACTCCATATGTAGTAGGGTCTACGGTATTTGCTTGTCCACCCATTCCTCCATGGTTTGTACAATAATAATAAAGAGTTGGTGCACTAGCAGCTACAACAATTTGTGTATAAGCTCCAGGATCTCCAGGTGTGCCGTAAGCATTTACACCAGTTGTATATTCTGTTCCACCTGCAGCGTCGGCCGCAGTTGCAAATCTTAAAGGGTGACTACCGTTTGAATTGTCTGATTGATCAAAGTTATAAGTACCTGTTTCAGCTAAATTTAATGTAGGTGTTTGTACACCATCAATAAAATATTTATTGCCGGAACCAGTGCTTACTACTGTTACTGTGAATGTTCGGGTAACCGACATAAGGATTTACTCCTTATGCTATACGAAGTATCGCGTTATCAGCGTCAGCTACTGGAAATTGAATTGTAAAAGTTCCACTTGTTACAGTTTTGTCTCCACCAAATGCGATTGCACAAACTGCAGGGTCACCAGATGCTGAGTCGTTAAAAATTAAACAACCATTAGCTGTAAAAGAAGCTGATGTCCAAGAAATATCTGCAAAGTCACAACATGCAGTATCAGTTGATAAAGCAGGGTTGACACTTGTTAATGCTTTTCCTTTTGCAGAATAAGCTGAACCAGATGTGTTAGATATTTCGTTTGATGAACTATACGCTGTTGTTGATTTATTTAAAGTTGCAGAGCTTGTGTATAAAGCTATGTTAAAAGTGTTTCCTCCAGATGCTAAGAAATTGTGTTTAGCTTCTAGAACTTCTGTTTTGAAACTGTTACATACTGCCGATGTTATTGCCATAATATTTTTCTCCTAATTATTGAGGCGGTGACTCGATTGGTATTCTTATTGTTCCATCCGTGTAATCGTCTCTTCTTCTTCTTCCAATTTGCATTGCTGCAAACTTTTGTAGTTCAGTTTTATACTTTTGCTCGTACAATGTCAACATATCAGTTGGACCTTTTAAAAATCCATATGC
>Ga0181389_1000592_pt1 | contig 14788 bp, 22 predicted proteins | sample 12SPOviralmetaG_FD_130121 | JGI IMG/M metagenome (GOLD analysis project Ga0181389, IMG submission 130121) | Marine viral communities from the oligotrophic San Pedro Time Series (SPOT) site, San Pedro Channel, CA, USA - 12 SPOT_SRF_2010-06-29 | ecosystem: Environmental > Aquatic > Marine > Strait...
CTCAGATGATGCCGTTTCAAGACCTTTAAAGTATTTTAGCGTGACCACATTATTAGCCTCCACAGCTATAATGTTTTGCAGCTTAAAAATCTCTCTTACAAAATCCCTCTGGCTAATGTCTGGAAAATAGTCTTGTGGGTTAATACTAGTTGTTACCGTTTCACCCGCAATTATTTGGTTATGTATGCTAGGCATGGCGCACGCTATAGCATACTTACTGAATTGCGCGTCCATTTCTGATGTGTCAAAGGTTAAGTCTGTAAAGGCCTCAAATATTTTAGTTAATATTGAATGAGTATATACAAAAAAGCCCGCCTCATGGTATTCTGCCACGCTAGAGCCTTGACTATCTACCACCCTATAAGATTGGTTAGTTCTCCATTGTGAGGAGGCTATGACTACGCCATCAGTATTATTTGTATTGGCTATTAAATTAGTAGACGTCCAATCAAATGCCGTAAATGATAAGGTATTAATAGAACTATCTGGCAAATCACTATAGAATTTAGATATACCGCCAAAAATCTGGATAGTTACCGCGTTTTCTTCTTGTGTGTCAATGATAAAATAAGCATCAGATAAGGCGGGCATATCATTAACTAATATATCACACGGTATAGTACCAACAGCCACCGAGTCAAAGCGTGAGATTGTAGGCAAAGCAGCCCCTAGTATTCCTTTATTCTTTGCTGTTAGTGGTAGACTTACCCTACGCGAAAAGTCACCGTTACGCGTCTGTAAATTACTTAGATCATGTATTTGATAAGTAATATAAAAGCGCTCAGCCTCACCGTCAAATAGGTCAAAGGATTCGCCACTTGATAATATCTGTAATTTATTCGCCACCTACTTCTTCTGGTGTTGCACTAGGAAAAAACTCGTTTTGTTCTTCTATATGCTTAGCGTAAGCAGCCTTTACCTCATCAGTCCACACCGCATTACATACCGATTGAACCTCTGCATCTTCTCCGCTTATGTCAGCATCACAACTAAGCACGTGCCTATGAAATGAGCGCGACAACTCAACGCCGTCATCTGTGACAACGGTTGCCGTTCTAACTTGTACCGCTTTATAGTCTCCGACTATCTCGATTTGATCTATTTTTATTATTTTTTCTAAACTCATAATTTTAACTTTTTTCATATACAATTATTCCCTCTACCGTATGATTACCATTTACGGGTGGCCAAAAGGCAATATAACATCTTGTCGCATCACCAATGGACGCATCCATTATAGTCCCTACAGAGGCTCTATACGGCGATGAATTTTGTTCACAAGAGACGCTTCCTCCTATTGAACTTGTGTTAGTTCGTTGACTAAAGGGTAAATTTAAAACCACATATGATCTTACGTTTGCAGTAGAAAACCCAATAGTGAAGGTATAATATAAAGTGACTTGATTACCAATTACGGTGTATCTGCTATAAGTATCGACAAAATTATTTATACCACTATCAGTATTATATACGTTTGTCCAATCCCCCTCCTCGTATGCGTTTAAGGTGCTACCGCTAGCAAATTTTAAACCCGATCCAAATCTTACATCTCCTCCGCTTACGTCTAATTTATATCCCGCAGTTGGATTAATTCCAATACCCACATCACCCCCCGATGAGATGCGCATTTTTTCACTACCTTTTACATAAAATCTTATATCAGCACCCGAGCCTCCTTGTGAGTTGTCATCAGCGCCAATATATAATCCGTCACCATTTCCTCTAATCTCGTGATAATACGTACCCGTAGATGTTGTTATTCTAATACCTCCCTCATTGTTCCCTACATCATTAATAATTAAATTTTCTTGATGTGCCGAACTACTAAAAGTAGCAGCACCCGTCCCACTATTTACCCGAAAGTATTCCACCGTGCCACCGCTATTTGATACACTAAATAATGGATAATTATTTGCGGGAGTTGATGCATCTTTTACTCGTACTCCATACGGATTAGTTCCGTTTGTGTTTTGAAATTCAGCAATAAAATTAGTGCTTGATTTACTTACAGATAACTTACTACTAAAAGTAGCCTCGCTCGAATCAATAGTGAGCGCTGTTACCCCTCCTGTTTTTAAAAGTATTTTGCCACCTGTTAAATTGATTTCTTCTTGTCCTTGTGCGTTATAAATGACTAATTTATTGTTTCCGTCTACCCATGATATTTGAGCGCCTAAAGTTGTCCCGTCTGTGTCAAAAAATTGTAGCTGTCCGCTATTCCCGCCAGACGTTAACTTCATTAAATTATTAACTGCAGTTACAAACGTCACCCAATCGGGAACGCCAGACGGTTCGTCTACCATTGTAAGGCTTTCACCATCTGTGGCCACGGTTAAGAATTTACCCGCGTTGCTTGTTCCTCCCAGGTCATCCTTATAATTTATTACGCTTTCTCTTTCATCTGTTAGCTGTGCGCGCTCAGTTGTTGGCGTGATCAGTTCTTGCGTGTTGTCTGGTAGATTGGTGTTTATTGCAGACGTGCTTAATTCGGTTCTCGTTTTCTTTGCCATGTCTTAATTATATGCAGCCGTAAACGCCACATTTAAATGGGCTTGGCTTGGTGTTAATTCGTAGTTTATTGCCTCAAATACGTTGAAATTATTAGGCATTTGTAATTGCAAGCTGTAGCCATTGTTAGCGTTGTCCGTGCTGTATATATCACTTAGGTTATTAGTGGCCACCACTTGCACAAATTTAGACCCGTCACGCGTTAATAATACACGTACTGACGTGCTGCGCTTTATCTCATTAATAGCTAATAAATCATTATTGCTTAGTTGATCGGTTTGGCAAATTATTTGCTGCACCCAATCGTTAGCTACTCTTATATTAGTGACTTTAGCGCTTGCATAGTCCTCATTTATAGCACGTGAGGAGGCTATGCCTGTACTGCTAGATACTTGGACTTCCTGTTTGATGTCAAATATATATTGTTCGTATGCGCCTAAGCTGTTGAGATACTCAATAAATATAGGATTAGAGCAATCCTTAGTTACTTTGTAATATACCGTATCTAAACTTTTACCGCTTGGCGTTGTAAACGCTGCACTAATCCAATGGCAATTTAAGGGAATAGCTGTAGTATAGTTTTGAAGGTCTAGGTTTTGAACGCCTGTAGTGGTAGGTATTGCCGCGCTTGATAGCTGACTAATTACGCCTTTGTTAATGTTTAGGTATGTGATTGTTAATATAGCGCCCTCAGATGTAGGGTATAAAATACCTATAGTCCTTTTAAAATTAGAATAGATTCGTGGCTCGCTCCATTTAGTCAATGCCGTGTTTAGTCCTGTAGTGCTTAGTATATGATTGTAAAGGTTAGCACCTCCAGAACTATATATTTGTTTCTGGGCATATATAGCAAAATAGGTAGCTGAGTCAGAACTCGGCAACGTTGTGCCTGTCCAACTTTGATAGTATCTTAATCTAAAATCCACAGATACAAGACCATTCTTTTCTAAGTATTCTGTGAGTATCTGACCAACGTCTAAAAATAAAGTACCGTCATCCTTTGGGCTATATTTAAAGGTCGTTGGTATTAAATTAGCTGTATTAGCTGCGTTCCTAATTGAAATATTAATTTTAAAATTAGGCTGTGCCTGTTCTGTAGTCGTTAGGATAAAAGGTATTTGAGAGCGTGACGCGTTGGCGTTACTTGTTACCCCGTCAATGGTTCGAATCGGTTCGCTTGTGATTGTTAGTGCCATTATCTTCGCTTTACTTTTAAACCATTAGTGAAATCTATGCGCATTTTCTGCCCCATATCCTTCAATAATTTAGTCTTACTTTCCTTTATTGCTTGGCTTACGCTTATGCCTTTTCTGCCTCGCTTAATAGACGTGCCATTTTTTACAATACTATTGCCAATGGCGAAGGCTAATTGTTTAATAGTTTGCTTTGGGTTTGGTTGTACGTTAGGTTTAGCGCTAATCCATTCCATTAAAGCATTAATAAACTTAGCCCCTATGTGCTTAGGCTGTGAGCCAACGCTTGTCTGTAAGTATTTAAGGTATTTCGGGCCCCTGAGTTCAGCCTCTAGCTTCTGATTTGCGACTACTCTAAGCGTATTTGCTGCGTAGCCTGTAGCGTTTAGCCCTTTGCTTTTAATCTGCGCTATTAAATTGTCCTTAACATCTGTTAAAAACTCGCGATATTCGTTATTGAAATTAAGCGCATTCAAAAGTATCGCGGAATATAGGTATAGAAAAGCTGAGCTTCCACCCAGATAGCACCTCGCTAGTAATGTTTATGGATTCAATCGCCTCTAGTTCGTAGTCATCTATATAAGTGCTTAGAGCGATTATACCAGAGGCGTTAAGTTTGTCCATCATGCCGTCGGCTTTTGGCTTTAAAGCGTCTAAAATTACATCTATTTGTGTAGCTGTGTCGTCCGTTCCTGTAGATAATTTTAAGTAGTAAACTTCGACGCCGTACTCCATTAGTACGTTGTTAGTCTGGCCGTACGTTATGTTAGTAACCGTTGGCAAATTAGCATATACGCCGACGCCATTAGATAGGTCATAACTGCCCACCAATTCATTTAAGTCGTTTGGGTTCGCTGCTCTAAGGTAAGTCAACCCCTGTCCTTCTATTATGCTTTTCAGAGTGGTTGCGATGATGTTCATATTTAGCAAGTATTATAAAGAATATTGCTGTAAAGATAGCAAAAAAAAAGCCGAATATGAATGCGACTATTAAGACAATTATTGAAATACTCATGTTTTTCTTTGGATTTCTTGAGTTTTAGAGTTAACGTACCCCAATTCCCTGTTTAAAATAATTAAATTATTGACGGTTATTAGTTCCATATCCCAGATATTATCGTGTGTATATTGTGGATAAGTTTTGCAAAGCTGATCGATGAACATAAAATCGCCCCATTTTTCTAATCGTTTAGAACCCGCCATATCAAAAAAGCTGTTCATTTTTGTCTGTTCGGCTGTCATTGGGATTGCTTCCAATCGCTTAGATAAGTCCTCCTCAACGCGTTTAGTTTCCTCAAAAAAAAAACTACCCAAGGCCATGCCATAATAATAGGCAAACTATCCACAGCCTTTTTTATTGGCTCTAGCTTAGCGCTGTCAAATTTACCATCTATTGATGGCTGCGCATATATAGCGATGACATCGGACACGATCTCCCGCATATCCTCCGCGCCTTGTATTGCATTTTTAACCATAGCTTTTTGGCCATACCTTGCAAAATTAATATCCTTTGGGAATTTGATTTGATGACCTAAAATAGTTAGCGGCTTTCTGGCTAAGTGGTTTAAATCCTCTGGCATATCCTTTATGCTCTGGTACACGTGTTCAATCGCGGGGCTGAGGTCTGCCTCAGTGTTCTCTAAATATCCTAGATCAATACCAGATAGCACGCTCAATAATTCAAGGTCTGACACGTTAGGCCTCAGCGCTGCCCATTGTTTGACCGTCAACTCTTCCCAACTATCGGGTATCTGTCCGCCGATAATATCATCATTATAATGTATTTTAAATCGTTTCATCGTATTGTCACAGCCCCCCTTAGTGCAGTGCTTAGCGCGTATCTGACCGCGTCAACGCTGTGATTGTTTAAGTCTAGGGGAATATCTGTAGGATCGTTTTGATCATCTAGTTTATACTTATACTCTCTAAATTCCTTTATGGTTTCTAGTGCCTCCTCATGTATAAATATTTGATGAGTCCTAATAAATCCAAGCCCCTGTCTAATTGAATCTTTGCCCTTTTTAGCGGGCTTTATTCTTATTCCTCTGTTGCGCAGTTCTTTGATAGTTCTGGGTTCATTGTCAGCGTAGACCTTATGTACTCCGATTGCGTGCAACTCCTCAGCTATATCTTTTAAAAGCATTTTAGTTTTAAAAAATATCTGTTCAATGTAAATTCTATCATCTACCTTCGTGACCTTGCAGCAGACACTTGGATCGTTCCAACCAAAATCAAGGCCAAAAAATACCTTACCTTCTGGCACATCTTGGCAAATGTTTATTTTCTCAAAGACTAGGTTTCTAGATTGTACCCATTGCCCTTGAGAATATACATTATATAAATCTATATCTGTTTTGGCTAAGCCTTCAATCTCCTTGACCATCTCTGTAGGGATGTACGGATTATCTTTGTAAGTGCTTACATCAAGTTTGACGTCTTGATCTGGCCAATGTTGGCGATCATCTTCTATGTATGTTTTACACCAATTCTCAATACCCGCGGGATTATAGTCTAAGATAGCAAAACGCTCACATCTCATTATTAATTGATTGAACGCCTCAAAAGGTATTGTATTTGCCTCATTTAAATAAAAGAATGTGTTTTGTCTACCTCTTAGCTTAGCACTATTTAGGTCGTCTGTACTAAAAAACTGAACTATCCTGTTTTCAAACTCTAACTCCAATAACGTTTTTCGATGATCCACGTAATAATAAATATCCATATTTTGAAGTAACGAAATAAACTCTTTATAAGCTGACGCCCTAAGTGCCGGTAAGGTCTCGCGAATTACTGAGAACGTGCCTTTGGGTACATAGTCATCACCAAAATAACCAGAGGCTAACCAGATGGCAATACCTTGTAAAATGCTGTGAGTCTTGCTAGACCTTGCGCCGCCTCTGAATGCGTTAATCCTCTTTTGGCTTGTCCACAGGCTTTGAAATACTCGCGTGTGCCTCAGTCTTATAGTCCTCATATTGTATTATAATTTTTGCATCGTTTTCTGGTACTAAGAAAGGTATTCTTTGGATTTTAGCTTTCTTAAATTCGAGCAAGTTAGCCCAAAATAAAAGCCTATCCTTTGGCGTTAAGTCGTGGATATCATCCTCAACTTTTGCCTCCAACAGCTTCAGCGCTTCGTCTACGTTCATAATATCTAAGTCTTTTTAAAAATGAAATATAATTTTCTTTTCTTATCCTCTTTTCTAGGTATTCCTTCCGCGCTAATTCGTAGGTTTCAAAAGGATCAATCGCGGGTTTGTAATAGTAATCTCTCAAAATCTTCTTGTTTTAGTGATACAATAGTCCCCATGTTATTTCGCTTATGGTAAACGACAGGGACTTTTTTTGTAGGCATCCTTTTTAATATATCGTGCAAGCTAGGTTTTAACTTTTCAACGGCTTTGCATTGTATATAAAAGTCTGTATTATCTATTATATCGACGCCTAAATCATCCATTCGCTTGCTCTCTGATCTACTAGTTACAGCGTCATAGCCTAATTCTTTTAGCCTATTAACTATTTGCAACTCGTATGCGTGGCCTTTTGCTCTGCTATTGATCATCGAAAGCTATAGCTAATTGGTTGACGTCCTCTTTTTTTATTATACCCATAGCTGTCTCCAAGATATCTAAACCACTCTCAAAGTCCACTAGATTTCTAGCTATTTTAGTTTTATTCTGATCGCCTTTATAGTCGTTTAAATCAATCATATGAAATTCACAAAGGGTTTGAAATTCAGACAATAATTTACCGCCTCTCCCTATTTTAATGTCTCGGCAATTAATAATCAAAGGCAGTTTAAAGTTTGTCCAATACAAGTGCCGCCCTCTTTTTTGTGCTTTAATTAATGGATCATAATATGGAATGACGTTTTCAACCACATACTTGCCTTCGTAATGATGCTGTAAAAATAATATTTCTTGGTATAATTCCATACCCGGGTATATTGGTTTAGTTTGACCATGCCCCCAAAACCTAGAGCGACTATGGCTAGGGCATGGTGGGCTTGACCAAATAAAATCAAACTCTTTATAATGATCTAAAAGGTATTGGTGAGCATCTCCTACTATTACATTGTCATTTGGGAATCTCTCAGAATATAACCTAGCTAATTCCGGGTCCAATTCTACAGCTGTGATCTCATGCTCATCACCCCACTTATATCTATTGCCTCCTAGGCAAGCATATAAATTTAATATCTTCATTTCTGTGTCGTTACCTTGGCTAATGCTTCACGCAAAGTAAGGGTTGAACGCGTTCCCGCGTCCCCCTTTCTATCCAAGTGAGTATTTTCTCGCTCCCTTGCTATCTTATCCAATTTATCCATTATGCTTTCGCGTATCTGGGTCGGCGTTATCCTTCCAAAGACTTTGACTTTGCCTGTTTTAAAGTCGTTTATTACATCTATAAAAACAGATAGCGGCTCATATTGGAACTCTCTATAAAAGGCGTCCATCGTTGCCGTGAGCGCTTTGATATCGACGTCGCTATACATATTAGCGACGCCGTACATAGCCCCAGATAAAGCCATCTGAACTTGCTTTTTTTCTTCACATTCACGAAGAATAGTGATTAAAGACGTATTCAAAGGCAGCCCTATGCCTTGACTTTCTTGTTTGGATAATTTCGTCATAATAAGACTCGTTAAATAAATAAGTAAATGGATTTTTTCTATATCGTTTATCTGGTGTCGACTCTACATAATTAACAACGTGATAAATGCACTCTTGGCGCGTCATTGGGTCAAGTCTTTGCCATGCTTTTAAGCATTTTTTACGATCAATTTTCTTGTCGTATAAGTCCCAAAATTCCTCGAATGTCGGGCCTATGTCTGGCTCTCCGTTTTGCGTACTCATCCTTCAAATGGGTCTTCGCCTGTAATTAATTTATCTAGTTTGATATTCATTAATTCAAACTCATACTTGGCGGCCTCTGGTATTTCCTTTTTTGGCTTTGGGCTAACCGTGTACTTTGTCTCTAGTGCGTCTCCTGTGCGCGTTATTTTAAGATCATACTCGCGTGGGTCGCCCCAATCAGAATCGTTAATTAAATTCATAATAGCCTCCTGTATTGTCCTTTGGTTTATCTGCCATATCTGGATAGCGCCGGCCTCGTAATTCCACACAGCGCACGCCCAGAAATGCTTTGCCTTCTGTGTGGCGTGTTCATCTTGTATGTCTCTCATATCGGTAACTCTCACGGGTTTCTCTGTGCCGTGCATTGATTCCCACCATTCATATCCTGTTATTGGATCGCCTAGGAATCTTAAAATAGTGTCGCCTTTAAGGCATTTGGTATAGCCTCCGCCGCTTGGCTTTGGCGCTTGATAATCTGTAGGTAAAAAAGTCATTTTTGTTTGTTTAGAATGTTAATAATTAATTGTTGTAAAGTTATTGATTCACTTGCGGCGCGTACTTTTAAAGCCGTGTGAATATTGTCGGGTATTTTAATATTAATCCTCATGGAATTTTGGTTTTAAGTCTTCGTGTAACGCCTTGAAATATGCGGCGTTGTCTTGTACCATCTTAAGAACTTCATTTTTTACGACTTCTAAATGTACATTATCGCCGCTATTCTTACCCATTTCATAAGCATAAGATATAAAACTCTTAAGTGATCGTTCGGAAATTGTATAAGTTTTCATAAGTATGTTTGTTAGATTCATTACAAACCTAACAAACGTTACTTAACTAACCAAACAAACTAATAAATATTTTATACTTTGAAGAATGGCGCGGCGATTTTCTGGCCATTTGTGGTCTTGGTTTGCCACTCTGGATAAGTGGTAGACTTATCATTTAAAAACAAACCGACAGCCGCTTGGTAGTTTAGGGCTACTGAGTCAGATTGATTCTTTTTAGTTCTTACGGTTGATGTTCCTGAGGTCTCCGTCTCTGTTTGATTAAGACTGCCTACTCCGTATCGACCCACATTGGTATTCTGTTGTAATATAAATTGACCATAACAGAAATATATAGCCGCTTGCATTAGGCCGTTTTGTCTCACGGTCACGCCACTTCTATTAGTATAGTCAGAACCGAACCAAAGGTCTGTAAAGCGTTGTGATGCAAATTGATTACTTGATACCGTGTAGTCATTTAATAATAATAAATAAAGCTGATCCCCCAAGAAGGTTCTAACTGAGAGGCTTTGGGTTTCTCTTATATATGGCTCAATTTTCGCGTCTGTGATGTTAGCGCTAATTTCTCTGGCCTTTGCAATGTCGGCCTTTGTAAATAGTAATTTATCCTGTAATAGTGCCATTGTCTGCCATTTGAGAAGATTCGAATTGATTAGGTATTATTTTACCAAGGTCTAAACCTAGCTTTTCCATTTGTCGCTCAATGTGGTTTCGCGTGTCCTTGGTTCGTAGATTCATGTAGGTGTATTCATCAGCTAATTGGGTAGCTGTAAAAACTGCGCCATCTGGGAGCATTCCCATCAAGCCAGACGGCAAAGCAAAGTTTTGTAGTATTCTATTTTTTACGTTTAGCGTGGTATTAATAAAAAGTGAATCGTTATTGTTAGCGGGTACTTGCTCAATTAAATTTTGAGTGTTTTCGCTGTCCTCATCTACGCCAACAACTAAAACGCTGTTCGCATGGCTAGCACCTTTAAAATCATTTAAACGCCTTCTTATTTCCTCCTCTTGTTCTTCAGAATCGCCCGCACTTGGATACTTAAAAATTGACATAGATAAAAAGCCGTTCGTAATGTTTCCAAGTTCAAACTTTTGCAATTCGTTATCGCTTTGCGCTGTTTCTATAATTGGATCAATGGAGCTGAGCGCGTATTCATTCTTCTTAGGTGTGGAATATAAAACCATTCCCCTATTAGATGTGAGCGCCTCACGGCCATTATCTGCGTCGTTAAATAAAAGATATCTAACAGCATTTAGCTTGTCACTTGGTAAAGCCTGTTCATTGCTAGACTCCCAATTGTTAGAAACGCGGACGTCTCTTATCCTACCTTTCTGATCTGGTAAGCCAAGGCGCACAAATTCAAAAGGTATATGTTCAACGGTTTTAACTGATCCAAGGCCGTTGCTATTTAAGTGCAAGGCATAGCCGTTATATAATGCTTGATCGTTAGAGATAGACCAAAGAATATCGTTAGCCGTCTCACCGCGATCATTGACTATTTTATCATTCTCAAAGCCGTCGCCTCTAATAAAAGACGCCATTAAATTAACGGCGCTTTTTGTTATTGGGCTTAAATTAAAAATAGATTCGATCATCTGGGGATATAAATTATCGACGCCATACATTATGATCTGGTCTGGTGTCGATCTGGGGGTCGCTATTCTTTGAAATGTAGGCTTAGCGCCAAATGATCCTAAAAAATCCATCTATTTTTTTACTTTTTTCTTTTTGTAAGTCTTTTTAGCCGTTGGCTTTGCCTGTGGTTCTTCCTTCACCCCGCGGCGCTTGTCCGCGAGGTTTTGAAGAAAAACAGACTTATACTTACTCTGTCTTAGGTTTCCCATAATTATGATTTTAAGGCAACTAATGCCGCTAACGTAGTGGCGTAGTCAGTACTAAAAAATACGCTAGGCAATTGGCTTTCAATTCCCCCCGCGTCAGGCGTTGCAAGCTGTATTCTATACGCTCCGCCTGTCTCATTGTCGGCGGGAATACGAATATTTGTAACAACTTCAAGACCCGCGTTAATGCCATGTATCTCAAACGCACCGTTTCCAAGGCTTGAGTCGTTGGGCCCGAAAGTTATCGCAACTTGTGGCTGAAATACCATAGCCTCCAAATTTCTACGCTGTGAGGCTGTCACATTAAAGACGCTAAAATCTACCGTATGTTTGTAAGCTGTACTAAACGGCTTTGGAACGAATTCTGACTGACAGCTAATCGATTGCTTAAGGCCTTCAAACTCGAAAAAGGTTTTTCCTGTTTCCATTGTGATGCCTGTCACCATATTGGTATCAGTTCCGTCGAACGTGAAAGATGCTACATCTTCCAAGTTGGCGAGGAATAACCGTTGCTCAATGCCGACCGCTAAAGGGTCAGCACATGAGACGGTAGCTCCTTCAAAGATTCCCGCGCAACTCATTACTGCTTACCGTAAACGATTTCAGAACCTCTAGTATACTGAACGCCGAATTTTACCAATGCTTTGATAAAGAAATCTTCGCTATTAGCTGCGATTCTATCCACTACAATGCCACGGTCTTGATCCATCCAAGTAGCAGCTTGTAGTTGACCGTCTCGGCCGTTGTTAAATACTCCAAGCAAAGCCTTGTTTTCTGGAATGCCACAAGATACAACAGGGATACCCGCAAGCTGTGGAATGCCGCTATCCATTATGTTTATGCCTTTCGTGATGGTGGCATCTCTATAGGCTTCAAATAGCTTCTGCTTGTCTTTGTGAGATACAACAAATTTGATGTTAAGATTCTCTAAAACTCTACTAGGGCAAGCTGCGATCATAGCTTCCATCTTTGTAATAATGTTAGCAGCAGTCAAAGCCGCGCCAAAGGTTACATTATTTAAATCTGTGTCGCTGTCAGCATCTAACAATTTAATTAGACCGTCAAATCGAGATAACCACGCGCTTCCGCTTGTTGTGTCTCCATTCCAGATCAAATTTTCCATGCCGTCAGCGATGTCGCCAGAGGCTAACTCGTTAATAGCTGTTTGAGTAACTGCTGCAAGGCGTGCATCTACTTGTCGGCCTGTGCTGTACTGCCATTCGTACTCGTTTTCAAAATCTCTGAGCGGGTTAAATTCCCTGTAATACATAATATCTCCTGTAGTAATTAACCTATTAGTTATGGCGTAATCTCCAACGCCTGTGGTAGGTGTTGAAACGGGAGCGTGCAAGCTGTTAGCGCTTGAGTCCATTTTGATAATCTCAACCTTATCCATGTAGGAAGGTCTTACATTCATTAAGCCTCTGTCTATTGTGGTCGCACCTAATACGACAGGCAAATGATAATTAGGTATCGGAATAATTCCGTTCGCATTCTGGGTGATTGGTGTTATGTCGCTCATGATATTTTGCTACTTTTAATTTTTGCTTTCGCGTTATAAAATGCCTGTAGGCCATTCATTGGCTGCGTAGGCTGTGAAATTGATTTCTTTAATGGAGCGCTGCCCTCGCTAACAACTTTATCAAGTATTTGCGCGGTTACCTCTCCGACCTTTGCTTCGACTACCTCCTCAGTTCCCGCCATAAGTTCAGCTACGACAGCCTCAACGATTGCAGTAATTTCTGCGACTTGTGTCTCATCAAACGCAGCGACTACCTCATTTTCTGAGACGTCAGCTTGTACGCTTGGGTCAATAGCTTCTGTGACGCTAGCATCTGTAGTCGCCATATTTGCTCTAATTTTTTCTAATAATCCCATATCTATATTTTTAATGTAGGCCACCGCTTTGAGTGGCTCGTAAATTGATTTAGCGAAACCAAGCTCTACGGCCTCCTTAGCTGTAAAAACGCTTTCGGAATCCATCAAACTTTTTATTTCATCTATTTTTAAATCGGTCTTTTTCTCATATACAGACGCTACGATCTCGCTAAACTTTTCGAGGCTGCTAGCCACTTGTCTAAGTTCGTGATGATTCCCTTGGGTCTGGTTTATAAGTGCATTATGAATGGCAAAAGTTCCTGTCTCACTAATTTGCGGCCTCTCATCTCCACTCAATGCGATCACGGAACTTATAGACCCCGCTAATCCGTCGACATAGACTTTAACCTCACGCCTCTGGAGCATATTGTAGATAGAGAGACCCGCAAAGACGTCGCCTCCTTGAGAGTCGATGTGTAGCTCGATAGGGTCTTTTGATTTTGCAAGCTGATCGCGAACGTTGTTAGCTACTTCTTGCGTGATTTCACCATTTATATAAATGACCATACGCAATTTTAATGAAAAATATTTATATTTGAACAAAAAAAGATGATTTTAAAAACAATTATTTCAACCGTTGCCGATTTAACGCCTGTTATAGGCTCGCTACGCGACAATCTTACCTCTAAGGACGGGGGATACGGGAGGCTAGTAAAGCCGCGTTTTATTAAATCGTGTATTCGTTTAATTTTAGCTTTGGCCGCTTGTTGGATGCTAGCGAAAGGGACAATTAGCGTTGATGAATTCCAAGAACTTACTAAATAATAGAAGCGTGGAAGAATGGTTTAAGGATTGGCCGACATTATTGGCCGCTCTTGGGCTTGGCGGGTCTGGTAGTATTTTGGGACACAAACTCGTAGACAAAGAGCAAAATAAAAGGCTGTCAAAATTAGAGACCAAAGTCAACGAAATTGATGGCAGCATAAAACTAAACGACGGCGTTGACAAACAATTTAGAGCAAGCGTTGAAACGCGACTATCTAGCATTGAGACGTCTTTATCTACGCTAACGAATCACCTTTTAAACAAAAAAAAATGAGTCGCCTTGAGATGCATCTCACCTTATACCGCTTTTCGGAGTCGCCAGAATCTACTATCGGCCTCCTCTACGAAGGGAAATACTTTAATTGTTTTACTTTGGAGGATCAATACCAAAAAGTAAAGGTCGAAGGTGAGACGCGTATTCCAGAAGGACTATATAAGGTGAAAGAAAGACGCGTTTTAAGCGGACTTACTAAGAAATACCGCGCTAAATACGCGTGGTTTAAATGGCACTTTGAATTACAAGACGTGCCGGGCTTTAAATATGTTTACATTCATATAGGAAACGATGATGACCACACCGACGGGTGTATAATCGTAGGAAATTCGCTAAAAAGTAACAAAGTAGACGACGTAAACAACCTCGGAGCGAGTACACCCGCCTTCAAACGACTATATAAGCGCATGAAAGACGCCTTTACGGTCGAAATTAACATTATCAACATATCCAAAGACGCCGAAAGCGCGTGGCCCAGGCGAACAGCGCCGTCACGGTAACGAGTAGCACGCTTTAGTGTTTGGCGAGGTCAGGAGTGAGGACTAACCGCGTAAATTTTCCCCCAAAAAGTAGCACCCCTTAGGCAAAAATATTTTATTTCGCGCCGCGCCTACTGCTCTATTTTTTCACAGAGGCTTTTGAGTTACATTTCTATGTCTATCCCCAAAATCTTTTGCGTTTTCCAAA
>Ga0181389_1000599_pt1 | contig 14718 bp, 21 predicted proteins | sample 12SPOviralmetaG_FD_130121 | JGI IMG/M metagenome (GOLD analysis project Ga0181389, IMG submission 130121) | Marine viral communities from the oligotrophic San Pedro Time Series (SPOT) site, San Pedro Channel, CA, USA - 12 SPOT_SRF_2010-06-29 | ecosystem: Environmental > Aquatic > Marine > Strait...
GATTGCATTGTTCAACTCCTTTGTTATGCTCTCAGTATAGCACGGACTAGGGCACAGTCAATGTGGTTCTAAGTGTAATGATTGGGTCCGTATTACACTGGTCGGCATGGTAATGAAAAGAAAAAAAATCTGACCATGGTCACATTGTATTTTATGAGCATGGTGGCTAGACTGGTATGGCAATGCTAAAATACCCCCATATATAAAAAAATGCACATATGGATTTTTACCCGCCCATACCGGCCTGTTAAATATGCACATGCTACGCACACTCACAGCTCTGTTGCTCATGACCACGTCTGCTGTTGCTTTCCATGAACACACGTTCGCAGTGTGGGAACTGCGTGAGCTTCTCATAGAGCGACAGCTCAATCTATGGGAGTTGTTCGAACAGCTCAAGTACGTCACAGCTGAACAGCGAACAGTGGTGTACAGCGAGATCGAACACATCAAGTCCGAGATCATCAGCATCATAGATCAACTGGTTGCACACGACAGATCACAACATCCGTAGCATATATACTTTATATGGACATTGTTTGGATAATCACAGGCCTATTCGTCACTGCACTAGCGATAGCATTCATACTTGGACACATACACGGGACATTCATATGATCAGCTTCATCGTGGTCGTTTTCTGGTTCGCACTTGTACTACTTGCCATCGGCACTGCTCTTGCTTTCTTGACCAGTTGGCGTGATGGATGCCTGGGCAAGGACGTTGCCGAGATCAAAACGGGCCTGGGGTGGGTGTTCCTCAAGATCAAAAATTTTGCACACAGGATTTTCTCGCGGGCAGTATGGGATCACTGCCGCAACTACTGGATGTATTATGGCCTCGTGGCCATGTTCATCACGGTGGCTTTGGGCACTTGACATTTAAATAGCACATAATGAAACTGACACTGAGACAGAGATGGCGCAGGGCCATGACAGCAGACAACATGGTGGACCTGTGCGTGGACATATTCCTCATCGTGTTTGATGTGTTGAGCTCGCCCATACTCATAGTCATGAGGATAGTGCGTTGGTGCCTGGCCCGGTTCATCAACGAACACGTCAAGACCTTTATCAAGAGCATAGTGCATTGGTTCCTGGATCATCGCAAGATCAGGCTGGCACGCGGACACAACATATTCCGTTACTACTGGTACCTGTGGCTGTTGAGTCCATTCATGCTGTTTGCGTTGTGGATGCTGATCGCGGTCATGATCGGCTTCAGGCAGGGCGTGACGGGTGCATAGCTGTCATGCGTTTTCAGTAGACAACAGATCCTGCACTCGTGTATAATTACAAGTATCAGAGGCTATGACGGGAGACTAGAGTAGCCTCTGGGTACCCAACACACAACCAGGAACAACATGATATACACAGCAGAAGAACACGACTGGCTGACACAGCCAAAAGCGAACAGCAAGAAAAAGAGGGTCAGCAATCTCACAGCGGACGGACAACCACCCAAGCACAAGGACCTACGCAAACACGACTGGGCCATAACAACCACCATAGAAGTGGACGGGGTCTCATACGTGATGCCGGTACAGGTGTAATGAAGTTCTATCGTTGGTACGAGATGTACAGCATGTACAGTACCTACACCCAGTTCAGTTGCCGCATCTACATCCGCTAGGTTATAACACACTATAACGTCTAGGCCACCCCAGACCGTTATGTGCTGTGAGAATAAAAGGTTGAACCACCCCCAAGGACTGTGCTAAAATACAGCATGGATCGAACCCTAGAAGTCGCAACAACATACAACAAACAATACTACGACCTGATCGGCAAACGGATGGTTGAATCCTTTGTGCGACACTGGCCCAAACACATCAAGCTACACATATACTGGCAGGAAGCAGAACCCGAGATCTTGCAAGACAACCTGGTGTACCATGAGCTGTACCAGGTGCAACCGCAACTGAAGTCCTGGGTGGACCAGCACACTGATCGCAAGTTTCACGGATGGCGAGAAGATCGAAGCAAGTTCGTGTGGAAGAACGACGGGGTCAAGTTCTCACACAAGGTGTTCGCACAGACACACAGGATACGCAACAGCGAAGCAGACATACTGTTGTACTCAGACGCAGACACGCTGTATCACGAGGCGCCAGACCTGGACTACCTGTCAGAGATATGTCCAGCCGACAGCCTATGCACGTTCTTTGACCGGCCCAAGTTCAGAGACGAGACAGGATTCTACATGCACAATCCACAACACCCCAAGGCCAAGCAATGGGCAGACAGGCTGGAAGAGATATACCTATCAGGCGAAGTGTGGACATACGAGAAGGACCGGGCGGCAGACCAATACACGATGGCCCATGGCAGGGACTCATTCAAGGACTGTAGGCAGACGGATCTGATGACCTACCACGAAGGCGTGGACCCAAAAGACCCTGTGCCAACGTCACCATTGAACAAATTTTTAAAACACCTAAAAGGAGAAAAGAAACAATCATGACCTATCCACTAGCATTTTCAACATGGGGCAAAGAAGAAGTCGAAGCAATCAAACGTGTGATCGATACAGACATGTACACCATGGGCAAACACGTGAAACAGTTTGAACAGGAGTTCGCGGAACACTTCGGATCACCACACGCTGTCATGGTCAACTCCGGCTCCAGTGCCAACCTATTGATGCTGAGCCTACTGAAATGGAAATACAAATTGACAGGAGACATCATCGTGCCAGTGGTGGGTTGGGCAACAACATACTTCCCGGTGACACAAAACGGCTTCAAGCTGAACTTTGTTGATGTGGATCCCAACACATGGAACATAGATGTACAAAAAATTAAAGACGCCATCACCCCAGAGACCTGTGCAATCATGCCAGTTAACCTGTTGGGTAACAGTTGCGACTACACAGAGTTAAAGAAGATATCCGAGCAACACGATCTCAAACTGATAGAAGACAACTGTGAGTCCATGGGTGCCATGCACAACGGCAAGCACACAGGAACTATAGGACTTGCAGGATCATTCTCGTTCTTCTTCTCACATCACATACAAACCATGGAAGGTGGCATGGTGCTTTGCCAGAACCAAGACGACGCAGAGTATATGAGATCATTGAGGGCACACGGATGGGTCAGAGACCTACCCGCAGACTCACACCTGTACAAGAAGACAGGCAACGCATTTGACGATAACTTTATTTTTGCAACGCCCGGATACAACATCAGACCGCTAGAGATGTCTGGTGCGATAGGATCAGAGCAAATGAAGAAATGGCCAGCAATAATGAAAACAAGAAACGACAACGCAGAAAAATTTATTGAGCTGTTCGCTAACAAGTCATGGTGCAGAATACAAAAGATAATAGGTGAAAGCAGTTGGTTCACGTTTGGCATAGTGCTAGACGGCGAGCTTAAAGGACGTAGATCAGAGATCATCAAAGCCCTGGACGAGGCCGGTGTGCAGAACAGACCACTTGCGTCAAGGAACTTCCTTAAACAACCTGTCATGAGAGACCTAGACCACGTAGCACCAGGCGAAATGCCCGCGGCAGATGACATACACGAAAACGGATTCTTTGTTGGCAATGGCAGTAAAGACATCAAAGCAAACATAGACGAAATGTATAAGGTCATTTCTAGTTTTATAAAATGAAGAAACTCACAATAGTAACCACATACGGCACAAAGTATTGGCCACTGCCTGTACAGAAAGGCCTGCAAACTATTGAGAAGCACTGGCCCGAACATGCAGAGGTACTGGTGTACCCCGACGACATGTCACAGCAGATGCCATTGCGTAACACCAAGTACTATGACCTGTGCAAGGAACAACCAAAGCTACAAGAGTTCATAGACAGACACAAAGGTAATCCAAAATTCAACCCCAGGATAAAAGAGAACGACAAGGAAAAGAAAGACTTTGTCAAGAACACCCAGATATACATATACGATGCAGTACGTTTCAGCTACAAGGTGTTTGCATGTATAGATGCATGGCAAAAAACAAAACCAGACATGCTTTGGTTCTTGGATGCAGACATCGTTACATTTGAAAAAATTACAATGGATTGGTTAACACACATAACACCAGACGACAAGTTCACTTCTTATCTTGGTAGACCAAAGAAAGGGTTTTCTGAAACAGGTTATTATGCATTCAACACAGCACACAAACACGCAGGAGAGTTCTTTGAGCGTTGGCAGACATACTATGACAATGATAGGTTTCTGGAACTGAAAGGATACACAGACAGTTTTACCTTTGATGGGGCAAGATTAGAACTTGAACAAGAAGGAAAGATACAAAACGAAGACCTTAATGACGGCAGATGGGCAGGTGACAGGAGGAGCAGGCACCCTTTCATCAACAGTGAGCTAGGACAGTACATGGATCACTTGAAAGGATATGATCGCAAGGCCGCAATGACTTCCAAGAAAAGAGACCTAACCACAAAGCAGACCCACCCATATTGGAAGACACTGAAGGATTAGTATTGTAAATATTGGTATGAGATCACTTATTACAGGATGCCAAGGGTTTATTGGTAAAAATTTAGCACAGCATTTAAAGAAGCAAGGCCATCATGTCACAGGCATTGATAAAAAACTCAAGGTAGGAGACCCAGTGTACGTTGACGAGTTTGTAGGACATGACATGGAGCAGAGGATATCAATCGAGAATGATTTTGATAGAGTGTATCATCTATCAGCAGATGTGCCAAACTCTAAAGGAGTTGGTGGCAGTCAGCTGACAACAGGCAGAAGCAATCCTATTCAGACCATTCAAGCAATGGACTTCGCCGCAAAGAACAAGTCGCATTTTGTATATGCGGTGTCGGCAATGATTTACAACACAGAGTACCAAGGACATAACGGTCCTAATCTTAACGAAGATGACCACATATGGCCAGCACAACCGGCCGGAAACATTTACGGAATGGAAAAACTATACAACATGCAGTTGGCAATAGAGTACGCCAAGAGCTATGATATGAAAATTGCATTACCTATATTCCACGCCATGTACGGTCCACACTGTGACATACTTGAAAACTCAAAAGTTGTTGCGGCAATGTGTGTGAAGATACTACGTGCAGACGATCCTGGAGAGATTGAGATATGGGGAGACGGCACACAGATAAGATCTTTTTGCTACATAGATGACCTTATGGTCGGCCTTGATAGATTAATAGAGCACGATGTACAGATCCCAATCAATATGGGGTCAGACGAAGCAATTACAATGACACAACTGGCAGATATGCTTATAAAGATATCTGGCAAGAAAATTACAAAGAACTACCTACCTGCCGGCCCAGCCGGATGCATGAGACGTAACTCAGACAACACTAAAATAGAAAAACTTACAGGCTGGAAGCCAAGCTATGATTTAAAAACAGGATTAAAAAATACATTTGATTTTATTAAATATCAGTTAACAAAGGAACAATAAGACAATGATTTACATGAACAGAGATGTTAGCGGATTGAAGTTTAAAGATTTAAATTACAAGTATGCATCAGCCATCTATGAACATACTAATCTTGTAGAAGTTGGCTACGATGAAAAAAGCACAAAGTACGGTTCAATTAATGAGCAAGGAGATCACAAAAAATTTGCTCAATCAATTTTTGGAGATGAACATCATCTTTATGCATTGAAACAAAATCCAGGATGTCATTTACCCGAGCATGTTGACGCTTTCTTTAAATTTAAAACAAAGCATAAAGTAAAAGCTGAGGAATGTGTAAGACTAATTTTCTTTATGGAAGATTGGAAAGTTGGCCAATACCTTGCACTTAACGGCAAATCAGTAACAGACTGGAAAGCAGGTGACTGCATAAAGATAGAAGCAGGCGAGCCGCACCTAAGTTCTAACGGTGGCATGGAGCCAAAGTACACACTAGCAGTGACAGGCCTAAAGAAAAATCTACCAAAAGGAAACTACTAATGAATACAGAAAGTAAAATATTAATAACAGGAGCCACTGGCCTATCAGGCAGTGCAATACATAAAAAACTTATAGACAAGGGATATAAAAATATTCTCAAACCAGACAGAGAAGAACTAGACCTTTCTAATGTATCAGCAGTAAATAATTATTTTAAAGAACACAAACCAGAATACGTTTATCATTGTGCAGGAGAAATCAGCACACACCTCACACATCATACAGAACCTTATCCTATATTTGCTGGAGACAAAGCAGTAATACACAAGGACAACGAATCATACGAGATGTCAGGTGGTGGGTCATATGAGATGTCTAGTGGAGGTTCATACGAGATGTCCGGTGGAGGTTCATACGAGATGTCCGGTGGAGGTTCATACGAGATGTCAGGTGGTGCAGAATACGAAGGTAAAGAACTTTACAGCAAGAAGCCTATCAAAACAGTTACGCTAGAAGATACCAAACAAAGAAATTTTAAGTCTGGTAGCAAAACAGAACTAAAAGTTATTAACAGTGAAGTTCTTTCGAAAGATGCTTATATTAATCTTAACACAATCAATGCCGCTTCGGCAAACGGTGTTAAGAAAGTTATTGCAGTAGGTAGCTGTTGGAACTATCCTAGATTACAGAGAGCTATAAATGAAACCGATTACACAGAGACTAGTTCACAAGGCACAACAGGACACGACGTATCAAAATTTTTATTGATATCATTATTGAAACATCTTAAAAATGAAAAAACTATGGACAGCACTGTGTTAATGATTCCCCCACTATATGGAGATCATACACACGAGAATATAAACGAGAAGCATGTGTTCGCTTATCTTAACAACAACATGTATGTTGCGGCGAGACAAGAACTAGATGAAATAACTTTAAGCAGTAATGGTTCCAATCTCAGACAGTTCATACATCAAGAAGATTTTGGAAATGCGGCCTTGATGGCAATGGAATTAGATGCTCCGTTGGTGAATGTTGCTAACGACAAAGTGTTCTCTATAGAAGATGTTGCAAAATGGTTAGCAGACAGATGGGGATATACCGGAAAGATTAAATGGGAAAACCAACCAAGTAACGCAGGTCCACAAATATTAGATTGCACTCTTTTAAAAGAAGCAGGGTGGAAGCCAGAAATTAGTTTAATTGATACTATCGAAAACAGACTAGAATGATATTCGCCAATATAGATGTATCACATTTAGATTTCAAGTCTTTACCTTATACACTTACAGAACAGAACGACACATGGCCAAAACATCTGATACCAATTAAAGGTAGAGGTGTCACTCAATACTTTGAAGCACAACCGGCTTCTTGGGAGCCTTATCCTGGCTTTCAAGAGATAATGGATTCATTGTTCAACCCATATGTTGATTCATTCGTAAACCGACAAGAGCCAGGCCAATACTACGCACCACACACAGACAGGTTCGATCGTATGAGAGAGAAGTTTGGTGTTGAGATAAAAGACTGTCTTCGCATTATGATCTTTCTAGAAGACTGGCAAATGGGACACTACTTTGAGATAGATAAAAAACCTTTTACCAATTGGAAGGCCGGTGATATGATGGCAATACCATCTAAGGTCGTACACCTCAGCATGAACGGTGGATGGACACAGAAGTACACCTGGCAGATACAAGGATTGCGTAAAGACTTCAAGGTTGACATGTCTAAACTTATATAATATAATAAAAAGTATATGCCACTTACACCAATAGTAATAGAACAGACATCCAAAGGTGAGAGAAGCTACGATATTTTTAGTAGACTTCTGAAGGATAGAATCATTATGTTGGAAGGACCGATAGAGGAACACACTGCATCAGTGCTTTGTGCCCAACTGTTGTTCTTGGAATCACAAGAAGCCTCGAAGGATATAACACTCTATATCAATTCGCCAGGCGGACTGGTAACGGCAGGTATGGCTATCTATGATACCATGCAGTATGTTAGATCAGACATACAAACAATAGTAGTGGGCCAGGCTTGTTCTATGGGCTCACTCCTAGCAAGTGCAGGTACAAAAGGCAAAAGATATATGTTGCCACATGCAAGGCACATGATACACCAACCACTAGGTGGAGCAAGTGGACAGGCAACTGATGTTGAGATAAGAGCAAACGAATTGTTAAGATGGAAGAAAGAGCTTACAGAAATTTACGAGAAGACAACTGGTCAGCCTTTACAAAAATTAAAAGACGACATGGAAAGAGACAAGTTCATGAACGCAGAAGAAGCCGTTGCATATGGACTTGTAGATAAGATAGTAACTACCAGAGCCCAAGACGACGAAGACAAATAAATTAAATTACCAACCACATTAGACACTCTTAAATAACTCGAGATGGCATTCGAGAGTTTCAATCATAACATAAAAAATATGTTTGGCTACTACAAAGTAGGCAATAAAAAATTTTATAGTGATGTCAAGGCCTTGGAAGAGTTGACCAAGATAACAAAAAACGTTGATCAAAAAAAACATTTTACTCAAAAGTACAACGAAGATATTTTGAAATATCTTGGAAACAAAGGTATTGTTGAGTTCTGTATAGATCAAAAGTTATTTGACGATGACTGGACAACAGAACCGCCCGAGTCTATAGAATACTATAGACAGCAAATGTGTGCTTACATTGAAAAGAACTACAACGAAATTACAATAGGATATTCAGGCGGCACCGACAGCAACACAGTTGTTGAATGTTTCAAACGTAGGAAAACCCGTAACATTAAATTATTAAATGTTGTAAACAACTCAGTACAGCAATTATCAAAAACAAGACAATTCCTTAACGACCACACCAAGAAAGTAACTTATGCAAAACATGGTGACGTTGCAAGTCAGCTTGGATGGGAATTTGATTTGTTTCAAGGATGGACACCAACTAGTAAAGAAACATTTGAGAAAGAAATAGTCGATTACAATTATGGCCACTGGGCAGGGGACTGGAAAAATACAAACGGATGGTATCAGAACAGTGGCGAACTTACACTGACTAGAAGTAAAACTAGCAAAGCATGTTTTATTATGGGGTATGAGAAGCCCGAGATACTGATTGAGAATGGTTGGTATGTGTACAAGTTACACAATCATGAATGGGATTTGCCTATTAATTGTACTGATCCCAACGTTGATTTGATATACTTTTATGTGAATGACGGGTCACCTCATCTGATTAAAAAACTTGCACACGCAAAAGCCAAGGAGATAGACAACATACTTTGGGAATATAATCTACTTCCAACAGCAGAAGTAATGCAAATGTTTTGGCATAATGGGGCAGAGGTGCTGGACAATCCTTTTATTGACAACCGGCCATACTATGATAGACTAATGAAAGCTATGGGTTTTGAGGCCGCTTCGTCATTCTTGCAAGGGTCGGAAACAAAATCAAACGGCAAATGGTTCAATGAAGATCAACAATGCATCAAAGAAAACAATGCAAAAGATAAACACACATCACAAAAACAAAAAATAGCTAAAAAATATTTTGACGATGTAATTACCAAGAAGGTTGATAACAGATTTTTAGATTTACCAAACAAGAATGTCAAGGGTATATGGGGCAAGTCAATCAAAGTCCGTCCTGTATCACAACGTCTGCTTGACCGTCTATCAAAATAGTGTATAATATAAACAAATGGAAACAGCAATAGTTTTTATAGTAGCAATCATATGCGGAACATTTAGTGGTATTATGCCCGGAGTGGGCGGCATGGCCGTAATGCTTATGGCATATCCGTTCTTGGTTGAGATGCAACCCCAGAACATATTAATCTTTTACGTAGTAATGGTCAGTATAGATCAGTTCTTTGGAGGCATCACGGCTATTGTTTTTGGTGTACCTGGTAGCAGTAGTGCTGTGCCCAGTGCCATGGAAGGGCACGCCTTGTTCAAGAGTGGCAAGTCCAGTGAGGCAATAATGTTCAGTGCAATAGGAAGTTGGGTGACCAGTGTGTTCGGGGTAATACTGATAGTGGCAATGATACCGTTACTGTTCATGATATATCAGATATGGAACAGCACGGTGCAGATGGCCATATTCAGTCTAACAAGTATAGCCATAATTTGGATCAGTAGGAACAAACTTATAGTCAGTATTGGGTTATTCATATTTGGTAACATGCTTGGCAAGGTAGGTTATGACACATACACCAACGACAGCTTCATGACCTTTGACACACCATTGCTGTATCCCGGTCTACCAATTATGCCAGTTGTCACAACAATGTTTGTTATACCTTTGTTGATAGGAAGCCTACGTAGCAGTGGAGCAAAGGTATTTGAGTTTCCCGGAGTGACCCTAGAGGGTTATATAGAAAGTTTTAAAAAGATTAAAAAGTATTTCGCCACCTTGGTTCGTGCAGGACTATTAGGTAGCGTGGGAGGATTTGTACCCGGCATGAGTTATGGCATGAGTAGTATCTTGGCATACACGGTAGAGAAATGGGTGCAAATAAGAAAAGGTTCATATCGAAAAGGAAAAGGAGATATGCCTAGTCTTATAGCAAGTGAAGGTGCCAACAATGCCGGTACGTTTACTCAACTTGTTCCATTGTTGTTTTTGGGCATACCAATTACAGTCAGTGAAGCATTAATATACAACATCTTAGACACACGTGGTTATCCGGTGACTATAGAATGGTTCCAATCAACATTTACCATGATAATTATATTCTTCCTGGTGAGTGCAACAATCGGTCTCTTTCTAGCAGGCAGATATGTGAACTTCATGAAATACCTAAACAACTTACCAATCAAATGGGTTTACCTGGGTGTGGTGTTGTTCTTGTTTGGAGCAATTGGATATGTAGGACACCAGACACTAGCAGGGGGTGAGCATCTCCTGATAACAGCTATGCTGTTACCAATAGGACTTTTATTCTACAAGCTAGACACAATGCCTCTGATATACGGATTTATTTTGCATGATAAACTTTTTGAGATTGCAATTAGGATCTGGATCATGTATACTTAGGATGTTAAATTTAACAAACAAATAAGAAGGAAAAAAAAATGAAGAAAATACTTTTAACAATACTGACAACATTGTTCTTGGTAATGTCAGCATCGGTCTCGTTTGCGGCAGACAAGATTGATGTGCTTCAGCACTCTAGAGCAGGTGGATTAGGTGACAGAATGGTTACTTACATCGCTGATGCTTTGGGCGATAAGTTCGGTGAGAAGATTGTAGTTGACAACTGTGCGGCGGCCATTGCTTACTTAAAGAAAGCTAAAAACCCAGTCGTAACAGCATTGCCTTTTGAGTCAATGGCAAAACAAAACGATGGTAGCAAGAATGCTTGTGCAATACCTAAGAAATATTTCATAAACATGTATGCGGCCAGTCCATGGTCAGTTTGTCATAGAACTGACAATGCATCAGCAACAATTGACGCACTTAGAAATGGTGAGGTAAGAGTTGGTGTTTGGCAAAATGGATTTTATGGACCAAGATTTATAGCGTTCATGAAAGCTATCAATCCAAATGCAAAAGTTATTCCTTACAAGAAAGCTAAGATGTATAGAGCGGCACTAGTGGCAGGCGAGATAGATTTTAGTATTTCAACTGTTGCAAAAGACGGCGAGTCATGTCCGGTAGTACTGAACGACAAAATCGTTGGTGATGCTGAAATGATAGCACAAGATCTAGAACCAAAAGCACCTCACAGTGTATTAGGTTACTCTTACTTCTTTGCAGGTAAAAACGTAAAAGGTATTGATATACCAGCAATCGTTTTTGCAAGTGAGTCATGGAAGAACAGAAGAGACCACAGATATGGACAGTTCATGATCGATGAGTCTAGAAACAAACAGTGGAAAGTAATCAGTAAGTAATTCCCAAACAATGTGAGAGGGTTTTTTAACCCTCTCTCATATACCACAGTAAATACCAAACAATGTTATGTGTGGTTACTATTATTCAAATATATCTCCCATAGAGAAAACCGAAAGCCTTAAGAGGCGAGGCCCAGATGCTTGGAAAGAATTCTCCTGCGAATTTGGACATGTTGGTGCCGCAAGACTGACAACAATTAAAACTCCCGTAGAGCAACCAGTGTTGAAAAACTTTGGAGTACTGCTGTATAATGGTAGCATATACAACGACAAGACTGAGAATGATACCCAATGGATTAGTCGACAACTAGACAGCATGAACTATGCTGACTTTATACCTTTAGTAAAAACATTTGAAGGAGAGTATAGTATCACGTGGGCAACCGATAAGCATGTCCTGTTTTGTACAGATGTATTTGGAACTAGGCCATTGTATTACTATTATGACGAAACCGGGATTACTATTGCAAGTCTACCTGACGGCATACAAGCAAAGCACAACGCATTTTATAGGTGTGAGGAAAACAGGATCTACATATTTGATAAAGAAACAAAAAAGCTAACCAGTTTTGAAAATAAGTCTTGGAACCTAAATCAAACAGTCAACAACTATGATAAAGTTTGGGAACTTTGGGAAAAAGCAATCAATGATAGATACACCAAACAAGCAAGTATTCTAATGAGCAGTGGGTACGACAGTGGAATGATAGCCTGTACAGCAAATAAATTTTTTAAAGACTTAGATTGTTATAGCATTTACAATGAGCAAGAGCATCAACCCACTTTGGCAAAGAGGCAAAAGTTGCACAAGATAGAAATAATAAATTTAGATCCAACATCAAAAAATAGCAAACCCTTGTCAAACAATTACTACAATAACAAGGAACACCCATTCCATCAAAAGATGTTTGAGATGTGTCCAGACAATCCTATTCTCAAAACTAACACATACTGTAACGCAGGCGACAGCGAGATTTATGTAAACTACATGAAGCCAAAGGGAAAAAGAATTATTATTGGCGGTGACGGCGGTGACGACATATACAGTGATTACGGATTTAAAGGACATAGGATGAGGAAGCAAAGTAGATTTGGTGGCCACTTCCCTAGTGATTTGGATACAGTCTGGCCTTGGATCAAAGACAATGTTTTTATACCATACCACGGCAGGACAGAAAAAGTAGGTGGGTATTGGGGAATAGAGTATAGATGTCCGTTTATGAGTATTGAACTAATACAGGCATGGCTTAATACAACTCAACAATTAAAAAATGCAAGGCACAAAGGATGGATGGCACAGTATATGGAAGATCATGATTACCCTTATGCAAGTCTAGAAAAATTTGGATATCAGGCCAAAATGGGTTATTGGAATCAAAGCGATCGATAATTACTAGTATGTTTTATATTTGGCACACATTATTGATAACAGGATTTATAGCTTTAGCTTATTGGTTTGGTTATAACCACGGTGTTAAAAAGAAACGATCTCGTCTTTTGTAACAGCTCTACTTTCTAAAATTTTACTTACAGTAGTAACTTCTGTGATCATCTCAGGTGTTTCGTCCCAACAACAGTCGTCACGAGAAACGCAGTTGCTTTCAACATAAACTTTTTGACTTTTTTTACTATCTTGATACATTTTGTTTCCTTTTGTAAATTAATGCTTGTAAATTTACTTATAGTAAACTTATACACAAAATCGTGAAAAAGCAAGTCATACGTTGTAAACGATGTAAACTTCTTGTAAATTTAAATTTACAAGATTTACAAATATATTATTTGATGTTTAGTCTAGGATGATTGCTTTTATGGACTTCTCGCCCATGTATATCTCTGTCTGTGCCTTTGCCTTGATGCATTGATACTTGACATTTTCGTTGTAATTTCTTTCGGCAGTACGCTTACCTCTTAGGCACTTGGCCATCGACTCTTGAATTCTGTGTTCCTTGATCTCTCCATTGACCAACATCAACAATGCAACAACTGTTTCTATCATTAGTGTCCTTCTCCATTACCATTCTTGTACACAATCTCTCGGTCAGCATCTTTGAGTGCTTCGATGTTTGCCTGTGCTTTTTCCATCTGCTTGTTAAGGAACTCTATGTTGATCTTGTTGTTGGCCATGCTGTCCAGATGCTTCTGCATTCTTTCCACAGTTGTATAAAGGTCTTCAATCAACATGAACTGTTCTATGTCCTGTGAACTCTGTCCTAGCTCACCTCTTGGATACTTGATCCTGAATTCGTTGTTCTTCTCAATGTCCGCTGTGAGTTTTTGTTCTGCGTGTTCCAGATCTTTTGTCAGTGATGCGTTCTGCATTTCTAACAGCGTCAGTCTTTCTACCAGTCCAAAATATCCCCACACTCCAACCGCGACGGCCGCCAAGATAGAAAGTAAATTTCTCATGGGCATCGAGATTGAAGTGTTGTCGCTTATTTTCATTTTTTATTTTCTTTTTTAATGTATATGGTTCTCGGCATTGTTGTTTTACCTAATCTTCTACTCCTAATGTACCTTCTGTTACCAATCTTGTATACAGTTGGTTGTTTAGGTTTTTCGATAACAAACATCTTGTCATATGCATCAATAAGGTTTTTGAACCAGTTGAACATAAGGCCACCTCCATGTTTTTATTTCTTAAAAGGATTAAGTCCTTTTAGTCCTTTTACTGCACCTTTGGCTTTGCCACCTACTTCTTTGCTGACAGCGTTACCAAGCTTCTTGGCATTGCCAACAATGTCAGGCATCTTAACCTTAGGCATCTTTGGTAGTTTAAATTTCATATTACTTTTCCCTTTTGTATAGAGTCCAGCCACCATAACCAATTGCTCCCCATGCCGCTAACTTGGCCAAAGGTCCTGCAATTAATATTACCACGCCCACTGCTATTAATACAGCACCGTCCCATGATGTTCTTTCGTCTAATCTGTCTTTTACCCATTTACTCGGATCCA
>Ga0181389_1000604_pt1 | contig 14679 bp, 17 predicted proteins | sample 12SPOviralmetaG_FD_130121 | JGI IMG/M metagenome (GOLD analysis project Ga0181389, IMG submission 130121) | Marine viral communities from the oligotrophic San Pedro Time Series (SPOT) site, San Pedro Channel, CA, USA - 12 SPOT_SRF_2010-06-29 | ecosystem: Environmental > Aquatic > Marine > Strait...
ATCTTTTGTAAATCCTATATTAGATTGTAATCTAGCAAGTGATCCTTGATTCCAATATGATGAGAATTCTTTTTGTGCGTTTAATAATGCTTTGTCAAGGTTGACTAACTTCCCCCCAACATAAGTAGAAAACTCACCTTTCTTTAAATTACTGTCAAACCATTGATAAAAATTAGGTGCGTATTTTTGCACCATTTCAGGTTTGTTTAAATACAAACGTATAAACTCAGCAAACCCTTCAGCATTACTAAACTTATCATAAGATATTGCTTTTAACTCTTTATCAAAAATTAAATTTTCTCTATAGTTTTTTGTAATCTTAGGAAATCTACCATTAATAAAGTGTCCCATTTCGTGAGCAATGGTATTCAAGTCATACTTGTATAATGATGTTACAGTTTCATCATGGAAATAAACACCTAATGCTTTACCATATTTCTTTTGTGTAACTGGAACTTTAAGATCTCTAACAAAATTACTTAAAATAGTTTGTCTTGAAATAGGTTGTTTAACACCTTTGTTTTTTTCTACTATACTTCTTACATCAGGAAACTCTTTTGCAATTTGTTTAAATATTTCAGAAGGACGATATTGTGCCTGTATCTCTGCAAATCTTTTTGCGCCTTGGCTTTCTTTATAAGCTTGTTCTAAAGTTCTTTTTGAACTATTTTTTCTAAAATCAAAAATGTTTTTAAGATAGTTAGGAATATTATTCTTTGTTTTATTTTGATTGTATATATTTGTAACTGTTGATTTAACAGCCATAGGATCTTTATTAGTTTCTTTAGCTATTAAGTTAGAAGCATAATCTATAACTCTACCTTCAGCTTCAGCTAAATAAGGCTCAAGTCTTTCTTTATTGTTTTGAACAAAAAATTCTTCTTTAGCTTGAATGTAATCATTCTTTGGAGCAACATTTAAAGGATCTTTTTCATTCTTTGTTATTACGTCATTAACTATTTTTTGTTGATCTGCTTTTATAGCTTTTTCTATTGTAATAAGTTGATCGTTAAAAATTGCTTTATTACTTTGTTTGGGCGCTCTTGATGCTGTATCTGCTAATACAATATAGGTAACTTCTTTCATAAGTTCTGATATATCTTCAGCTTTGACAGTATTGCTTTTAAATATTTTTTTTTGCAAATCTGCAAAACCATCTTCGCCTAAAGTAGCTAAAACAGTCTCTTCTATAGATTGTGTTATTATATCTACTGGTACATCTATTAAAGTCTCGGTAGCCTTCCATGCTTGGTTAAGAGCAGAATACCCTGTCCCTAAAACATCTTTACTAATATGTTTAGAAATATTTTTACCAAAATCTAATACACCATCTGATTTGTTATACAAAGAAAGAGGATTATCTATTGTTACTCCCAAGACTTTTGTTTGATCCATTGGTACTGTATTAAAACCAAAAAAATCTTTTTCTTCTTTTGATCCAGCTATCTTAGCACCTTCAGGCACACCTACATCAGCGTACCTTTGTCTTAAATCAGAATCTTTACCAAAAGTATTTCCAATCACATTTGAAATCGCACTATTATCTAATTTTTGTAATTCAGATAATGGTTGACCAAATATCTCAGGTTCTATTTTATTTGTAGAAGGTTGTGTTTCATTAATAAAACTTAAATCTGCTTTAGTTTCATTTGTTGATTCTTTTAAAAAACTAAGATCAGCCATTTAATATTTTTCTTATTGCGTCTTGTTGATCTTGAGGTAAATTGTTAAAATATTCTTTTGCTTGTTCGGTAGTCATATCATTTTCCATTTTTGAAATTTCAGATTGAGCATCAAAAGTTTTTTTATTATCTTTTTTAGTATCACTACCACCTACTTTACTTTCAATTCTTTCTGACAATAGTTGAGCAATAGGATCAATAGTTTTTAAGAAGCCTAATAAATCTTTATCTTGTTTTGTTAATTCTTCACCGCTTTGGTATTTATTAGCAAGATAAACTTTAAATTCATTTATACTTGGATCTTTTTTTAATTTATCATTTAATATTTCGAGACTATTTATTTGATCTGCTGATCTTTGATCTGCTGGTATAGATGATATTTGATTAAACATATCTAACTGTTGAAAAAAATCTGATTTTTTAGGTGCTTTTGTATTTTTATATATTGTTCCTAAAGCTTGTAACTCAGCTAAATCATTTGCATTTCTTTTTATTTCCATACCTGACGCATATTGATTGGCTTTACCAAAAGCTGATCCTAAATTTGTAGGAGTAGGGGAATAACCTGATTGTGCTAATAAACCTGTAGCCATATCCATACCTCTAGGTGATTGAACAAAATTTAACAATCCTCCAAAACCACCTTGATTATTGTTTGTAGGTTTAGCATATTTGTTCATTATTCTTTCATTTATAAGAGCCTGTATATCCATTACGCAAATCCTCCTAACAGACCGCCACCTAACATATATGCCATTGGATTAGCCGCTCCCATCATACCTGCTAGTTGACCACCAGCCATAGCGCCACCAAGCAATCCTGCTCCTGTGTTTCTAAAATAAGGTTGTGTCTGTAATGTATTCATTGGTACGTTAGCACCTAATGCACCAAGATATTGATTTAATTTAATGTATGGTTTTTGTTGTTCGTAATCAAACCTAGCCATAGCATCTTGTAATTTTGTTTGTTCGATAGACTCACGAGTATCACCAACTTGTGCTAATCGTGTAATATCATTGTAATCCATTTCACCAAGTTGAGGAGCAAGTTGTGTTGCATTAACCATGTTTTGTCTTTCACGATTATACTGATCTCCGTAAACCTGATTAGCTAAATTACCTAACGAGTCTGTTAATACTTCTTGATTAGCACCTGATCCAAATCTACCTGCTCTTGTAAACTGTGAATTAACTTTTGTGCTAATGTCATCAGCCATTTGATTAAACAAACCTTGAGCATAAGGATTAGTAGTAGGCGATAAATAATCACCTGAAAGTATTTTTGACGCTTCTGTCTGTGATTGATTTAATAATGGATTACCTGCTGTTGCTCTATTAGTTGCCAATGCTAATGCCGCATTAGTTTCTGCTGGTGTATCAACATAAGTATTGTTTGGGAAATAACTTGGCAATGCTGATTGGTATAAATCTTGAGCCGCATCAATAGCCTGTGTATAATATGGTTTTATAAATTCAGATGGTTCTGCTGATGTAGTTGTTGTTACATTAGTTGGATTACTGCCTTTGCTCATTTTATTTCCTTACTTAATATTATTGCCTTCATTTGATATCCTTTTAACTTTCTTACCCAGCCTTTACGTCCAGCGACTTCAAGGTGAGTACATTCATTTTGCTTTGCAAACTTTTCTATTTTCTCTTGTATTCTTTCTAACCAGTTATTTAGGTTCGTTCCTCCAGCTAAAAAATATCTTAGTATTTTAGCTTTTGGGTATTGTGCTATTTCTGTAACAACAGCACTTTCTATTTTACTATCATTCCAACTTATAAATAGTTGCATACGTTCATTAGACAGTCCGTATAAAATATCTTTAATAGTATATGTTTCGTCTAATGCTTTTTCTAGTAGGGGAGACACTTGACTCCAAATAAATAATAAATCTTCGCTTGGTACTCTTGTAACTACGTTATCCAATGATCGTATAGGAAAAGTCTTGATCTGTGTTTCCTGAACTTGCATGAGTTAGTGTAGCGCTCCCTTCTGCCCTTGCTGACACATACAATCCATTTAATGCTGTTCTGCCATTAGCAGTTGTAGGCATAAATAATATAATTGAATTACCACCAAGTCTTGCGTCTGTAAGAGTTGTTGTTGTAGCACTTGCAGTTAAAGTTATTGTGCCTGTGCTATTTAACTTCCCATTAATCGTATTGTTCAAGGAAGCTGAAACTAATCGTAAATGCTGTGCAGTATCAGGTATAGATAAAGGTACTGTAGGAAAGGAATTGTCTGCCATTACCTTTTACCTTCAGGTCTAGCCTCTATATCTACTCCACTTAAAGTATTAAAATTACCAGTCACATTTACTCTTACCCTATGATATCTACTTGTAGATCTTAACGGAACAGATCCATCAGCATTGTTAGCTACAGCAGTACCTACAGAAATACTATTAAGTTGTGAGTCTCTAGTTATTGGTGTTACTGTAACTGTTGTGTTTGCAGTGCCATCTACAATAGGACGACAATTTATTAGTGTTGATCTTTTACCTTCAGCACCTTCAAATTCTGTTGTGTCAACTGTTGCTGACAAACTTGTTGCAATAAATTTACCAAACAAATGAGAAGAATTAAATCCTGCAAGACCAACAATACCTTCTCCGTAATAGTAAGAGTCAAGAGATCTAGTTAAGTTATCAAGGTCTCCTAAAACATCTAAACTTTCTAATGTATTAAATGCTTCTTGCGATGCACCTGCAACAAACTCTAAATCTTGTCCTGATCCTGTACTCCATTTATCTACTGAATAATTATAAATTAATAATTTATTATTAGTGCTACCTGTTGCACCTGATCCACGATAGGACCATACAGCTATAGAGTTATTAGGATCTATTGCTGAACAAATACCATCTAATTGTGATGATAAATCTTCGAAGAAAAAATTATCTATACGACCATTGCCAATCGGTGTTAGTTGTTGACCACCTGATAACTTATAAAAACCATCTTGAGATAAAAAGAATATATCACTACCAAAAGAACAAACAGATCTAGGAGAGAATGCACCTATGTTATCTGCTATTTTATTAAATGTAAATATGAGTGGAGTACCTACATATTCCATTCTATAAATAGCTTTTTCAAAAAATATAATTCCAAAAGACTCACCGCCAACTATTGCTTGTAAGTTACCATGAGTACCTACAATATCTTGAAAACCTGACTGAGTTGCTTGGCTAGGTGTCCATGTTGAACTGTCGTTTAGTCCTGACCATTTAACTCGTTGGTTATATGTTGTGCTTGATTCTGTTGTATATCCAGCAACAACAAAGTCTCTTATAACAGCTAAATATTTAGCTTTGATTGCAACAAGATCTGAAAATAAACTATCAGTACCTTGATCAAATTTTTGTATATTATCAGCACCATTAGTTGCAATAATGTTTGTACCAAACTGTGTAAATGCCCAAAAGTCTCTAGCATTAGATGTTGTTGAATTATTGTAACCACCTGACTTTGACTTGTTTACAAAATCTCCATTGTTATCCATTTGGAATAACCTCGTAGCATTACCACAATAGTTAGTAACACCATCGCTAAGAAATGCGGAAAATAATCCTACTGCATCTAATGGTGCAGAAGATCCTTCTCTTGTTAAAGGTGCTGTAGTTAAACTTTGAAAACCAGCTAATGCTCTATATCCTTTTCGCAAAGGAACAACATTATCTACTTTTAATGCGCCTGAGTTTTGATACGCAGGTAGATCAGCTTGTAAATCGCCAAACTCAATCATCTATGCCACCTGCGTTGCTGACATTTGTAATGGTGAAGATGTAGTAGATCCTTTAGATGATGATTCATTAGCATTTTTTAAAGCCTCTTTATAAAGTCCTGCCCATATTTGTAGTCTTTCATCTTGCATAAGAAAAGGTGAACTTTCTGCTAGAGCGCCATAAAGATATAGTTCAGGATAATTTGTAAGAATGTCATTGGTTGCATTGCTATCAGATAATGCAGTTAATTTTTTATAATGATTAATTTGTAATGTAGTTGCTGAATCAGGTTGCACTCCTAATAAAATTTTTGTTCCAACTATTGTAAAGAAATTTGGAGTTCCTGAAGTTTGTGATGTATTATATTTGTTATAAAAATCTGTATTAGCCATAAACCTTAATGTTGTAAAAGGATTGCTTTGATAGATAACAGTTAAGGCTTCTAAATATCCAGTTGGTAAATCATAACTTTGTGTACCTGCAACTGTATTTGTTGAGGTATTAATTTCTACCATTTCTCTAACTCGTAATTCTCTATTTAATCTACTTTCTGCAAGTGTAATAAAGTCTCCTAAATAAGCTGTTAAATCTTCTCTGTTTAAATAAGATGCTATTGTAGTTTTGAGATTAGAGTATGTAGTTATTGCCATTATAAATTACCTGTATAAATCCTGAAGTGTCTATTATCTGAGTCATTTAACCATTTAAAAAATCTTGGCTTATCTAAGACTTTTCCTGCATAAGTCATAATTCCTCGTTTAGCTAATTGGTGTACGACTATATTAGGCAATCGAGCAACACGATAACCTTTTTCATTTTGCATAACTTTAGATTTATAAGCACCTTCATTTTGTGCTACTTTATTAGCATCTAATATTTCTTTAATAGAAGCATTATCTTGATAGTTCTCAATATGAAATTTATTCTCTGCCTCATCTACAATTAAATTGGTTTTGACTGTTGATCCATCATTAGGATCATTAAGAGAGAATTTTTTTGCCATGTTACTTGATTGCTTTTGCTATCATCATGTCAATAGTACCTTTAACTTGAAGTCCTTGATTGCCACTTATTTTTAGCATTGGATCAAATTTTCTATCGCCCATTGATGTCTGTGAAGATTGTTTTCTTTTGCCACCTTTGCTCATCATTTGATCAGATTTAATTGCACTAGAAACTTTACTATACAAACCTGATGTATGTTTTTTATTTGTAAATATTGCCATTTGTTACTCCTGTGTTAATGAAAAAAGGGAGGGCATAAAAACCCTCCCAGTCCTTTATTCTACAATTATGCAGTTAAGTTAAATATTCCGTAGTTAGCGTTAGGTGCTTTAGCTGTTAAAGTCCACTCTGCTAACAATAGTTTTTTGTCTGAGTCACCAGTCTTTGCAAGATCAGTTGTTTGGAATGGTCTGAGGAAATCAACACTCCACATATCCATTTGTAGGATATCTACTCTGTTTGCGTTTTGGAAACGATCAGGAACAAAAGCTACTTCACCAAAGTCTGATACATAAATATCAGTTGTGCCAATAGACACTTTATCTGAGGCATCTTTGTATTTAGTAGCCACGCCATTAAATGCTGAAGCTAACTGCTTATGACTTGGAGACATTAAAACAGTATCAGGTTCTCCACCTAAAGTGAAAGACTGTAAAAGTCCTGCTGTTAATAATGCTTCTGCATAAGTTCTGTTAGTACCACCAGCGATTGCTGTTGCACCTGTTCCTACTGGAACTGCTGAAGGTGAACCACCTTTGGAATAGTTATTAATTCCTGATGCTGGTCCATACCATGTGCCTACTGAAGCAGACTTTCTAGCTGTTGAAGCATTACCTGCAACTTTAGCTTGTTCAATGCCGATCATAGCATTTTCCATATCACGCTTGATCTCTTTACCCATCTTGGCTAATTGATAAGCCATTTGAGTTCCCATACCTGCGTTATCTACAGCATCATCTGTACCTGAAATTGTTACAGACTTTGATGAGATTTGGGTATAGTTAGTGAGTCTTGCAGTTGCTCCACGAGCCTCTCCTGCATAATCATCACCTTCTACTTGTGCGTTTACTGCTACATCAGCTAAACTATCTGTTTGCCACTCATGTAGTGTGTTTGTTGCTGTACCTTTTGATGCGTTGCTCATAAATGGAGTTTCAGTTGGTGAAATATTAAAAATTACATCAGCTAAATCTTCTCTTATTGAGTTTACACCATCATAGGTATCAAAAGTATTGGTTGGTTGTGCCATTACTTAGTCCTTTCTATGTTGTGTTATTGAGAATACATCTGCTCAAGAATGGAAACTGCATCTGCAACTTTTCCAGTTTTCTTGAGAGTTGCTTTTTTTGAGTTCATACGTTTCACAACATCACTATCATCTTGAACTTTAGGGCTAGAAGAACTTACTACCTTAGATACTTTGGTTACTTTTTTATTTTTAAGATTAGCTTTTTTTAACTTATCGTAACGATAAGCATTAGCTAACATAAGAACCGCTCTGTGATCTACAAGCTGTGCTATTTCCTGATCGGAATAACCTAAAGAGTCCTTTGCGAAGTTAGTTAAATTTTTAACAAACTCAGGACCTTTTTCTTTATCAGCATAAATAGGTAGTTTTTTAGAAAGAACTTCTCTTTGCTGTTCTAAATAAGTAGCATAAGTTTTATTATACTCCTCTTGTTTTTCAGCTTGGATTTTTTCTTGCTCTTTATTAGCTAACTCAAGTGCCTCTTTGCGTCTATCCTGTTCTGCTTTTGCTTTCACATATTCAGCAGGATCTTCTTCATAAAGTTTATCTAAGTCAACTTTTGCTTCACTAGCTTTTATTTGTTCTGACAATACTTGAAGTTGTTTTTCGTATTGGTCTCGTTTGATTTTTGCCTCCTCAGATTGCTTAGTAAAATCATTTTTTAATTGATCTACATTTCTTCTATCTTGCGATAGTTTTTCAGTTTTCTGAGTGTAATCTTGTTGACGAGAATAACCTTTTCTAAGTTCATCAAGGGTGACTTCTACTTCCTGTCCATTAACAGTTAGCTTATAAAGTTCCTCATTACTATCAGTTGTTTCTTCTACTTCAACTTGATCTATTAGTTCATCATCTTCAAAAGTTTCGTCAATATCCGTTTCAGGGGTGCTTACTTCTTCTGTTAATTCTTCACTTGCAGTTTCTTGAGTCTTAGAGGCTTCTGTATTAAGTAAGTTGTTCAAGTGTTCTGCTGTCTCTCTTACATTTCGAGACTTGGGCATTGGTGCAACAGACTCGGTTTGAGTCTCTGTTGCAGAGTCCATTACTGGTTGTTCTGCCATTTATTACTCCTATTTTTTTATGATTTTGCCTGTTTCCATAACAGACTGTAGTTGCATCACAACGAGTTCCAACATTCTTCTCATGACAAAAATGTTTTCTCTCTGTTCTGAATTTTTTAGATCACTATTTAACCATTCATTATTTAGGTCGGATCGAATCTTTCGCACTGCTTCTATAAATATTTCATCTTGTAATATTCTTTTAGCTTGGTCGCTTCTTTTAATTTCTTTATCTTCCACGAGTAAATCCTGCTCTACCAGTACCGCCTACATTCATAGAAAAACCGCTAGTGCCTAAATTCTTTTTGTTTCGTTCTATGTTTCTAGCTATTGCTGCTTTGTAAGCATCATCGTTTCTTGTCCTATTGCCACTAGAATCTACTGAAGTTAAAGGAGAGGTGTATAACAAACCACCTGATAAATCTTCTGCTATTGGAGCGCCTCCACTTGAAACTTCTGAATAATCATTATTAACAGCCGCTTCAACAGCTTCTCCCACAGTTATATTTTGTCCTTGTGGTGTTCTTTGAGCATTAGGATCTAATAAATTACCTGATACATTTCTATAATATTGTTGAGGTGTAAAAACGTTAAACAAATCATTACCTACGGATTGACCATAAGCGTTATCTTGCATAAATTTTATTGCATCGTTGTATTTATTTTCTCGTCTTTGATTACCCCCTGTTAAAAAATCGAATAAACCTAAACCAAAAATAGGAGGAGGCTTTCCAACACTGGGATCAAATTTTAAAAATGTACCATCACCCATTCCTTGAATAATATAGTCATCTAAAATATTTGATGCACCATATCCTGTTGTAGGATCGTTACGCATTTTTCTTAATAATGCTTGATTGGGATCTTCACCAAGAGTATCGTTATCTCCTTCTTGTGGATCTCGTATTTCTTCTACTAAGACACAAGCTTTTTGGACAGGATCATATACTCTGTTTTCATTAGGAAATAATTTACTACAATCAGGAATAGTATTATCAGGATTATTAGGATCAGCCGCAGGTGGAACATAAGGATCTACAGGAACAATGTAAGGATTTGTAGAGTCTGTTGTTTGAAAATCACCTGTTAAAAATTTATCTATTATTGCCTGTGAGTTAGAAGGCATATTCGGAGTTACCATTATCTTTTCATTCCTTGTTGTAATATTTGTGTTGCTAGTTTTTCTTTTTGTATTTCTGAAGCATCATCATCTTTTAAAAGTTGCGATGCTAGTTTTTGTTCGTCTAATTGTAGTTTCTTTTGTTTTAATTGTATCTCTGCTTGATCTTTCATTTGTTGTCTTTGCAGATCTGCCTGTGCTAACTGTATAGCAGGATCAGGCTTTTCAGGTTTTTGTTGTTGTGGTTGTTGCATATTTGCAGGATTGTTAAAGAACTGACTTGCATCTTTGTAACCTGCATTCTCTAAATACTTCTCTAAGGTGTTATAAATTTTTTGAGGATCAACAATGCCCATACCACCAGCACCAATAAGTTTTTCTTGTACTGCAAGAACTCTACCTAAGACTTCTAGTTTTTGATCCATAGATCCACTACCTAATCCTATTTGAACTGTTGCATTATATCTGTGTACCCATTCTCTAGGATTCATAGGAACAAATTTTCCTCTTAGTTGGATAATACGTTCTTGATCTTGATACTTACATACTTGAGTTAAGATACCTTGAAACATTCTTTTAATACCTTCACTAAAGTTACGAGCATATAATTCTATTCTTTGTGTTGAAGCGTTCATCATTACATTTGCACTTGTAGCTGTTGTATGAGATTTATTAATAGCTTCTGAATCTAATCCCATTTGTACTTTAGATACACCTGATCTAGCTTCTCTTATTTCGTCAACCTTACCAATCATAGCAAGACCTTCTTGCATAAAGTTTGGTGCTTGGAGAGGCGTTACTGCATTAGGTGATTTAACTCTAACAATACCACCTGCTCTTGAATTTAAAATATCATCAATGTTTGCTTGACCATCTACTACAACTGTTCTTGCGTTGTTTTGTAAATAAGCATTATTAAGTGTCTGTCGAAGAAGTGTTGTTTTAATCTCTTGCACATCACCAATTAAATCATAAATTGATAGACCAAAAAACCTGTGTGGCATTGGAATTGCTGTAACCATAGCAAAAGGGATTTCTTCAATCGGTTCGTTCTCTAATATGTTGTAAACATTTTGACTAGAACCCCCTACGACTATGTGTCTAAGTTCTGCAATACCATCATTATCAAAATCACATTTCATATAACAGTCTGTTACTGCTACAACTGTTAATAAAGGATCAATGTTTTGAAAATCTTGTGGTGTTGTTTGGTCATCAAATGATCTTCTTGTAACTGCTTCTGTATTATAAATATCTTCATCAGCAGGACCTAATTCATTGACTAATTTTTTATCAAAACCCATATCAATAAGTTCTGATCGTGTTTTAAAAACTCGTTGTCCAATAAAATTAGAATCTTCTATACTGGTGGCAGTTTTACTAATGAGCATAGACTCAGGTGGAACATTCTCTACACAAATTTTTCCGTAATCTTTAACTCTTTTAACTTTTACATTGAAAGTTTCTTCCATTTGATCCATGTTGTCGTAATCAAGTTCAGTAGCGGTATCTTCAACTTCAATTATCTCTACTTCAGGATCAGCTATTAATGCTTGGTATTCTGCTCCAGTTAAATTTTCGTAAGATTCTTGTTTTTGCTCTTTAGAAGTTTTCCAATAGTATTTTACAAAACCATTTTTACTAATTAACGCATCTTTAAACAAAGTGTGTAAGATAGAATAGCCATTGTTATCTTTCATAAAAACATGATTGATATAATCACTAGCTTGATCTGCGTATTCTACATCTTCAGGTCCTTGAGGTTCAAATCTGACTATACTTTCGCCTTGTGTAAACACTCTCATCATAGAAGGTAGTATGCTTTCTACTACTTCTAATACATCTTGTGACCTAACTTGGCTTTGACCTTCTACTTCATTACCTAGAGGCTCTCCTAAGTAAAATTTTAGGGCATTTTTTCGTTGGCTAGAAAGTTCTCCACCATAAAAACCAAGAGAGTTTGTAATTTCTTGCCCTATTAAAGATTTAAGTCTGTCTTTTGTTAATTTCATTTATACTATTCCTAATTTTGGGTACTTAATTTCTGTTGACCAGTCTTTTGTTTCTTGTAATCCTGTGCAAAGGTATCGAAATGCGTCTGCACTATGCGAAGTCCAATCGTGTTGTGGTCTATTTTTTGTAATTCCTTTATCATCTACTGCCCATTTGTACTGTCTTAGGGCATCTAGACCTTCTTTAGTGTTCTCAAAGTCAAAATAACATCGTGATAAAGTCATTCTAACTGCATTAATTCCATCTTCGACACTCATCTTAGGTACTATACTAGTTGATAGACCTAAACTTTGTGCAATTTCTACTCTTGATTTACCAGTTCCAATCTCTCGGACATTAGCATCATGCGGTAAGTAATGTGTGTCGTACACATATCCCTTATCATCAAGAACCTTTGCGTAATATTCTAGCGACTCACCACTATCTTCAAAATAGTCTATAAGGTGAATAGCAGTTCCTTTTTGCTGACAAAACCATATAGCGGTTTTATCTGCCATTCCTAGATCCCAAAAGGTTGATACCTTTAATGTTGGATCATAAGGTACAGAAGTAACTCTTTTATCGTCATCTGCTTTATTTAATCCCTGCGAATAGATAGATCCTATTGCAGAACTTTCAAAACTACATTCATATTCTGCCTCGTATATCTCAGGAGGCATCATTGACTTAGCTTCAGCTAATTCTTCTTCTTTAACGACTTTAGTCTCAGAAGCTTTAAATTTTGTGGCATACCATTTATCGTTATGGAGTCCATGATTATACAAATCAAAAAAACTATTGTGTCCTTGCGGAGTACCAATCGCAATCATAAATCCTTCACGATCTGACAATGCAGGACGAATAACCTCTGTCCACATCTTCGGTGGCATTTGGGCTACCTCATCTAATACCACTCCGTCTATATAGAGTCCTTTTAGCGTTTGGGGACGCTCACAGCCCAATAATTGAATCCTACCCCCATTGGGTAGCTCTGCTCTTAATTCCGTCTCGTGGTAGTCCATATTGGGTAAAACAGAGGTATAATACTTGAGGTAGTCCCAAGCTATTCTTTTTGCCATTGAGTAAGTAGGTGCTATGTAATAATAACGAGGTCTCGGTAATGGACATTGTAGGCACTTCTTAATCAATTCGTTTACAGTCAAGACAGTTTTTCCAAATCGTCTATGACAAACAAGAACATTAAATCTTTGTAAGTTCTTGTGAATCTGTTGTTGTAATTCTCTAGGCTTATACGGAATAGTAATGGTGGTCATACATCACCCTTTTTTTCTCCCCTATATATATCTTGTATTCTTGCTACAGTTGAGTCTTTCACTATACCTTTACCTGAATGCTGTTTAACAGGTGTTGTTTCGTTCATCTCTTTAACAAAGAGAGCAAAAGGATTAACTATTTTTTTAGATTTCTTTTTTTTTGTTTTCATAATGATCTCCACATAAAAAATAATATTGCATATATGCGTCTTGCGGCACTACTGCAAAAGATCCAAACTTATCACAGTGCAAACATCTTTTGTTTTTAAACGATTGTTCATGCGTCCATGATAGTATTTCGTTAGAAGAATACAAGCGACCATTAGGAACTTGTTGTTTAGTTAGTCTAGAATTTATCATGCCTTTAGAGATATTTGTTCTGTGTTGTAATCACTCCCTATGTATATACAGCAGTGTTGCTGGGGGGTGCAGTTTTAGAGTTCCGTCTTGTTGGTTCTGTGTTCTTTGTTGTCTTTGTTATGTTTTAGAGTGTTGTGGTAGATATATGGTAAGTTCTTGCAGTTGTCGTTGCTGGTTTGTCTATTAATTAGTTGCCTTAAGACCTTTGCGGAATGTTTTATAATATGTTGTATGGTTCAAATGTATCTGTTGGTAATGCCATTAGTTTCCAGCATTCTAAACAAGTAGTAGTTCTAGTAAGACAACAGCTACTACCTAACCCTATGTCTCTTTCTATATAAGTTCTTATTCTTTCTATATGAGTTGATTAAAATTCACATAGTTTTCTCTTTCTTTCTTTCCGCGAAAATTACAGGATCACGATTAAAAAAGTTTACTGGTATGTTAATTAATGTTTGCATTTGTTCGCAATTATGCGAATATGTCTATAATAATTAAATCAGGAGATTTGCCTATCAATACACTCTTACAGTCTAACTTGCTAAGTTCCTCAGACTTTAAAAAATACAGAACTTATATGCCTTGCTAGGTTTGTGATGAGCAGACTTCCCAAAGTTTAGATAATTAGCAAGGAAAGCCCATTCAATAACTGTAGTAAGATGTAATCTTACCTGATGATTGCAAAAGCATGAAACAGTTATCAATCATACAAGGAGAACATAATGCAAAAAGTACAACTACAAATTGCTGACATTGAAACAGCAACACACGTCAAATTAGTGACTACTATCTATCAGGATCAGATAGTCACTACCATTAAGAAATCTGAAAAGAAAAACTGGATTTCAAGAATGGAAAAAGGATTGAAGCTTACTGGTTTAATCTTTCAAACTAGGTTTCTTCCTAAGACTATTTTTATAACTGACATTGACGACAAAGATTACACTTTTCAGTCTAATGAAGAGAGAATTAAAAAGCACGAGGAAGCAACTGAGTTCTTAAAAAACTCACAATTTGGAGTTTCTAATTGATACTTCAGGGCTTAGACGGAGCAGATATCATTCTGCTCACTGTCTTTTTTTATGTCTCTTATAAATTGTATAAGAGACTTAAAGATGAAGGAGAAGAATAATGGGATATACTAACTACTGGCATCAAAGAAGATCTTTTACCGATGAAGAATGGTCAAAGGTTTTAGACGAA
>Ga0181389_1000606_pt1 | contig 14662 bp, 19 predicted proteins | sample 12SPOviralmetaG_FD_130121 | JGI IMG/M metagenome (GOLD analysis project Ga0181389, IMG submission 130121) | Marine viral communities from the oligotrophic San Pedro Time Series (SPOT) site, San Pedro Channel, CA, USA - 12 SPOT_SRF_2010-06-29 | ecosystem: Environmental > Aquatic > Marine > Strait...
ATCCGAGACAAGTTCTTGAACTACAAAATCTATTTATCAGTATTATAACAGGGTCTCCTCCTATCGGTATTGACCCACAAGATGTAGATCCAGACCCACCGATATGGAAGTATTTGATGATATTTATATTTTAGAATTATTTATTATCTACATCTTCTTGATCTATCCTACAACATTTTAAGAAATTTTTGTATTCTCTCGGTTTCTGTTTCTTGAACATAGTAATCCATTTTTTATAATATTCACCGAAATTATTAACCACGAGAGAGATGTGTGTGTCCTCGGAATGTCTAATACAATCAGACAACATATTGACGAGACCTCTAACTTTTCTTATTTGAGTTATATCAAGACCACCTCTGATTAAGTGATCCACTGGAATACCCCACATCATAACATTATCTTCACCATATCTATATAATTTTTCTTGAATGAAATAATTGTAATCTACGAACTGGAACTGACCTTGTGATCTATCAATGACCTTATTGAGTTTCGTATTGATTACATAGAAATGAACTATATTTCCTGCGGATTTCATAATATCATATTGTTCTTGAGAAACATTATAACATTCCTTAAATTCGTCAGTATATTTCGCAGTATAACTTCCGAATTTAAAATTTTCAGAACCGAATTTCTTACAACATTCTACGAGTGTCTTCGCACACATATTGATACAATCTCCATCAAAATTCATATTACCATTAACGATACGGTTGGGACAATATCCTTGGATACCGATACCTTTTTTCTGTTCAATTGTGTGGTTCAGAGAACTGGAATTGAGACGACTTTTCGCGAAGTGTTCTGGGAGGTTCATTTGATGATAGTTCTTTGTAGTGTCAGTCATAACTTAGTATTTAACTTTAAAGTTATGTGTAAATCAAATTTATTTTTTGTGTTGAGTAAGAATTATTTTTTGTGTGAATTATTTTTTATTTTTTGAGTAATTTTTAAAGTTAGTCTTCTATTTTAAAGTTAGTTGTATATTTAAATCAAATTTATTGAGTATAAAAAATATAAATACTATAAGAACTATTGGAACTATTGGAACTATTACATAAAGTCCCATATATCAAATTCATTACAATAGTCCCTATATGCCCATTCTTCTCTCAATTTTTCTCTATGAGAGAGGATGTCATTCATACACATATTAAATTTTTTTTGATATTCTTTATTCATAACTTAGTATTGAACTTTAATTTATTTCTAAATCAAATTTTTGGACTATTTAACACAAGAACTATTTAGCACGGGTGATCTGTAAAATAAATTTGATTTCAAAATAAATTTGATTTAAAAGTATAAAAGTCAAAGTATAAAGAAATAAGATATATAAAGATAAGACAAGGATACAACTAAAAGGATACAACAATGCCTCGTGAAAGTATGGAAAAGAAAGTTATTAATATTGTGAATAGATGTCAAGGTTTCATAGATGATATGGTTATTGGTAATGGTGGAGAACCTGTAGTCATTGATGACAATACATATCTTACTATGTGTAATGATAATTTAGAAATGAATAGAATTCTTCCTCAATTATTTCATCATATTAAAAGATTAGAACAAGAAAATCTTGTCTTGAGACAAGGTCTTATTCAAATACAGAAGAGTGATTGGTATCTTAAAAATACGGATGATCCTCAGTATGTGAAAAGACAATTTATTACTCGTGAATATAAGATTGATAATAAGAGATTTCGTATGTGTGAATGTGGGGATTGGATTAGTAAGATCTCTACATATTGGGAACAACATAGAAAGACTGAAAAATGTAATAGTAATCGTCTTCGTATTAGATATGAAAAAGAAAAATTTAGATTTTGTGTTCACGGACTTGGACTTGACAGATTACTTCTGTTGGATAGTCATCTTCGTCATAAGATTGATACGGGTGAAGATCACGATATGGTGAAAGGTGTGAAATGTTTAGAAAATCTTATCTTAAAATGGAAATTAAATCGTAGTAGGATTAATGATATGAAAAAATTTAGTGTAAGAAATTATACACTAATGTCAGGATTTGTATTTTGTGAATATCATAAATATTATAATTTACTACAAGATAATACTGAATGGAGTGGTGTATTTTATGAGAGAGTGTAATGTTGTAATATGACATTAGGTGAATGTGAATTGTTGATACTATCTTTTAATAATTGTTCTTTCATTACTTTATATTTTGAAGTATTATATGCTTTTCTTATCCTATCAGTAGATATATTTTTTTGTAATATTTCTTGTGAAGATCTATTTAATAATTTTGTAAGATTTAGACGGGTTAATTGTTTTACTTCTTTAGATCTGCCGAGAGCACGGGTAGTGAACATAATAGGATTTTTATTATTTTGAATGATATATTTTAATAAGAATGTCTTTGTTCCCATATTGTCTTCAGTGTCGGTGATTTCAAGGATTTGTTTTCCATATTTGTCTTTAGTTTTGAAATCTCCTAACATAAGATATAATTTATTTTTTGATGTATCATAGAATATACAATTTTCGTGATCAGGGATAGGCATACTATCATCAAAGAATATAAGATCAGCATATTCATTTCTGCGCTGATAAGTTGTATATAATCTTAGTAATGCTTCTACTTGTAATTTATGAATGGGACATATACCAGTTTCTTCTATTAATCTGTTCTGTTTGATGATATGATCTCTCCAGCGCAGGATATCATCCCATTCACAACAATTATCTTTTTTTTGTTTTGACATTTCATATGGTGTTGATTTGATTTCTTCACGGAAGTCTCGGTATATTCCTATGATAGCATCATCATATGACATTACAGATAAATAGTTCATCAGGGCATTAATATAATTCGCTTGATGTGATTGACTAAATTGTGATAAGAATGGTTTCAATTTTTCAATTCTAAAATCCCATCCGTGATCGGTAATTAATTTTGTCATAGTTCTTATGTAAAGATCTTTTGATTTTTGTGATAGTTTCTTTCCGTCAGTTTTTTTGTAATCGTTAAGTTTTTCGGTATACAAATCCATTCCTATATTATAGTATAATATATATTTTATTTTTAAATATATTTAAATCAAATTTATTTAGTCTAATATGAGTGAATATATAAGATCTGATGGTATTCTATATCTTTCTTGTAATGTGAATTTATATGTTTGTCCTGTGATATCTCTTTGTTTTTGATTACCTAAATTATTAATATGTCTTCTTCCGATAGTTTGACCACAATCCCATTTACATAATTTATTATTCCAATCTTTTTTATTAGTCCATATTCTTGTTCTTTTTCTATATCCCCAATTACTATATTTACAATAATCTACATCATAGAATGGTATATCTTTCATAATGTCTCTGTCTTTTAGTTGTCCAGATTGTGGATTTTCAATGAACCATAATTGAGGATTAAAATAATCAATAATTTCTAATGTTTTTAATACTAATTTATCACTATTTTTCATATGATTTTCCCAAACTTCTTTAGTGAATACAATACCTGTTTTTTTGTTCAGTCTATTTAATCTACTATATTGAAGATGGGAGTAATATTGACACGGTGGAGATCCCCATATCATACTGAAATAGTCTTTAGGGTATTGTTTGTAGTCAAAATTCATAATATCTATTTGATGTGTAGATACTGACACTAAGTCAACAGATATAACATTAAATCCTAAATTTTCACAACATTTTCCGACAGAACCAGTTCCACTGAATAATTCTAAGACATTCATAATATATATTATAATATAGATACTAATTTTAAAATTATACCATAAATCAAATTATATTTTGTGTAGAGTTGAATTTATATTTTATATGGATTATTTTTTTATTTTGACACTAACTTTAAATATTGATACTAACTTTAAAATTATGTGAAGTCAATTTTGAAAGTTCCATATTTCACTTGTAATACTGGGACACATTTGTCTTTGTAATGTTTCTTCAACATTATCTGGTTATGAATATATAATGGTATTTTACATTCTATTTGATTATGAACATCTCGTGTTAAATTAAATAGTTTTACTGCGGTTCTTACATATGATATTGTCCCATAATCTTTTATGCGCAGGATTGCGTCTTCTACTTCTTGATATGTATTGTATTTTGTTTTATTGAAATCATATCCTGATTTACAAAATAATATTATTTCTTTTGCTACTATATTAATATTCTGTTTGTCTGCGCCTGATAATTTTTCTGGTGCTTTCCCTAACCATTCAATGAATTCTTTTCTATTCATAAAAGGATAGTGTGGGTCATAAAATATTATTTCGTGATTATTATGTAATAAATATGATATTAATATTTCTATTAGACTATCTTTCACATATAGATATGGTTGATGAATATCCATATTACTATGTTTTATGATGTCCAGTAATGAACATTTACTGTGGTTCGGATCTACAAATATATTAGTGTTCGTATCCATATAATATATACAAATGTTTTTATCTCAAAAATAAAACATCTAATATATATATACATATGGATCTTAGTGATGAACAAATTCAAGTTATTTTAAAAAGATATGAAAAAGGTAAAGAATATCGTAGAGTATATTATGGTAATAAATATAAAAATGATGAAAAATACAGAATATATATCAGGGATTATAATAAAGAAAGATATGAAAATAAAAAAAGAATTCTTAATTTAGAAAGAGGTAAATCTCAAGAAGAATGTGATAAAATTAGGGCAATGGGATTATGTAAATATTATTCTAAAACTGATAGACAAGAAATTTTTAAAAATAAATATAAATCTGAGAGTGAGTTAATTTGATCATATTATTTTATAATATACAATTAAATGAATGAAACTCCGTATGTCTCAATATGTTGTCCCATTTATAATCGTAATAATTTTAAACAATTAATATTGTGGAATTTAACTCAACAATCATATCCTCACGATAAATTAGAGGTTTGTTTTGATGACGATGGGACAGATCCTTTTTTAAAAAATAAGGAGGAGAAACAGGCATTTCAACAATTGATACATCCTATTAAATTGAATTATCATTATCATAAACATAGGAAGACAATCGGTGCTAAAAGAAATGATTTGACTAAACAGGCATCACATAAGATAATCGCGTGTTTTGACAGTGATGATATATATTTGACAGATTATATAAGATATAGTGTGGATGTGATGTTAAAAGAAAATGTTGGGTGTGTGGGTAGTAATCAGATGTTATTCATATATCCTTTACATAATTTTTCTGCGCACGCTATACGATGTGAGGCAAAAAGACAGATACACGAGGCGTGTATGGTGTATACTAAAAAACATCACAGATCTATGGGTGGATTTAAAAATAATTCACAAGGGGAAGGGAGTAAGATGGCGGATTTCAATGAAAAGAATGTAGCACTGACAGATATAGATAAAGTTATGATATGTATCGTTCATCCTGATAATACTATTAACAAAGATATGTTTATGAAAGAAGATAATAAAATTGATATTAATATTCCACAAGAATTAAAGGATACAATTATTCGTATTATACAACCTCAATAAATTTGATTTATATATTTAAAGATAATTTATAATATACTATTATACAAGATAAAGAATGAGTGGACTTATGAATGCTATTACCAATCTTACAAACAATCTTACTGAAGAAATCACTACATCACAACAAAGAGTTGATGCGTTAAGAACTGTGTTCTGTCTCGCCTGTGATTTAGATCCTAAGGATGAAGATATTAATTTTATGGAAATCATTACTAAAATCAAAGAATTAAAAAAAGAAAATGAAGAATTGAAAGAACAAAAAGAAGAATTAAAAGAACAAAAAGATAAATTTAAAACTGAATATTTTAATGGATTAGAAAATTTACAAGAACAATTAAAAGATAAAACTAATAGATTAAATAAATTATGTGAGAAACATCTTGAAAAAGATAAAGAATTATCTTCTCAACAACAAATATCATTTAATTTAGAACATCAATTAAAAATGGTTAAACAGAGTGCTGAATACAAAGAATATCAAGAATTATTCAAGAAAAAACAAAATATTGATCGTGAATATACAGCACTCAAAAATAGTAGAGGATCACTTAATAATAAATTTATTAAAATGGAAAATGAAAATGAAGAACTAAGAAATAAAAATAATATGTTAGAAAATCAATGTGAAGCATTAGATTATGTCAATGAATTCTTTCTTGATAATAATAGGAAATATACTAAGAAACAATTAATCGGTATGATGGATAGACAAAATAAAGAAATAAAATTACTAAAAGAACAGAAAAGAATAACCGAAAGAAATATGGGATGTATATCTTATATCGCAAAGGGTTTCGGTAATCCTATTCATCCGATAGGTTATGAAGATAGTTATCCTGATACAATTGAAGATATGGAAAGTTAATTACAACAATTATTAATATAATCTTTTAATTTAAATTTATCTTTTTTTATTAATTTATCCCATAATTCTCTGTTATTATCAGGGTTGTATCTGGGATTACCTCCTTTATTTTGTATTTTTTGTTGTGTCTGTTCAGCAAATAATTTACTATACACTCCAGTGATCCAGTCATCACATCCCCAATTTTTTATTTTAGGATTAAAATAATAACCGAATATTTCCATATGCTTTCGTGATACGATAGATTGTGTTAATATTCTGGGATTATTTATATCCAGTGGTGCGCAGACACCTATATTCATTTTAGATTGTAATATTTCAAGACAAGGATTTATCCAGTTCTTATTATGAAATAATATATCATCACCCATTTGTATAAAATAATCATTATTATCATCATATGCTTTTTCAAATAATTCATTCCATATTTTAACTACATTACCTTTTTCACCTGCTTCGCTTGTCATATTATAAATTTTTATTTTATGAATTTTGTCATACAATTTAGAGTTAATTAATTTTTTTTTAGTCTGTAATTTATTATATATTTTATCATCATCATCAATACCATAATAGATAGTATATTGATGATCATTAGATAATGTATTACATAATGATGGAAGACAGAATTTAAATAAGTGTGTATCTTCTAATTTTTTAAATTTAGTATTTTTAGTAGTAGTGGGGATAAGAATACCTATTTTCATATAATATAATAAATATAATAATACAATAAATATAACCTAATAAATTTGATTTAAATATCAATATAATTTTAAAATTGAATACTAACTTTAAAATTAGGTCAAAAAAAGAAATATAATCCGTGTAGAGTAAAAAATCTATTCAATACAAAAAATAAATTTGATTTAGACATAAGTTAAAATATAGTATCTAACTTTAAAATTAGTATTTAAAAAGATAATAATATATATAATAAATGGATAAAGTATTCAATTGTATTGAGAAACTTGGATTATCTAAACCTAAAGGTGAAAAATGGTCATCAAGAGAACAAAATATTATAAGAATGGACAAGATCGGTCTTAGAATTCCTAAACATATTGATGGTGTTATTGAGGAAATAAAAAAAAATGATGAAGACAGTGATATCGGTAGTATCAATGTCTTATATAATCTTAGATCTTTAGAACAATTTAAAGATGATAAATATGTCATCGCGATCATTCTTCTGTTCGTGTGGTTGGAAAATTCTTCTCTCAATCAAAATAAAGACACTGGTTATCAATTGTATAATTACGAGGATGATAATTGTAATCTACAGTATGGTCCTATTAAAGATTGTTATGACCTTACTATTATTAAAGTCGTCAATGAATTTTACCCGAATACATTTAAAGATAATTCAGGTAATAATAATGTAATAATCTACGATATGAGAATGAAAGAAGTAAAATTTGACATCGTATATGAAAATATCTTTGGATCTTGTGATAAATCACAACTTAAAAATAAATATCAACATAAATCACAACTTAAAAAGAAATTCTTAAAAGGTCAAGAGACCTATGAAAATGGTAAAATTGATTACCAGTTAGTAATGTTCAATAGAGTATTTGATTTAGAGATGAGAAATTGTAATCTCACTTAGATTTACGTCTTTTATTATTCTTCTTTGTGAAACCTTCAAATACATCCGACGGTTTCACAATTTTACTATCTTCTACACTTTTTTTTACATCAAATTGTAGTGGAACATCTGGAGATCCATCATTATGAATGGGTTTCATTACTTTAGTTCTTGATCTTGGCATTTATATATTTATTTAGAAAAAAATTAATATATATTATTTTTAATATTTGTTAATTATATAATGACTTTTTTAATCACTTCAAATACAACGGATATAAGTGAAAATCCTGTCCATACTACAGGTATGAATGCCCCACAAAGTTATGTAAATACTTTATCACAGACTATAGAAGTAGAACCTAATAGTGAAATAGCAGTTGATAGTATTAAATTCACAAGAAATGGTAATGTTCAAGTTGATGATAGTAATAATCAATTCGCTGTATATATTGGTAGAGATTTAAATGGTGATGATTTAGATCTTATGAATGCTGGTGGATTTCCTAACAGAACTTGGATACAAGGTGGTAAAGGAACATCTAATCCTAAAGATCTTGCTGAAAGAATTAAATATGGGTTATATAATGGTTTAGGACAACATCCTAATTTTGTTCCTATTGCTGATGATGGATTAAAAGTAGAATTAAAAAATGGATCTGGTGCTTTTACAGGATTTAAATATTCATTTAGTCAAAATTTATCTCGTAATGCTTCAGGGACTAATGTAGCACATATCCCAGCAGTAGCAGGACAAGGTGGTTGGGTTTCTACAAATACAACTGATCTTAATTGTGTTGTATCTGCGAGTGGATCTACAGGTGTTATTTTAAAAAAACAAGATCCTGAAGCACTGGTCGGTGATCTATCTGTTATAGGTCAAAAATATCCATTAAATCTTGCGAATGGATCTGTAGTGTTTACATATAATTCTTCTACAAATGGTAATGCTGGTGATTTATGGGAGGTTGGATTAACACGAGCAACTATTAATGAATATCAAGCACACGGCACTATTGGTGGGACAAATCAAGAAGGATATGGTATGCCTGGATATGCTACTGTAAGTGAGGGTGGTAATGTCCCGAATACTAAAAGATTTTTTGATTATAGTGTAGCATCTGTATATGATCCTACTGCTGGGGCATCAGGAACTGGAGCATTTGTATTAAAAGTATTTGATTTTAGTTTCTTTGGTAATGTAGTGAGTGCCACAGATAGTAATGACTTAGTCGGGACTTATCGGCGCAGAGAAGTAGATTATGGGACACATAAATTAAGTGCTTCATTTGTTGGTGTTAAATTTCTTGCTAAAGGTGATAATATACAGATATCTGTAATTAATAGTTCAGGAGCAGAAACTGTATTAGTAAACAATTCTGATGGTGATAAAGTTAAAAGAATGAAAAATTTATCTATTACTACATTCTATTTATTTCCTAAAGTTAATATATATGATGATCCCGCCGCTGACAGAATTATGGTTGTAGATGATTATGATGGATTAGATATCCCCACACCTCGTTATAGTGATACAAATTTATCTTATCAATATGGTGGTCGGGTAGACAGTGGTATATCCCACGCTACTACTCTTATAGGCAATTGGTTTAACGGAGAATATACATTTCAAGATTTTCAGATGTCTTTATTAAGAGGCGCAGGAACTACAATTAATTCTACATATACATTATGTGAATTTCTGGATGCCCGTAATCCTTTAGATATGAGTTTAGCATTTTCAAACACATTAAAAAATTTAAATGCGAGTGGTGGTGTTAATAAAAATATCACTATTGTCACTGCGAGTGATGGATTATATAATGGTCGTGATACTGCGATTGCTGGTGGATGGACAAGGGATTGTGGTGCGCAGAATATATTCGGTTTTGAACAGACACCTACTCAAACTATCAATACATATCAAGGATTGACACAAGGTAATCTTGGTGTGATAGAAAGTAAAACTGTCCCTCAAATGACCAGTAATAAATCTTTATTTATTAGAATACCTGATCTACCGATTGAAAGTTTTAATACAGGTAAAGGTGGTATGAGTAAAATATTATTTCATCTCCCGAGGTTTGATAATGCTGGTAATGATGTAGGAGGTCTCTTTTTTAAATCTCCAGAGAAGTTATATATTCCTATTAATAATCCTCAAACTATAAGACTTAATAGTTTAAAAGTTGAAATATGTAATGTTGATGAAAGAACTGAAGATGTAGATATTGTCGGACAAACAATTATCACATTTGATATTAGAAAAAGACGATAAACTATTTAAAGAGATAATTTAAAATCTGAAATTAAAATCTCATTTATTATAAATGTGGGATCGTGAAAAAAGAATTGAATATCGTAGATTATACTACCGAGTTATTATAAAAAAAATATATGATATATGTGAATACAATAGGTTCTTAGAATTAAGTGGTGATGATTATTCACGACAAGATAAAATATCACTAAATGATATTGAAAAACCTATTACTTTTAAATGTGATAAAAAAAAAATTATTATTACTTTTGATTAATATCATCTGTAATATTAACTTCTTCTTCTTCTTCATCGGCACTTCGTGGCGATGGATTACCTAATAATTTGTCTCCTATAGCAATAGGTCTTTCAAAATTATGATATGCTACAGGTGGATTTTCTTGTAAATCTAAATGTAAAAAATCATATCTATTTGGTGTTGCTATACGATACATCTGTAAAAATTGTTTTTCACCTCCGAACATATCACCATATTCTTCTGCGATCTTACCGAGTTCTTTCTGATTAGGGAAAGGACTTCCTATGATCACATTCGTAGCATTTTGTCTTACAACATTATTTACTTTACGGAACGACTGACTACTATAGTATAAAAGTTGGATATTATAATGACGAAATCTGCTCGCGAGGTGATTGATTTTTGCTTCTCTTTTTATGCTTCCTAAAAGATCATCACATATGACAGCAAGTGAAGGCATATCTTCTTTATCAAATTTATTCTGCGCAGTAATTAATCCATCTACAATACTGTCATCATAATGATCACTTACATCAAATACCTCTTTCAAGAAACGAGATGTATCATCATTCATAATTGTGTTTGACATAATCTTTACTCTATCAAAATAATCTTGTCCGTAAAATTCTGGTGAGAGCAGTAGGTTTGAGATTATTGTGCTCTTCCCCGTTTTTACGGGAGAAATATGGAGGACATTAGCACAGGGTTGGGGTAAATGTGGGTGTAAAGGTTTATATTTTTGACCCTCGCGATCTTTTACTTTTTTTATCTGTGGCATTATATAATAATTATTATATAAAATAAATTAATTTTTAAAATTAAAATATTATAGAGAATATACAAATGGATAGTGTTTTACCAGAAGTTGTAATGTCTGAAGAACCTGAAATTCCTGAACCCTCTATGGGGTCTGGATCAGATGAAGAAGAGGAAGAACCGATTGAAATAGTTAAAAAAGAAATAATACCCCCAGAAGAGATATTCAAAGATCCTGTAGTTAAACCAGTAAAGAAAGAAAAGAAAAAATTATCACAGGCAAGGTTAGATCAGTTAGCGAAAGCGAGGGAGAAAAGTAATGCGAAAAGAAAAGCAGAGAGAGAAAAAAAGGATGCTGAAGTAGAAAAGATTTTATCAGAAAAGAAGGAAGCATATATACATAAAAAGGTAGAAAAAGCAGTAAAGAAACAAATAAAATCAGTAGATAGTGAGCAAGTGATAGTGAATAATGTATCACAAAATATATCACCAGATGATATACAAAATATAGTGTCTCAATCTATAATGAAATATGATACACAGAAACAATTAGAGAAAGCAGAGAAAAAGAAGAAAAAAGCAGAGGAGAAAGAGAAGGAAAGGATCAATAATACAATCAGGAGAGCACAGGGGAAACCAGCATCTCTAAATCCTATGTCAGAAGGTTATTTTAATCAATGTTTTTAATTTTATATGTATATTATAAATCTAATTTTAAAGTTAGATAATATTTTTAAAGTTATACACATTTTTGATATTTTATTTGACTTGAATTTTATTTTTGTATGCGATAGAATTATTTTTGATTTTAGACATAATTTTAAATATAACAACTAATTTTAAACTTAGTATTGATTATATATATATTAGAATTATAAAAATATTAATTATATATTATTAAAATATTTAATTATATTATAAATGAGTGATATTTTAGGTTATGAAAGGGGTATAATGTATAATAATGATACAATTAATAGAGATCGTGCGATCCAGAAAGCAATACAAAATAGAAATTTAGAAAATCTTACTGCTCATAATGTTGTAGAGAAACAGAATGATATATTGAAAAAAGTATCATCTGATAAAGCACAAGAAGGTGGAACTACTGAAGCAGGTTCATTTCTTAATGATGCTCGTAATATATATAAAACTGGTAAAAAATTAAATAAAATTTATGATGATACTGGTAAAGCAGTTAGAGGTGCGAGAAGAGGTGCTTTCTTGAGAGGAGGAGATGAGGCAAGTTTAGAAAATATCGGAGATGTCCGTGTTGGTGATGCTCCCAGACCACAAGAATTAGATCTCGGTTCAGATACTTCTGATGTTATAGTTGATACTGCTCGTGGAGGATCCGCTGTATCTCGTGGTGCTGATCTATCTGGTGTATTAAATTATGGTAGATCCGCATTAGAAAATACTTTACAAGGTTCTGCGCGTGGTGTCGGTGAAGCATTCACTGGAACACGGGAAACTATGGGCGCAGTTGGTGAAGGTGTTAGAGCAGCGCAGGTAGGTGATATGGCAGGAGCAGTTGAAAATACTGCTAAAGCGATTAATTCTACTAAAAATGTATTATCTTCTCTTGATAGTTTAGGTAAAGCAGGTGAAGGTCTCGCAGTTGTCGGTGGTGTTAGTGACGTTATAGATGAAGCTAATGGAGGTTTTAATAAAATGAATAATGCTGAAAAAGTTTCTAATGTCGCAGGGATCACAGCAGGTGCTACTGGTCTTGCGAGTTTAACTACGGGATTAGAGAGCGCAGGTGCTATGTTAGATGCTACTGGGATCGGTGCTGAAATCGGTGTAGGATTACAAGTCGCTGGTGGTGTTGCCGCTGGTATTGGTGCTATCTCAGATTATGTAGGATCTAAAATGAAACAAAAACCTCAAATTAGTGTTCCTCCTACTCAAACAATGTCCTCTTCTCTGGACAATGCTCCTAAAATTAGTGCTACTCAAGTCGGTGGTGTCGCGTCTTCTCAACCATATTAATATATTTATATATATAAATGGTTTGTGATAAAAAAGTAATTTTTTGTTCTACTGTATTTAAAAATGAAGGTTTCTTACATAAAAGTTTTGAAAATATAAAACTTTTATCTGAATTATTTAGTAAAGTAAAGATATTAATTTGTTATGATAATAGTGGTGATAAATCATTGTTAGAATTAACACAACTAAAAAAAGAAGGATTTGATATAGATATTATAATTAATAAAAAACCACGATTTCTTAGTGGTATGGGTAGGGCATATAATATCGGACAAGCAAGAAATCAAATTTTAGATGATATTAATGATAAATATATAGATTATGATTATTTCATTATGTGTGATTTAGATGATGTATTCAATTTTAAAGTTCATCCTGATATATTAGAGAAATATTTACACAGAAGTGATGAATGGGATAGTTTAGCATTTTATAATGAAGGATTTTATGATAGTTGGTCAGTTAGTATAGATCACCTACAACATTCATCTTGGATGCCAGATGAGAAAAGTTTTGATAGTTCTTGGGCGAAACAATTTGATATAAAAAAATATTTACAGAAAATTGTATCAGAAATGAATGAATGGGATGGATGTGATATAAGACCTATTGATAGTTATTTCAATGGTTTTTGTATACATAAATTAGATAAATTTAAAGATATCAGATATTATCCTGCGACTATGATTGAAGATGAATTAATAATAGATTGCGAACATAGATCATTTTATAAGGGTGCGAATAAAAAAGGTCTAAAGGTGATGTTTAGTAAAGATTGTTTATTTGATGAAATGGTTAATATGAATTTATTAAATGAAAAATAAAAAATATATAATAAAAATCTACAGTTATATTATAAATGTCTTTTTTCGTTGCTGATAATAAAATTCCCATCACACAGAAATCTATTGGTATTCCCGCGATCAACGGTCTTTCATATAATCCTAATCAACAGATTGATTTTTTTGTAGATCCTCAACAAGTAAAATTCTTTAATCCTAAAAATTCGTATTTATCTTTTGATGTAAAAATTCAACAGAAAGGTGATACAGATGGTCAATTAACTCGTCTTGTTTTAGATAGTCATATTGGGGCACAATCTTTAATCAAAGAAATTCGTATCTACGATGGATCAAATAATTCTCTTCTGGAGGAGATAGTAGGTTATAATATTAATACTATGGTTAAATATGACTACGAATGTAATGATAGTTTGAGAAATAAAAGAGCACTGAGTGAAGGAGCAGGATACAGGGGTTTAAATGAAGGATCACAAGGAGGAACTGAAAGTTTCCAGAATAGTGCTATAAATCAATATTCTAATCCTAATGCTGATACAACACAAAGTGCTTCACTTGTTAATGCTTCGTATATGGATTGTAAGGTATGTCTTCCCCTTAATAC
>Ga0181389_1000608_pt1 | contig 14645 bp, 12 predicted proteins | sample 12SPOviralmetaG_FD_130121 | JGI IMG/M metagenome (GOLD analysis project Ga0181389, IMG submission 130121) | Marine viral communities from the oligotrophic San Pedro Time Series (SPOT) site, San Pedro Channel, CA, USA - 12 SPOT_SRF_2010-06-29 | ecosystem: Environmental > Aquatic > Marine > Strait...
AAACAATTCCAAGTATTAAGAAAAAAGCAGAATGGGCATTAAAATGGATTGGTTCTGATAGATCATTTGGAGATAGATGTGTTGCTTTTGCGGCAGTAGAAGGTATATTTTTCTCAGGTGCTTTCTGTAGTATTTTTTGGTTAAAGAAACGGGGTAAAATGCCTGGATTATGCCATAGTAATGAACTTATTAGTCGTGATGAAGGAATGCATACAGAATTTGCGGTTCTTATGTATTCTATGTTAAAGGATAAACCTGAATTATCAAATGTAATTGATATAATTATGGAAGCCGTAAATATTGAAAAAGAATTTATTACAGAATCATTATCATGTTCTTTAATCGGTATGAATAAAGAATTAATGAGTCAGTATATTGAATATGTTGCAGATCGTTTATTAATGATGCTTAAAATTGAACCTGTTTATAAAAGTTCCAATCCATTTGATTGGATGGAAATGATATCTGTTCAAGGGAAAACAAACTTCTTTGAAAAACGTGTTGGCGAATATTCCAATGTATCCAATCCTGAAATGGAATCCAATCACATCTTTACATTAGAAGATGATTTTTAGCGATTTTTTTTACTTTTATTTAGTATTTTATCTATATTTGATTTAGATTTTGGTTTAGTTTGTACTTTTATATTATTATTTTTTTTTATTTCATAATTATTTTTAGATTCATCATATTGTAAACATTTTATAGATATTATACTATTATTTTTTATATCATATTCAATAACACTTTGTTTATTTAACATACCCCTATTAAAAGCACTATGTATAACTTTTTCTAATTGAGTTTTATTACTTTGTTTTTCTTTGCTTTCTTTTTCTATAAATTTATTTAAAAGTAATAAGCGGTCGGTTTTATTTAATTTCGTCCATGACTTATTTTGTGAATTATGACAATTAGAGTCAACTGCTTCAAATAAGTCTCTCATTGAATTCAATGAATCAAACTTTTTAATAGATGGTTCTGTTTCTTCTGTAGATGTATCTAATACATCGCGCAAATCGGGTATAGAACTAGAATCCATTTATATAATATTAATGAAATATCCTTAAATTAAAATATAATATTATTGTAATGACTAGTGTGATTGATAAAGAAATGACATTATTGTTAGATACAGTGGAAAAAGCAGAAAATAAATATACGACTAAATTAACCCCAAAAACAATAAAAATTATAAAAATAGTTGAAAAATTTATATCTGACAATGAATTAATTTGTTATGGAGGTATAGCCATCAATAATATACTTCCAAAAAAAGCACACTTTTATTCTGGTAGTGAATTTCCAGATTACGATTTTTTTTCACCAAATGCTCTAATGCACGCAAAAAAACTAGCAAACATTTATGGAAAAAAAGGATATGTGAATGTGGAAGCAAAAAGTGGAGTTCATTATGGCACTTATAAAATATTTGTGAATTTTCTAAATATTGCAGATATTACAGAAATTGAACCGGAATACTATAATAATTTGAAAAAAAAAGCAATTAAGAAAGATAAAATATTATATTCTCCACCAGATTTTTTGAGGATGTCTATGTATTTAGAATTATCTCGTCCAAAAGGTGATACGAGTCGTTGGGAAAAAATACTAACTCGTTTAAAATTACTCAATAAATATTATCCATTACGTTCTGATAAATGTATGAAAGATATGGAACCCTTACAAACTGATATATATGAATCTGTTAAAAAACAATTATTATCTGAAAAAGTAATCTTTTTTGGTGGATTTGCCGATACTCTTTATTCTAAATATTCTAAAAAAAAACGCAACATCTCAAAACATATGACAATGGATGTATTATCAAAAGATGCAAAAAAAGTATCAAATTCATTAAAAAAAAATATATCTGATGTGTCTATTAAACATATTGAAAATATTGGTCATCGTATTCCTGAACATTATTCAATAACTATTAATAATAAAGTATATGCGAATATTTATCAATCTGAAGCATGTTATACATATAATAAAATAAATATTCAAAACAAAACATATAATATTGCTACCATTTTTACAATGTTAAGTCTTTATCTTATTTTTATATTTACAGATAGAGAGTATTATGATACAAATCGTATTATGTGTACTGCAAATATGCTACAAAAATTATATGAAAAACATCATTTACAAAAAAAAGGAATCTTGCGTGTCTATACAATTGATTGTATTGGTACTCAAGAAACATTAGAAGACCTTTTATTACTCAAACGAAAAGCATATAAAGGTATCAAGCGTCAAGATAGTAATTATGAAAAGTGGTTTTTGCGATACTCTCCTAAAAATAAATAATAATAATGATATAATGAAAGATATTGTACTATTATCGTTTACAGGATTATATGTAATTATGATTAATTATCGTTTTTATAATAAAATAAATAAATTACAATCTAAAAATCGTGATTTACAAGATAAAGTAGAATATTTAAAATATGAGTTATCTAAACATAATTCATTAACAATTAACTCTGATACTATTGTGTCTCCTGGTCCTGAAGCACCGCGTCTATCAAACCACAATGATATAGTATTTATAGATCGTGAATAATTAAAATAAACTAAATCCACCTTCTTGGTCTTCTTCTTCATCTATATCTATCTTTGAATCCATATTCACTGCATTTACATTTTTAATATTTAATCCATCCATCATAACATTTAATGAATTATGGCGTTCCGATAAATTATAATCAATTGCTTTTAAAGATGTTATCAAAAAATGATATTCTTTTTTTAATAAATTTAATAATAATACATAATTTGAAAATATCATATTAATTGTATCGGGGATATCTCGGTCTGTACTTGTATTTATAAGACGATTGAATACACTACTTGTTTTTTCTGATTCATTTGCCATTTCTAAATAATTTGCTTTATGTTTCATTGATAAATCTAATATTACATAATTATATGTAGGTTCTAAATGAGATGTAATTCTAATTAATGTTTCTATATGATTTTTTATTTTATCTTTACAATCGGTACAATTTGTAAATAATAATGATAAAGTATCTCGTATATCTGTATCTTCATTATATTCTTTTTTCATAATACTTTTTTCTAATGATTTCATTCCACCCATCAATTGATTAAATGTTTTATTTTCATCCATAAATGATTCATATTTAAATACTTCATTCATTTTATCAAATATTTGTTCAGGTTCTATCGTTAATGACCATTCACTTATAATTGTTTGAATATATCCTTTAATATAATAATTCTCTCGTATCAATCGCTCTACATAATTTTCTGTTTTATCTTTTAATGTATTTAATATATCTAGTAAGTTTAAATTTTGACTTTTACATAAATATAATACATGTCGTAAAAATGATATATAATAACTTTTTGTATGGTCTCTATTTTTTAATTTTATTTGCTTTCGTATATCAATAGAACCATCCACACATTTTTGATAAAATTCATCCAGTTTATAGTAATTTAATTCTTCATTCATTTTATTTATTATAATATATTTATTTTAAGTAATATATGACGCGGTTTGCTTTTTTAGGAGATATGGGAACCGGTGGAAAATATCAAAAACTTGTATCTAAATCCTTAAAACGATTAATTGATAGAGATAAGTTGACTTTTGTATGTGGATTAGGTGATAATATTTATAATTGCGGAGCAAATTCATTAGATGACCCACAATTTATACAAAAGTTTGAAAAACCTTATTCAAATATACCCGATAAAATTAAATTTTACATGGTTTTAGGTAACCATGATTATGGCGAACATTATTATCCCAAAGTAAAAGATAGAGAGCAATTTCAAATACAATATGGTATTAAATCACAAAAAGAAGGCAAAAAATGGTATATGCCCGATGAACATTACGTATTTAAAAAAGGTAATTGTGAATTCTTTGCTATAAATCCTAATATTTATAAATTAAATGATAAAGAATTCAAAGAACAAATAAATTATATATTACCTCGTATTGAAAAATCTAAAGCACGATGGAAAATAGCATTTGGTCACCAACCTTGGATTAGTGTAGGAGGTCACGGAAATGCTCCTCCTAAATTAGATAAATTTTTTAGAAAGTTATTTGATTCAGGTATGATTGATTTATATATGTGTGGCGATGACCATAATAAACAATTAATTGAACGAACATTAAAATGTGGTAAAAAAATGTTATTAGTTGTGTGTGGAACTGGTGGACGTGAAACAGATAGGGATTTTGATTTACAAAAAGTAGAAGACCCAGAAAATGAATTATTATTTCATTCTAATAATTATGGACTTGGTGAAATAATTACCACAAATAATAAATTAACTTTAAAATTGTTCCATTATCGGGATTTAAACAATGAAGAATGTATTTATGAAATAAAAAAATAATATTTATAATATAAAATGAGTGAAGATGAAATGCTAAAATGTTTAATTGCCTTATTACTTGGATACTTTTTTGCAAAATACTTTGTTATGGGAAATGGATTTAGTCCCGGTGAAGTTATGGATACAAGTTTAGACAGTATGAATCGTAGAGGATGCTGTGTCGGTAATACTGCAGGATATGGAGTTGTTCCGGTTGCAGTAAGTCCCAATGTACCTGGATCTGCTACGATTAGTGCTTTCAGTAATCCTTGTATGCCAATAAATTAAAATATAAGTTATATTATAAATGACTAGAAGTGATGCAGAGTTTATGAAAGCTGTTAATAAAAGAGTTCAAGAAAATAGAAAACAAAAAACACTAAAAAATAGAAAAAAAATTAAAAATGAATTACAATTAAAAAATTTAGAACGAATTACAGATGATGCTCAATCTCATTTTTTAAATGAAAGACTCAATAAAGTTGATAGAAAATTTAAATCATCTAAAGTAGGAGATATATTTGGAAAAGAAACTGATAAAAAACGAAATGTATATACAGGACAAATAGAAGACGATGAACAATATAAGTTAAGAAAAGAATCTGAAAAACAGATAGAAAAAAATATGGAAGACGATATTAAAACTAGATTTCACAAATTAAGTAAACCAGGTAGAAGTGGACCCGGTGGTAGTAAACGAAAGAAATCTAAACGTAAGAAAAAGAAGAAGAAATCTAAACGTAAATCAAAACGTAAATAAATCTAAGTTATTAATTTGGTGTAGGTTGATATATATCTATATTTTCTAAATCATTTTCATTTTCTATCATATTATCTAGTGAACTACCTGGTGATACTAGTGGATAACACATCTCAGGTTGTATATGAAATATACCAATATCACATTTATCATATGAAAGTATATTGTCGACACATTTATCTAAATCTCGTTTTGTATAACAATCAAGTGAAACAATATCATATGCTTCTGCTAATAATCTAAAATCTGGATTAATATTATCAGTTCCAATATATCGTTTATTGTGGAATAATTTTTGCCACACATGAACCATTTGTTGTCTTGAATCATTCAATATAAATATTTTAATCGGAATATCATTTTCTTTTAATGTTAATAATTCATTACAAGTCATACAAAATGATCCATCTCCATCTATACATATAACAGTATGGTCTTTATTTGCTATTTTTGAACCAATGGCAAATGGAACTCCAACTCCCATTGTTCCTAATGACCCAGATGTGATTATTTTACCTGGATGTGTCCAAGTTATATGTTGTGCTGTCCACATTTGATGATTTCCTACACCCGTTGTAAAGAATGTTTTTTCACGATCTATTTTTAATAAATCTATTGTTTTATTTATGGATTTAATAACATCCGGTCCTTTCAATTTCCCAGTTTCATTATAATAATATTTTTTATCATTTTTAATCCAATCAGATTTTTTATCTAAATTTAATCTATGTAACGATTTCAAAAAATTCTTTGAATCACTTTCTATTGTTGTTACTGTTTTAGTTGTATTAGAAAATAAATTTCTAACTTTATTACATTTTTCTAAACTATTATCCACATGTATTATATTTTGAGAGTTTGGAGCATAGTTTACAATATCTCCAACTGTTCTATCATCAAATCTAGTTCCAATACCAATAATTAAATCACTTTCTTGAACAGACATATTTGAATTAGGATGTCCATGCATACCTAACATATCTAAACATAATGGATGTCTTTCATCCATATTACCCATTCCATGTAAAGTAGTTGTTACAGGTATATTAAATTTTTCAGATACTTTTGTTAAAAATCCATCTGATAAATTACATCCTTGTCCTGCTATAATTAATGGTTTTTGACTTTGTTCTAATAAAATTGAACACAAATCTATACGATTTAATAAATTAAATCCCATTTCTTTTTCTTTATCATAATCTTTCATTAATATTCTATCATCTACTTCAATTGATAATATATTTTTTGGTATATCTAAGTGTACAGGACCTTTTCTAGAATTCATAGATGTATTATATGCAATATCTAATATTTCATGTATATTAAAAGGATTTGTTAACAAACGATTCCATTTTGTACAATGTAGTGTTAATTTAGTTGAATTACATTCTTGAAAAGCATCAGTTCCAATTGATTCTAATGGAACTTGTGCAGTAATTGCTAACATTGGTGTTCCATCATTATATGCATTTTGTAAAGGTGTAATTAAATTTGTAACTCCTGGACCCGATGTACTTATAACTACTCCAGGTTGTGATAAATTAAGTGATTTACTATATCCTTCTGCTACATATCCTGAACATTGTTCATTACTATTTTTAATAAAATTTATATTGTCACTATTGTAAAATTCATTTAGTAAAGGTAGTAATGCTCCACCCGAATATCCAAAGACATTTTTTATATTTCGTTTTACTAAATATTTATAAATATAACGAGCAACTGTTATTTTTCCCATTTATTTATATATAAAAATTTATCTTTAATTTATTTATTATAATATACTAATGAGTGAACTATCTAATATAATACAGTCACTTTTAGAAATGAGTAAAATATTATTTTTACCCAATACATATATAGTTGAAAATAAAGACAAATACAAAGATTACTTTTCTAGTATTGACTCAAAAACATTACTACATTTAGTCAAAGAATTAAAAGTTGGAGATAGTGATACAATTAAACAAATATTTGGTGGACCAGTTATTGATAATCCAATGGAAATTCCTAATGCCACAAATAGATTACAGCAAAATTTAGATGTTATTAAACCCGATTTAAATAATATCACTGATTATCAATATTATAATGAATTTTTACAAATGAATCAGAATATGGAACAATTACAAGGACAAATACAATCAGTAAAAACTGAAATTGATGTTGCAAATAAACAATTATCACAATTCAAATGTGTTGAAGGATTAGATAATATTGAACATGAATTTATATCTAATTTTATACTTGATTGTTCTAAATATTCAATACGAGATGTTAAATGGTATAGAGTTGTTTTAGGATTAGATACTATAGACGATGGATATAATGTTGCAGTTGAAAAAAGATTATCAGAATTAAATATAAATTTTGAACATGAAGTATTGGCACCTTACCTACAATTATTAGAAAATGATATGAATTTAAAAAAGATATTTGAATATAGATTAATTGAATGTTCTAAAAGTCCTTATTCATTTTGGGACAAATTAACAGGTTCAATTTCATTTGATTCATTAAGTGATTGTAATTTATGTCATAATGATTGTATCTTATATTTAAATGATTCTTATAAAGAGTTTTTAATGACCGAAACACCTGGTTTAGATGTTACAACTAAGTTAAAAGTATTAGTTTATTGTGAACATAGATTATTTCAATTTAGTAAATATATAACAATGGAAGCAATACGATTAAAAGGACGAAAATATACACGTGTCAAAAATATACTAACGTCATTAGATAAAAAAAGTAAAAATAAAGTATTTATGAAAAAAAAAGCAGAACAAAATAATATAGAAAATGAGAATAAATTAAAAGAATTAAATACAAAAGTAAATGAATTAAGAGATAAAATGGGAACCCTTGTAAACAATCGTGATATGAGTGGTGGAGCAAATATGGAACAACAACCGATGGAACAACAACCGATGGAACAACAACAACCTATTGTAAGTAATCCAACACCTGTTTATAAAGAAGTCAATCCCAATTGTGAATTTATTGTGAACGATATAAGAAATGGTAGAATTCAACAAAAAAATTTTATGTATTTATCAAGTAAATGTAATAGTCAAATTGGAGATGCATTAAAATAATTTATATATTATAAATGGATCAGGGAATAAAAATAGCATTAGAAACATTTGGTTTATTATCTTTATTTGTATTACTTGGTATTTTTATTTGGTTTGTTATAGCACCAATTTTTATAAATAATAGACGGGATAAATCTGATGATGAATAATTATTCAAATGAAAATTTAAAGTCTTCATCTTCACAATCTGGATCTACCTTAGAATCTTCTTCAATTGAATCAAATAATCTATCAATATCATCGTCTTCTACTTCATTAAATCCTTCTTCATCACTATCATCAATCATTAAATTCAATAATTTTTCTTCATCCAATAATATTTCACAATTATTTGTTCCTGCATGTATTTTTTGACCCAACATTACATTACTAGACACCCCATCTAAATTATCTATTTCTCCAAATATTCCAGCACGAATTAACTGATCGGTTGTATCTTCAAATGAACATTTTGCTAATGGACCTATATTACTCCGATTAATACCTTGTCTATTAATTGCTATTAATATACCAGTTGATGTCATAAAATCACATAATACTTCAATATGTCTACTATTGATATATTCCACACGAAATACTTCATCAAATTGTTCCATTAATAAAGAACGACTTGCTTCTATACCCATTAACTCATATATTTCTACAATATCATTTGATACAGTTCTTGTATAATCTATATATTCATTTCCTAACATATCTAATAAATTTGTTCCATCTGTCTCTAATAACCATTCTTTATCAGATTGTTTATTTACTATTTCAGACATAATTATGTTTGATATATTTTTGACTCCATCTATTACTACATTTTCTAATAAATTTTGTTTGATTATTTTAAAAGAGGAAATGATATCTGTTTGGTCAACAATTCCATTCAAATCACTTTCTCCTTCATCCGATGTAATTGAAATTCGACCAATAATTTCTTGTGAATTTTCATCTGAATATGTAAATTTAATTCTATCCGACTCATATTTATTTATTGCCAAATAAATATCTTCTACGATAATATTTTTATCAAGCATAATATCTTTATTAAATACAAATCGTATAATCCAAGGATGTGTCTTTTCAATATCATCTACCTCACTATATTCTACTTCTAAAAATTCCTTATATATTTCTAATATTCCTTTATCTTTTTCAATAACAGTTTCATATATATTATTATTAGGATCATAATATATATTACTTTCTGTAACTAAATCATTCAATATTGTATATTCTAGTTTGTTTTTAATATAATTACATTTATCTTTATCAGATTTATATTCATCTCGTAAATATATTTTAATTGATGGTGATTTCATATTTTTAGATATATGTAATAATTCTTTCAATCTAGGAATACCACCACTTGATTTTTTACTCACACCTGCTAAATGGAATGTATTTAATGTCATTTGTGTTGCTGGTTCTCCAATACTTTGTGCTGCAACTGCTCCGACCATTTCTCCCGGTGATATCTTTGATTTATAAAATTGTGTTTCTATAGTATCTACTAGTGTATTGTATTCTTCACGTTTGATTCTATATTTTTCAATTAGTATCTTTGGTGATAAATGTATATCTATCAGTATTTCTAGTATTTTATTATTTTTGTAATTTTTAGTAACATACAATTTTTCTTTTAATGTATCATTCCCATCTAATATATCTAATGGTGATATAGTTGATTTAGATTTACGATTGATTCCACAAATATTTTCTGTTATTCTCTTGAAATGTATAGGATACATAATATTTGATTCTTTGTCTCCATTAAATATATGACGTATTATATAATCATTAGTAGTTAATAAATCTTTAATAGATGTTTCTAATATTTTTTTATAATCTTTATTTTTTTTCATATGTTTAATTTCCTCTTCTTCTAAATACATTGTCCAATTATATTCTTTTTCAAATCCAAATGTTTTAATAATATCATTTGTGTCTAATTTAGTTATCAATAATGGTTGTGATTCTACAAATGTAGCATCCATACCATCATTACCATATACAAATTGTATAATTGTATCAGAACTTGTTCTCACTGTATAATCTTCTGATACTTTTAAATCTTCCATTGCTTTCATTAATTGTCGTTGAATATAACCCGTTTCAGATGTTTTAACTGCAGTATCAATTAATCCCTCTCTACCACCCATAGCATGAAAGAAGTATTCTTGAGGTGTTTGACCACTAATAAATGAATTTTCTACAAATCCTCGTGCTTCAGATGAATCATCATATTTATAATAATGAGGCAAAGTTCTATCTTCAAACCCATATGGAATTCGTTTACTATCTACATTCTGTTGTCCTAAACATGCTACAATTTGTGCTATGTTTGTTTTCCCACCCTTTGATCCAGAATTTATCATATTCATAATTCGATTGGTTTCTTCTAAACCCGACAATCCCATACTCTCCGTTGATTCTAATATTTCATTTAATCTGTTATTAACTTCACCTTCAAAATATTCACTATTAGACATCCCCGTATAATTTTCAAAAATACTCAAATGAATTTCTTGCATAATTTCATCTATATTCTTCTTTTTTTCTTTTATAATTTTATTTATTTTTCTATTTACTTTATCATCTACAATCATATCACTTATTCCAACACTAAATCCTTCCATCATCAAATATGAGGTTACAATTTTTTGTAAATCGTCAATAAAATCTTTGGCACGTTCGGGTCCAAAATCATTATTGATTGTATGTATTAGTCCTTTGGATGTTTTTGTAAATAAATCTTTATCTAATGCGCCTTGATTCAATTCACCACTTAAAATTTTTACAAAATTATAAATATCTTTATCACCAGTTGCTATTTTATTTTCCATTTGTAAATTTATTTCATCAGGTAAAATATAAGTAATCACTTGTTTACCACTCCATAATTCTATCATTGTATCATTTATTTTACGAGAAATAACTGGTTCTGGTAATGGATTCCCAAAAGTAGATAAATCACATAGTATTTTCATTAATTGTTGTTTTGTCAAATATGTAGATTCAACTATCATTTTCCCTTTTTGAGATTTATTTTTAGGAACAATAATTGTATTTGTATTATTCATATATACAATGGTATCATCTCCTTTTGGAATGTAATGTAATGTTAAATTTTTTGTTAATCGATTGATTCCTAATAATGTATCTTGAACAATTGTAATAATAGGTTTATTTTCACGAACAGATACAATTTGTTTTGTAACTGACATTATTTCTTTTAGTTCAATGCTCGTTGCCATACTTTGAGGTCCGTGTAAATTCATCTCATCTCCATCAAAATCAGCATTATATGGAGGCGTAACAGAAATATTTAAACGGAATGTATCACCGGACAACATTACACGAACACGATGACCCATCATACTCATTTTATGTAACGATGGTTGACGATTAAATAATACATAATCTCCATCAATTAAATGTCTATTGACAATATCACCATTTTCCAATTCTATATCATGTTTATTTGAATCTGATATGGATATTTTACGATTATCTGAAATACGAATAATATTATTTACTCCTGGCCAATTAGAACCATTCCGTAAATATTCTGTTAATTTATCTTTATTAAAACGATTTACAATATCTGGAAAAGTTATTGTTGTTGCTACTTTCATTGGAACTCCTAATTCATCTAATTCAATATTTGGATCTGGTGTAATTACACTTCTTGCAGAGAAATCAACACGTTTTCCCATCAAATTATTACGAATTCTTCCTTCTTTGCCTTTCAATCGTTGACGAATAGATTTCAAAGCACGTCCGGAACGATGTGCAGATTGTTTGAATCCAGATATATCATTATCAATTAAGGTTGCAACATGGTATTGAACAAACTTCCACTGATGGTCTATAATATCCATAGATGTTCCATCATTATTTAATTTTTGTCCTAATATATTATTTTGTTTTACAATATCTGCTAATTTATGAGTTAAATCATCATCCATACGTTGTGAATTATCTTGTTTCACAGATGGACGAACACACGGAGGTGGAACGGGTAGTACAGAGCATAGTAACCATTCAGGGCGACACCATTCAGATGAAAAACCCATAAATTCTGCATCTTCATCTGTAATTTTTTCCAATATTTGTTTTACATATTCAATTTCAATAATTCGTTCTTCTTTAATTGTTTTTGAGTTCCATTTTGCAATAATTCCATTTAATCCATCCATTTTGTATATTTTTGGTTGTTCACAACCACATCCATCAATTGTATCTTTCCCACAATTATCAATTGTCCCACATTCATTATAAATATATTTGAATCTATCATACGAGTTTTGTTCAAATACTTTTCTATTAATTATATTTTCTTTATTTATCAATAATTTAGAGCAACGAAAGCAAACACATTTTAAAATTTTAATTAAATGATTCACAAAATGATAATGATAAACGGGTCTTGCTAATTCAATATGTCCAAAATGTCCCGGACAATTAATATTACGCTCTCCACATGTTTTACAAGTCATACTTACATCTGTTACTCCCATTCTTGGATCAAATAATCCTTTAATAACTGGTATATCTTTGTCATAGGTATCATGTTTGGTGATTTCAACGACGGATCGTTTACGTATCTCATCCGGTCCCATAATACTAAATTGAATACCACATACATCTTTTATTTCAGGTTCAATACCTTCCATGATTTATATAATATAGTTATCTTTTTTTTAAGTTTATTCAAATTTTATTTAAAAATAATAAAATTATATTAATAAATGTCAAATACACATTATATGATAACTCGTTCTAAAATTAAAAATGATAATAAAGGAAATGATGATGACTCTGATGATGAAGAGTATAGTCCTAGCAAACGGCAAAAAATTATAGTAGATTTTATAACCGATATTGTAAATAAAAATATTGATATAGAATTTGAAACAGATGATTCTGAAGATGAATATGATAAAGAATTTGAAGAATTAGAAAATTCAAATGAAATCGATTCAAATGATATAAATCTAGACTATTTTAAAAAATTAAAATTACATCAAAAAAAACTAATCATTGAAAATATTAAAAATATTAATGTTATAAATGAAAATTCTATTCCAATTAAATTTAAAGTATTAGAATCCAATGCGAATATACTTACAAAATCAATTGCCATACAACAAATTGATAAAATTACAGATATGGACCCGTCTTCAGGTGAGTATTCTAAAACTGAACAATGGATAAGTGGTCTAATAAAAATACCCTTTAATCATAATATAAAATTACCTATCAATAATGACTCAGACTTAAGTGAAAAAAATAAATTTCTACAAACTACAAATGATATATTAAATCATGCTATATATGGACATAATGACGCAAAATCCCATATATTACAAGTATTAGGAAAATGGATTAAAAATCCTGATTCAAATGGTAATATACTTGCTTTACAAGGTCCTATGGGCAATGGTAAAACAACCTTAGTTAAAGAAGGTATTGCAAAAGCAATCAATAGACCTTTTGCATTTATTGCATTAGGGGGTGCTTCAGATAGTTCCTTTTTCGATGGACATAACTTTACATATGAAGGGTCTCGATGGGGTAGAATTGTAGAGATATTAATGCAATCAAAATGTATGAATCCTATTATATATTTTGATGAACTTGATAAAGTTAGTAATACTTATAAAGGTCAAGAAATTATTCATTTATTAACTCATTTGACTGACCAATCTCAAAATGATAAATTCCATGATAATTATTTTTCTGGAATTGATATCGATTTATCAAAAGTATTATTTATATTTTCATTTAATGATGAATCACGTATAGATCCTATTTTAAAGGACAGAATGTATGTTATAAATACAAAAGGATTTAGTATTGATGATAAATTACAAATTACTCGCAATTATTTATTACCTCAATTACTTGAATCTTATAAATATCAAGATTCTATCATATTTACAGATGATATTATTCGTCATATTATAGAAAAATATACAGGCAAAGAAGAAGGTGTTCGCAATTTAAAACGATGTATTGATACAATATTATCTAAAGTTAATATGTTTGAAATGCTTTATGATAAACAATCCAAATTATCAAGTATTAAATTACCTTATACTTTATCTGATTTTACAATTCCATATAATGTGAATGAATCAGACTTAAAAGAATTATTAAAAAAACGAGATGAATTTGGTCCTCCAGAACATATGTATGTATAAAATAATATATATATATATATAATGCAGAGAGTTCGTAGATTTGCACAACCAAATGTTTCTGTTTCACACACAGGATTATTTATATTCTTAGGTATATTTGTTTTAATTTTATTAATAGGAGTCCCTATATTATTAGCATTCTTAGGTGTAATTCCTAATTGTATACTAGATGATAAATTTAATAAAGAATGTAAAAATGATAAAGATTGTTGTGAAGATGAA
>Ga0181389_1000610_pt1 | contig 14615 bp, 9 predicted proteins | sample 12SPOviralmetaG_FD_130121 | JGI IMG/M metagenome (GOLD analysis project Ga0181389, IMG submission 130121) | Marine viral communities from the oligotrophic San Pedro Time Series (SPOT) site, San Pedro Channel, CA, USA - 12 SPOT_SRF_2010-06-29 | ecosystem: Environmental > Aquatic > Marine > Strait...
CCAATCGATCTTTGTACTTGTTGAGCTAACTTAGCCATTGACACAGGATCTTTTGGATCATACTCACCTATAAAAGTAGTTTTATCTACAACTTTACCACCAGTTCCTTCATCTAAGCTATAATCAAGTTGGTTTAAAGTTATCTTACCTGTTTCAGGATCAACTACAACATCATTAACCGTTTTATTGTCAATTGTGGTATTTAGTATTATATTTTGATTATCCATAGGGTTTGAAGCAAAGTCATAAATATCTTCAACTGTTTCCATATAATAAGGATTTCCTTTGTCATTTTGTTCATTAGGATCATAAACCTCCTCTTTAACAAACTTCAATGTATTATCCATAGTTGCGTTGTCATTATAAAACTTAGTTCCTAAATACTGTTTCATTATGGCTGTTTGCTCTTGATCTAACTTTGCTCTTTGTTCTTCAGACATGTCTTCAGCATAATCATGCCAAGCATCTTTATATAAAGAAGGATCAAACCCCATTTCAGTAGCAATTCTTTCAATTTCTTCATCAGGTATTTCATCTTGCCAAACTCTAGCCATCATATTATCATTAGCGGCCATTGTTGCTACAGCTGGACTATTGACAAGTTTAGCTATAGCGTCAGGTTTTCTTTCTTGAGTTATTGTTTTGTAAGTATATTTTTTACCTTCTTCTAGATTTGTAATAGGCTCTCCAGTAACTGGATTTATATCACCTTTTTTAACTTCTACATATTCTACAAACTCACCATCTAAACTGTCTGGTTGAATTTCTTTATTAAATATTGCTGTGCCTGGTTCTGACAAGTTAGGCTTTTTCTGATACATAGGAGTTCCATTAACCTCATCAGCAAGTAGTTGGCTACCATTTATCATTGCAGGCTCATTCTCTCCATCTTGAGGAGTAAACAAGTACAACTCTCCATTTTTTTCAACTATACCTACGTTTCCACCTTTACCAACTAAGTCTAATATTCTTTTATTTTCTATAGAGCCTACCGAAGATACATTGCCATTTGCTAAGTCAGTCTTAAAATTAACAGAGTTTTCACCTACGGATTTTACTAGCTTAGCAAACTTAGGTACTAAAGATGATATTCTCGCAAGCTCTCTATTACCTTCTTGTCTAGTTATGTGACCTTCTTGCATTAAGTTTTTTATCTTAAAATAACCATCAACCTTTTCATTCCAAAAAGATAAAATGTTTTCATCTAATATTTGATTACCAGTAGAGCTTAATTCATTTAACTTTGACCTCATTGCAAAGTCAGCTTGGTCTTGAGATTGCTGCAGCTCTGTAGTATATTTTTTCTGCTTAGCTATTTGCGTTCTCATGTCACCAACTGTTTTAGCAACATTATTAGTTAAGTTTTTACCACTATTTATATAAGTGTCAAACTCTTTGTTTATTATTCTTTGTGGATTTGTAAAGCTCATATTCTATTTTTAATCTTTTCCTATTTGTGCTGCACCTTCTGGAATTTTACCTCCAAGAGAACTCATACCTGGAACTATCATTCCTACTCCTTGAACTACTGATTGTCCTATTCCTGCTATAGCGGCTGATCTAGCTGCTTTTGCATCCATTTCGTTTTGAGCAGCATTGTCTAGTAATTTAGCTGTTCGATCCATTTTAGCTTCGTGAAAATTAATAGCATCTTGCTGTTCCATTATATCACCTTGCGCCTTCATTTCATCTAGTCTTTGAGCACCTTCAGCTTCTAGCTTTTGTGTTGTCATCTCTCCTTCGGCTGCTAAAGACTTATTTTGAGTTTCTTGAGCTTGTATCGTAGCTGCTATACCTCTTTTACTTTGTAAAGCTGCTTGAGCTAATGCGGTAGCACCACCAGCAGCTTGGCCTGTTTCCATCATTACATCTAAACTATTAGCTAAAGCTTGATCAGCTTGTTCAGCTTGCATTTTAAAAGCTTCAGTAGCTACAGTAAGATTAGCATAAGGATTATCAAGATTTTCAAATTGATTAGTCATGTTTTCATAAGGATTTTGAAAAGCAGGTCTTTCTTCTACTAAAGAATCTAAAGCACTTTGCATAGTGTTTTTAATTTCGTTTTGATCTCCTGCTTCGTTTTTAGCTCTTCTAGCTGCTATACCTTGAGTGGTCGCTCCAGCGGCCGCAGCTACGGCTCCTGCTATTACTAATGATGTTGCTACTGCCATATCTTTATTTTAAAATTTTAATTATCTCATGTGAGGGCTTATCATCTACATGCCACCCTAATTCTTTATGTTTGTTTATTAACGCTTTTGTTCTGCCTATAGTAAATATGTATTCATATCCCCATCCTTTTATTATCTTCTCTACTGTGCTTATTAAACATGTTATAGCCATGTCTCTGTCATCTTCTCTATATTCTGGATTAGATATTATCCATTCAAGTAAAACTGCCTTAGAATTAGTTACATAAACAAATCCTGCAACAATCATAACTCCATTTTTTTCTACTACAAAACCACCAGTACCATTGTCTGGTAAAAATTCTTTTTCTACTGGCGGCCACTTCCATGCTTTCCACCATTTTTCTAGAGTCTCATAATCAGACTCTGTTAATTTTCTTATTTCCATTTAATTTAATTACTGTGAAGACATATTAAATGTTACACCTATAGAATAAAGTTCTTTCATTCCGCCAGGGGCTGTAACATTATCTGTCGTAAATTTAATATCTAAATAATAACCTTTAATTCCACTTATTCTATTTCCAAAATTTACTTCTCCTGGAGCTGCTGTTGATTTATTTACCAAATTAGCAACATATCTATTTTCTTTTCTATCAAAGCCAGCTCGTAATAGTGGTGCGTTATTTGGATTAGCAGATGTGCCAGTGTTACCTAAGCTATCGTATGCACCTTGTACATAGCTATATATCAAATTAGCATTATCACTATTAAACTGCCACGCATTATTCCAAACCCCTCCAACTTCTCTACTAACACTTTGACCTGTTCTATCACTAGTTAAATACTCAGCTTGCCAACCACTGTCTCCTTCATAGTCAACAGCTAGAAAAGCTTTTTGTAAAGAAGGATTAGCATTAGCTACTATGGTAACATCAGAGTCGTGATCTATAGAGTAAAACTGCCCATGAGGTGTAGAGCTAGCATAATGAGAATAAAGACCTTTCTGTATGGTTACTGTATTATCTTCACTCCAATAATCATTATTGATTGTATAAAAAGTATTTTTTAAACTATCAATAAAGCTAGGCTTATAAGAATAAAAGCTAGGCCAACCTTTCACTTGATGATCATAACCTAAAGTATAATAAACATTATCTGGCTTAGGTACAGTTGGTGTATTTGGTTGAGTATATACTTTAGAATTGTTAGGCTGTATCGATAAAATGTACTGTTTATTATAAGCATCATAACCACCATAAACTCTACTTCTGTAATTACCTAAAAGCTTTATATTAGTTATATTTGTTAACTCTGTTTGTGTAATTACTCTTGATAAAAGCATGTAGTCATTTGTTGTTTGAGCTTCTCTAACACCTATAAATGTGCAATTCATATCTACATAATTACCACTATTTCCATATTCAAAAAACACTTTTGAACCTAAAAGACCGAATTGTTTAATAGGACTAAGACCGTTATTAGTATAACTTGGTCCACTTTGAGAAGCATTAGGAGTGTTAGATGTAGTAGATTTTAATATTATTTCAAATGTATTATTGTAATCATCATCTAAAACAGTTAAATTATCTCTAAACCAATCACGCATTCCATATTCAGATATTTCTGTAATGCCATCATTAGACAATCTTAAAACAGCATTTCTATTTCTATCTACAAAATATTTTCTAAAAGAATATATAGCAAAGCTTTCAGGATTTTTGCTTATTCCATATTCTCCTACATAGGGCACTATCTCTCCAATTACGTTATTTGCCGTGACTACACTTCCGCCACCCTCAGCATTATATATAGCATCTTTATCTATTAAAGCTCTACTACATTTATTCTCTTGTAGAACTATTAAATTATTTTGCTCAGCATATATTTTTTGTATAGATCCATTTTGCGGATTAGCTGCTTTAGTTATATTTGTTCCAACTGGAAATTGATTAGTTCTATTTATTCCAGTTCTAGAATTAAAAATACCTGAATATATTAAAGCATTAAATCTATGTTGTTGTAACGGCTCTTCTTCATCTAAATAAGCTTTTACACCTAACGACATAAAACTATTATTAAATCCACCTCTTATATACATTTCTTCTGTATAAAAATTTTCAAAAACAACAGAAGCTATTTTATCATTTTGAAAAGGTTGACCTAGCCCATATGGAGCAGCTAGCGTATATGGAGGAGCAAAAACTTGACATATAGGAAACACATTGTCAGCAGCAACTCCGGTACTACCAGGAACAGTTATACCTCTAGTTTGATTAGCTGGCTGTGGTGTTAATATTTTCTTGTTTACTATACAGTTATAATAATCAACTTCTACAATAGGTAAAGTGTTTTGGCCCATACTATATATTATTACTTGTTTTTATCAATTTTTAAATCTTATTATAAAATCAGACACTACGGTAGATAAACCTTTTCCGTTTCTATCAACTGCTGTTATTCTACATCTAATATTTCCTTTTGTTTCTAAAGATTTACCTGTAGTAGCTAATACAACACTTCCAGGATTAAGACCAGCGTCTGAAAGATATAAACCTAAGTTAGGCACACTTTCAGCTGGAACAAAACTTGAGCCAGCAGCTAAGTCTACTTCTAACTTTAATATTAATTCTTGCGTATTAGCTCGGTTTGCAGTGTTATTTATATTTCCTCCGTTTGTAGCTGATGACAATGTAGTACTATTACCATTATTATTATTCCAAGGATTAGAAATTCCAACTGAAGTAGTAGCTACAGGATCAATGGCTCTAGCATTGTTTATATAATAAACAGTTCCATCATAAGCTACATAATCATTGTTAAGTGCTGGCTTAGTATTTAACATGTTTATTTTTAAAGGTAAAGAATACTTTTCGTAAATAAAACTATTGTTAGTGCCATCAGGTAATAAAGAATTTTTTAAAGCAGCAGAAAAATTAACTATAAATGTTATATTATTAATGTCTTCATTTATACTACTATAACCACTAAAGTTTGAATTAAGCTTAACTAAGAATCTATTATTAGCATCTGTTGCTGAAAACTTTTCAAAAAGTATAGAATCTATTATTTCACCATTAGACAAGGGAGTTCCATCTCTGTAAAAAGCTTTTGTAACGGAAATATCTTTTAAATCTATATCTTGAGACTTTCCACTTGAATTATAGTAATCATATCTATTACCATTTTGATCATGTATAGTAAGAGTTGCTATTGTTAAATCAGAAGTAGACCAATCAGAGCTTTCATTAACTGATATAGACTCAACAACATCTGTTGTATTATAAGTTCTAAATACGCTAGGAACATTAAGTGTTTTAAAAATTAAATTATTTAAATCAGATATTAATCCAGAAGTGCTACTCTCATAGTATATATCTAAAGCTGATGTTGTAGGAGTAGTTTCATATATCGCTGGAATTGGCTCTTGTTCGGCTGTAGGTAATGCAGTATCTGAGTCTTTTCCTATTGAAAAAACATTTTCTATTATAGCTGTTGGTGGGTTTGTATCAGCTTGATAAAGACCATTATAACTACCTCTTTCAAAAAGATCATCATAATTACCTATAGCTTTAACTTTTAAAGTTTGTTTTTTAGGAAATTGAGGTAATGGCTGATTGTTAGTTGTAAAAAATGGAGATGCAGAAGATGCTGTCCAATTAGTAACTTGAGCCGCTCTTGGTATTAATTCTGTGTCACTAGTAGAATATTGAACTTGTATCGGTGTAGTTTCATTTAATGCTGGAGGAACTTTATTAGCGTTGTCAGTTAACAAAGTTGTAGTATTTAATATACCATTACTAGAAGCAGTACTACAAGTAAAATCTACATTACTCTCTGTTGACGTAGCATTTTGGGTAATTTCAAAAGTTGTATAATTTAATATGTTTTGAATGTAATAAGTATTACCACCACCTGTAACTACTTTCATACCTTCTAACAATGGGAATGTCAAATATTCTATACCTGTCACAGCTGTCATCACTACTTGATTACTACCACTAGTAAAGGTAGCAGCATTTTCTAAAGTGAAAGGCTTAATAACTGGTAGGCCATCTAATATACTAGGTAGATAAACATTATAATACTCTTGTTGTTTTTGCTTAACTACTACTTTGTAACTATACCAACCATTTGGCTTGTCAAAACTATAAAAAGTAACTGAAGTTCCACTAGCTGGCTTTGATGACGAACTACCATCATCATTTCTTAAATATAATATATTAGTACTTCCACCTCCAAATTTATTTAAAACATAAAAAACGTAAGCTTGTTTAGTTTCGCCTGATTCTTGCCACTCCACAAGCATACCTGGTTTTATATAGTCTGCAACGCCACCTGTAGCAACTTGAATATAATCAAACTGTTGGCCTGTTGTTGTTAGAGTAGTATATGGATTTTTATAAAGACCAGGGTAACCTCTTAAATCTGCAACTTCTTCAGGTATAAAACCTGTCATTAACATTTTTAAATTATCTCCAGGCCAATTTATAATACCTGATTCTATATTTGTAGTACTAGTAATATCATTACTCGCTGTTAGTGGATTTATAATAGAGTTAAAATAATCGTGATATATAGTTGATCCACCAAAAATTAAATTATCATTTGCAAAAACACCAGTAGTTAAAGGTATATTTTGATCTTCTGCTTTTGACAATATAACATCAGATGATCTACCGTATCTATCTTGTAGTATTAAACCAACTTGATATGTTCTATTTTGCTTTAAACTATGTTTTGGATAAGAAATTGTAGAAAATTTATTTGGTAGTAATGAGTCTTTAGGATCATACTTGGAAGGTGGCCCAGGAATAGTGCTAGGTGTAAACTTTCTTCCAGCAGCAACATAGTAATTTAAATTTCCTGGAGCAGAATGTCTATCATAAAAATTACCTAATATAATTCTATTACCAGCAGATGATAAAGTTTTAGCTCTAACAGGTATATTATCATAAACCCTAGTTGTTTCAGCAGATCTTAAAGTTTTTATAGGTTCTTTAGAATTATAATTATACGTTAAAACTCTAGTATTATTATTAGATATTGAAGAGTCGGTAACTTTTAAAGATTCTACTAACATTATATTTTGACTCATAGATTCTTTGTATAGAATATCTATTTCTATTACTTTTAGTTCATTGTTTATTTTACTAAAGTCATATTCACAAGGTATTTTTAATGAAACTTGTGTAACTTCATTTTCCATAAACTCAACTATAGTATCTTCTCCTGCCTTTTGAACTTGTGATTGATACTCGTTAACACTAGCTCCTGTAGATTTTTTCATACCTACTGTTTTTAGAAAATATCCTTTTTGTTTTGGTATAAAAACCTCTTGTGTAAAAGGAGATATTAAAGAGTGTTGACCATCATCATATTTAAATCTATAAGCAAATCTAACAAACTTATCTTCTAAAAAAGCTTCGTCACCAGCAAAGTCGTCTATCCAATATGGATTAGCCATGTGAATTGAAAGAACGTCGCCAACAGCTAGTGGTAAGTTTGCTGGAATTACAGAGGCAGATGTGTTTGCTTCTAATTTTAATTCATGTAAAGTAAAAATACCACCTAGTTCAGGATCCCCTATAGTTCGTATAATATAGTATTTTAAAGGATCTAGTTTTGGATGCGTGACTCTAGCATAACTAGAACCTCTTAAAGTATTACCTCCCCAAGTAATACCTTGACCAGCAACAGGCCAACTTGATTGCGCTAGTGTATTCCAGTAAGTAGTGGTAGGTATACCAACTGATCTCTTGTTTTTCCACGCTGTTCCATACTTATAAAGAAGATGGCTAGGCTGTAGTCCAGCTCCTAAAACAGCACATTGATAACCTATAGAATTAACTAAAGCAACTGTAAGTTTTGTTTGGCTTTCTCTTAACCAAGGAGAACTAACATCTTTAGCACTTGGCTGAATAAATCTTATTTTGTCGTTAAAATTTGCAGTACCTGAAGAATATGGCGTGTCAGCGCTTGACAAGTCTCTATCTATATAAACTGCACAATACCCGTTTGCAGTAGAACCTGGTATGTTCATCTCTGCTGCGCTTGACACTAGATAATCGTCATCTACCATTGCTACGGTAAAATCCCAAGTTTCGTTAGTAGAACTTTGGTAATAACCTTTTAGCCCAACTTTTCCTTGTATAGCACTTATAATATCTGAATTTATAGCATCTCCATTAGCATCTTTACTTTTTATAAGAAAAAACGGGTAATAAGCTTCAAAGACGTGTTGTTGGTTAGCAAACAAAGTTTTATCTGGTGCATCTGTCATGAGCAGTGCTTGATCAAACTCTAAAATATTATTTAATTCTATAGGTTTGCTAGGATAATACTTAGCTAGAGAAACGTGATCTTCATTTTTATAATATGATATATTAGCTTCAGCAGTTTCAACATTTATACAGCGTGGTTGATTTCTGTTATCAGTCCAGTACAATATGTTTTCTATCATTGTAATGTCTAGAATAGGACTATTTAAAGAAAAATTTAAAAACCTACCACTAACTATCTCTAGCGTATTAGCAGAAACTGTATCATACAATACTATAGAGTTTCTTGTTCCTATAGGACAAAAATTAGAAACTTTACTAGATGAATTATCTTGATAGTTAGTTATAAAAAAATAAGCCTTGTTAGTATCTTCATTTAAAAAACCACCAATTATTTGAGCAGGAAATTCTTTATACATCCTTTGATCACCTCCAAGGTTCAAAGAAGCTGTTATAGCTGGTATGTCTAAACTACTTACTATTTCATTGCCTAATATATTTTCTAAAGCACCTACATCATCAGCTTCAGACCTAGATACAGCTATGTTGTTACCGTCTCTATATTCGTCACGGCCTAATAATCTAGAGTCTAAGTCTTTGTTCATCTTAGACTTAGTAAAAGTGTGTTGAAATTTGCTTTGAGCCATTAATTAGTGTTTAATCCATTTAGATTGACCTCTAAACCATTGAGTTATTTCGTCTAGCTTAAGGTTTTGTAATCTTATTTTAGCGTTTCTTGTTTTAACATAAGCTTCACGTTTAAAGACTTGCTTAGTTCCGCCATCTACATCTCTTCTTAATTGAAAAATTCTTGAAGCAATTTGAGCATACATAGCATCTTCAATAAGTTTAGGCACTATACTATTTAAAGTATAAGAAAGACCATCAGAAATATAACTAAGAAATATAACTTGATTTACTAAGTTACTACTGAAATTAAAAGTACCTGTTCTTTGATTTATAGAAAACCAACCATTTTGATTAGATACTACAGGATCTAGTCCATATCTTTGACCATAGGCTGTCTTATACCAAGCAGCGTCAAAAACCCCATCAGACTGAAAAGGAGTATAGTTTCCTGTTATGTCATTTTTATTAGCTTTATTCCACCTGTCTTCTATTATTGATTGAGAAGCTTCTAAGTTAGTATCATAAGAGCTTTGACTAGGAATACCTGTTGCTCCATCTTGAATAGGCATCTCTGTAGGATTACCACTTAAACCACTTAAAGGTTGTATTGTTCTTAATACACCTGATCCATCAGCAAAAGCAAGCCTTGTGTAATTAACATAGTCTTTTGGTATAGGAACTGTTAAGTTTGTAGGAACAGTTAATTCTTGAGATTTATAAGATTTCAAAGTATCATAAGATAACTCTTGCATTGATCTTCTAGCATGAAAAAGAACATCACCTCTTTTAATTTTTTGTATAATTTTATCTTCACCTACATAAGACATTAACCAGTTATCTATTATTTCGTTTAACGTTAAATAACTATAACTACCCCAATTATCTCCTCTAGCTATATCAGTTAATTGTAAAAATATAAATGCTGTATTAGGTACAGTTGATCCAACTACATTTTTTAATTCAACCGTATTGTTTGTAGTATTTGTTACTATTATATTTTCAACAGGTATTTGGTTACTTGCACTAGGTATAGTCGTCGATGTAGCTAATAAATGTAATGTAAAATTACCAGTATCTCTAACTTGTGTTCCTCCTAATGAATCATAATTACTAATTAATACAGTATTTAAATCTGGAAAACTCCAAATCGTTTTATTTCCACCAGTAAGGTTTTGTATTGGTCCATATTGCCCTGCATAATACTGTGCGTCGTTTTCTGTTATTGGAGTGGTAGCTGAAGTTTGTGTCATCTTAAATTTGTTCTAATTGATCTTGAGCAGCTACCGCTTGGGCAGCTTGTTGTACAATTTCTGGATCTCTTATAACTACACCAGCGTACATTAATATTTTTAATATAACTTCTGTTTGATCTACGTCTGATATTTCAAAGTCCTTACTAACACCATTAGCTACCGGATCAAATATGTACTGACCTACACTTCCTACTGTATAATTCCAAACAGGATCTATTGGTTTTCTAACATATTCTAAAGTATAAACTTGTTGAGGGTAGTTTGGACTAGCTGGCGTTGACTTTATAGCAGGCAGTATTTTTATAATTGTTCCCTCTATATAACATATAGGATAATCTTGACTTGGGGCTGTAAGTGGAGAGCGTCTAAATGTTAAAAATTCTTGACGTGTTACTTTATCTATTTCTACTGGAAGTTTTGAGCCATTAGTAAAATCTATTCTACCAAACCTATGAACAGCTGGTGTGTTGACTGGTAAAACACTAAAATCGAATTGACCAAGGTTGTCGACTATTGCAACACTAGCATCTGTAGATGTCTCAAATGTAGATATTTTTTCTTGAAGCATCTTAACTCTATCTGCATATTCACTATTATTTTCTGGAGCTCTAAGCTGTTGATTCAAGTTCTCAAAGTAGCTTTCAAATATCTCTAACTGCACTTGAGTAGCTAGTTGATTAAACTCATAAGGAGTTAAATATCCTCTTTGTTCTTTATTAAGGATACTTAACACAGATGTGTATACAGTGTTTACGTTAATTGCCATATTTATATATATTAAAAAGGGTGGCGTAAACCACCCTTAATTATAATCACTTGTTATTTGAACTTTTTCTCTATAGATCTGTAAACTTCAAGTCCTTCGTCTGTTTTAAACCACGCAGCCATAGCTGAATAAGGGTTTTCATCAAAAGGAACATTCATTAATTTACGACCATTACTAGCCCAAGTAAACGATCTATTGTCAGAGCTTAGATTAACTATATTTTCTTCTACAGATCTTATAGCAAAGTTTCTAAGTACAACGTTTTCATCGTTAGCTAGATCAACAAGCAGTCTTGGATTTCTTTTAGCAAATATAAGTAAGTCTCTTCTTAATTCTTTAGAGCTTAAATCAGCTACTTTAGTACCTAGTTCAACTCTCATTATTGCTTCTGCTTGCTCAATATCCATTTCATAAGCCATATTAAGAGCAACTATTTCATCTTCTAAATCTTCAAACTCGTGTACAGCTTGAACTACAGGATCAAATTGTTGAAATAATAAATTTTTATGAGGATGTTTATCTAAAAATTCTTGTAAATTTCTTTTTTCTTTAGGTACAAATAAATGACCTTTTTCAAAAACTATATGTTTTAATGTAGCGTCTCCTTTTTGTTCATCTACAAATACAGATTTTTGATTAGTAGCATATCTCATTTCTCTTTCATAACCTAGTTCTGGGTCAAACCATACTAAAGGGTATCTTTTAGAATGTCTACTTGTTATAGTATAAGTTAATGGTGTTTTATTACCTATTAAATAGTAATTTCTATCTTTATACTCCCAGTTATCTACTGGCTTTTTTTCTACAGGCGCAGCCTTTTTAGCTGGAGCCTTCTTTACTTTTGTTTCTTCCATAATATAATATAATATAAATTAATAAAGACCCCGCCGAAGCGGGATCTTAAGTATAACCTTAATTATGTTATAGCTGCATTAAGCTTTAACGTAATTACCGGTGTAATTGTACCTACTAGTACTCCAGTAGCTGTTACTTTTTGTTCAACAATTGGTCCAACTAAAGCTGGCCCGCTTGTTCCCATTGCACTACCAAACGCATTTACAAATGCATCTAAGTATTCCGCCTCAGTCAAAGTGAAAGAGTTAGAAGCACCTTTAGTATAGACAACGTTAGCTTTCGCTAATTTGTTTGATCCCATATCTAAAGCATAGATAACATCAATTGTAAGTGTGTTACTTGATATTGCTGCTGTAAGTTGTAATATGCTATCAGCTTGTACAACTTTATTTGTTGTTAGTTTTACTAAACCCATAATTTCTATATTTTAAATGTTAATAAATAATTAAGCTCCTTTGAATAACACGAAGTTATTAGCAGCTTGAGTTACTAAACATCTTTCAGATAAGAAATTAACTCTCATTACATCAAGATCAGATGTGTAAGCTCCACCAACAGAACCAGTGATCCAAGCTTTGAATCGTCTGTCTTCAGTTTCAGAAGCTCTATATCTTACGTGTAAGAAAGGACGTCTGATATTTGAACCTAACATTTGATCATATACCGTAGATGTACCAGCTGGTACCATAACACCATCAATAGCGTTAGATAAACCTCTTGTAGTAGCATCGTTTAAGTATTTCCAGTCAGTTTTATAGAAGTCATAAGAACCTCTTCTAAAACCAGCAAAACCAAAGTTAAGCGCCATTTCAGCTTCGTTATCAAATAATCCGTAAGATGCAGCATTTGTTGAAGCATAACCACCGTTAGTAGCAGCTAACATATCATCAAAATCAAGAGCAGTTTGTCTTGATAAGAATAACATGTTTTCTTCAATAGCACCTTGCTTATCTAATTGCTTTAAGATCTCATCAAAATCTCCTAACGCACCTGAACCAGGGGCAGCAGCACCAGCAAAACCAGAGTATACATTACCTCTTGCTTCGATAGCAGCAAATAAACCTTCAGTACCTTTAATTGCTTGCGCAGGTCCAGCGGCATTGTTTACAGTAGAAAAAGTAAAGTTAGCAGCATTAGCATTTAACTCACCTTCAACCATTGACATTTCCATGTAATCTTCAAATCTTAGTCTTGTTTCAGACTCAGCTTTTAGATACCATAAATATCCAGAAGTACCATCTTCAGTAGCAACTTCGATCCATCCAATTTGTGCAGTATCAGATCCACTTAACTCGTAATTATCTTTAAGGATAATTGGAGAATTAGTGAAAGTAGTAACGTTTGGCTCAATAGCGCCAGACATTCCATCAACACCTTTTGGAAATTCAGAACCGTATACAAATAAGCTACAAGCTCCACCAGTTAAAGCACCTGCTAAAGCAGCCCCTTCGTAAGCGTGACACTCAATAGTATATCCATTAGTTCCTACATCATTAACATCTTCAACTAATGCTTTAAGAGTAACTAAACCAGTAGCATTATCAGATATTAATATAGTATTACCGTTTCTGATACCAGAAGTAGCAGCAGCACCAGCTGGAGCAGTAATAGTAACCCTGAATAATGGGAAAACTTTACCACCAGCAGCAACAGCGCAATTGTCATATGCTACGTGTAATCTATTTTGTTCAGACCAAATTACTTGATCAGATGTCATAGGCATTTCAGCGCCTACCATTCTTAAGAAACCAGATAATGTTCTGTTTCCGTATCTCTCTACCTCTTGCTCATAAAGCTCAGGTAAATATTGTTGTGCCCATTGTCCACCAGCAACCGTATTAAAATCAATATAGTTATCTTGTACAACTACTTGACTTGGCATAGGGTTAATGCTTGCAGGAAATGAACCTCCTGTTACAAAACTCATGTTTTTTTATTTTTATTATGATTTTTTATTTTTAACTTTCAGCTTTGAACTATCAACACCTGTCACTGCTCTTACTTTCCAACCATTAGGCAACGAAGTTTCCGTTGGTATTGATCTTGGCGCTTGATTAATGTTTTTAGATTTAGCAACTATATCTTTAGTAGCATCAGCTTTGCCTTGCTCATAAAAATGTTGTGCTAATCTATCTGCATTTCTAGCAGCGTAAATAGCCTTGTGATAACCATCCATATCAGTTATATTTCCATTATCATCAGAAAATTTATTAATAATTTTAGAAACATCTGATTGGGAGTCTATCATTTCATTAGCATTAGAAACATTGTATCTAAAAGCTTTTTCTCCTAAATTAAATTCAAAACCTTTGAATTCTTCTTGAAAGAAGTTTTTAGTTTTATTTACAAAATTATTTCTTGCTTCTGTTATTTGTTGTTGTTCTTCACTGTATCGTTGGAAAAAGTCCATAGCTTTTTTCTGCTCGTTAGTAACAGATGGCCTCAACTTGATTTCATCATAATATTTACTTTTCATTTGCTCTAAAAAGTTCTTGGCTTTCGCAACTTCTTCTTTGTATTTAAGCCTTTGCTTGCGTACAAATCTTTCTTCGTCCACTTCTTCATCAAATTTAAAATTATCTTCCATTACGAAGTTAATTTCCTCATCATCTAAATGTGGTCTAGTTTTTTTATAATATTCTTTAACAAGCAACTCATCGTCATACTTGCTATAATCTTTATTTAAAGTAACGTAATCTTC
>Ga0181389_1000612_pt1 | contig 14563 bp, 20 predicted proteins | sample 12SPOviralmetaG_FD_130121 | JGI IMG/M metagenome (GOLD analysis project Ga0181389, IMG submission 130121) | Marine viral communities from the oligotrophic San Pedro Time Series (SPOT) site, San Pedro Channel, CA, USA - 12 SPOT_SRF_2010-06-29 | ecosystem: Environmental > Aquatic > Marine > Strait...
AAAAATAGAAATAAAATTACAAAAACTTAAAATGTCAGAAATTTATAATTTTTATATTAGATATTATAAATAAAAAATGACTAAACCAAATCCAACAATTAAACAGATCGAGTCAATGGATAAATGGGGCCAAGAATATTGTCGCATTTATCAAAGATTATATCAAAGAAAAAAAAGAAATATAATATCTAAAGATGAAATAGAATTATTTGATTTAATGAAAAATACTAAATCTAAAATTAGAAATAAATATAATAGATTACAATATGATAAAGGTGAAAAAATTAATGCATTAAATGTGAAACATGAAAAGATATTATTGAAATTTGATTAATATTTAGAGTTGAATTATTGTAAATAAAATTACAATTTCGCTCATACGATATTTCAATTTCAATTTCTATCTATACTTTTTTTTTCTATACAATAAATTTAAAATATATAAACCGTATAATATATTTGTAAATATAATTACAAATAATATTTAATCTAATTCATATTCTCTACCTAATTTAAAACTTCTATTTATTTCATCAGCAGTATAATAAAAACAAAAATCTGAAAATTCATTTGTATTCATTGTATTTAATATTGTTAATGTTTGATATCCACTGGCATATTTATTAATTAATTCTAAACCTTTTTTTTTATCTTCATCAACAGATAAAAATTGTTCATTAATTATTTTTTTATTATCTATATTTGTTTGATTAAATACAAATATTAAATCTGTATTATCTTTAATAGATCTTGTCAAATCTGTTTTTAGATATTGAAAATTACATATTAATGAAATTTGAAAATGTCTGGCACATATAAATAATTTATCTATTATTTGTTTCTGTTGAAAATTATTAGAATAAGCAATATCATCAAATAATAATAATATTTTATGATTACCTTTAGGATTATTCTTTATTAAATATTCTTGTCTTTTCATTATTCTGTTGATTACATCGACATCAACATAACTATATCTATATTCCATGGGCACAAAATTATATGAATTTAGAGCAATCTCCGCAGTAGGACTAAATAAAAATACATTTTTTACTTTACCTCTATAAAAATTATAACATAAATCTTTAGCAAGCACATTTTTTCCAGATCTTCTTTTACCTACTAAACATATACTAGCATTTTCTGGGATATCAGATAAATCAAATTGAATCAATTCAGTCATTTATATATATAAATAAAATAAAATTATTTATTTACCATTAGGCAGGGGCAGAGATGGGAGCACCTGTTTAACAATAGGGCGGACGGCTATATCATAGGCAAGTCCAGAGGCACCTAACATAGCACCTTCTTGTACAGTTTTCATAGAAAATACTTTACCGCCTTTGAATACGGCACGGTTTACAGCAGAAATCATTACTCCACGGAGCATAGCATCAACAACGCTTTGAGAATCAATAGTAGTCATTTTTATAATATTATAAATATTAAATTATTTATATTATTTGATTAGAATATTCTATTATTTTATTTATTTTTATGAAATATTTTTACAAAATCAAAAAAAATCAAAAAAAATTAATCAAATTCTACTTTAAAACTACCAATTTCTTTATTTAATATTTTTTGTTTATAATTAAAAGGTTTATTTAATATTTTATGTAAATCTTGAGTATTTATATTTTGACATTTTAATGTTAAAATAATTTCTATTAATTCAACTTTAGATAATTTAATTAATCTGGCGACATCATGCACTTCTAAATCTTCTGAACATATTGAAATATGTAATAATCGGCAAATTTCTGAACAATATTGATTATTTTTACTGGGGACCGCCTGACGATATGAACAATATTTACACAATTCTTTATGTTTTTTAGCATAATTTTTATCTTTATATTCCATTTATATTAACATATAAATTATTTATTCTAATTGAAGCGTTATTTCAATATCACAAATATCACTAAAAGCGTCTGTTGTAGCACTCATTAATTTCCAATCTTTTATAACTCCGTCTGTTTGAACATCTCTATAATATAAAGCAAATGTTAAAACTTTATTTTTCGCCCAGGTTTGAGGTCTATTATTAATTAATCTATATGGATATGAATGTGATACTGTAGCTAGATCGGATCCACCTCCAACGGCACCTTGTTGTCCAGCATGACCAAACGAAAACATACCAATTTTTTGTTGAGCAGTATTTAAAGCAGTCCCCATAGTGAGTCCATCCGCCAAATAATACATAACACAATCTTTTTCATCTAAAAAATCCATATGAACCGCTAATGATGAAGTTATAGCAGTATTTATACCAGATAAACCAGAATTAGAAGTACCTTTAGCAATTTCTTCTTCTAATACATCATTTTTTATTTGATATTTAATATCTTTTATATAAAGATTTTTGAATTTATATTCTTTTGTTAATGTGAAGGCAGCAGTGCCAGTATTATTTTCACCAGTCCAAGAAAAAGTTAATAATGTCATTATATATAATATATAAATATAAAATTAATATAATATTTTAACATTAAAGTTTTAAAGTAAATATATTTACAAATAAATTATACGATTTATTAAATTAAAAAAGTAAATGAAAAAAAAAATACTATAACAAATTTATAAATTCTAAAAGTGTATTATATTTTTTGTATAAAAAATTACAACTATATTTATTCAGTAATCATTTTAAATGAAATCTGACCATTTTGAGAAGTATTATATGTATTTAATGTAATTACTTCAGCAAGAACATGAACACTTGAAGCACCGCTAGAAGTATGAGCAAACTTTAACTCGATCTCAGGCGAAGAAATCATAGATAGCGATACGCAACCATCAGCACTAGCAATATCATTAGGAGCATATCCAAAATCAATAATCTTTACATGATTAGGATTCCAACCTCCAGCACCAACACCACCTAAAGCAGTAGCAGGAGCAACACCGAGAGCAGCAATAGAACGATTAGCATTATTATTTTTATTGTGATATAACTCAACAAAATGATCTGTCTTATAACCTTGACTTACACTTGAACTATCAGATTGAGCTACATTGTCGGCACTAGATAAACAATCACCCAAATCATAAATAACTTGATTATTACCAAGTAATTTACATTGAGCAATATCAATAGTTTTAGAATATTCTTTAGCAGAAGCAGAGGATCGATCGCCATCAGTAGTAGCATATATAAATAATCTACGGACTAATCCAGAAATGGATTGAATTTTAACTTTATTACCAACAGACGAGGTGGCAGTATCTTTAATAGGAGTGCCTATAGCATCAGTAAATAATGAAGTTGTAAAACCTAATTGACTAGATACACTATTCGGTGCATAATTTCTGGACTGATACGCCTGGAGGCCAAGCGGGGACATTTGAGAAATATAAGCAACTAGTTGAGCACTTGAGAAATTAACGGGTCCAGTGTCGGCTACAGTCTGGACATCAGCAACCGCTTTATAATCTACTTCAACAAAAGCACGACTGGATAAACTATAAAGATCCCAGGCACGACCAAGCGATTCAGAAAACCAAAACTTAAGAGGGCACGATAATGTTTGACCATTATTGAGGGCAGCGAGGGCACGGCGACCAGTTAAACTACCAATAGCAGCAGCATCACCTGGAGCAAATCCACCTAACATACAATCTAATGTAAAACTTTCTTCAGCATTAGCACGACTATATAGAGACGCCATAATAAAATCTGGAGTAATCTCAGCAATAGTTTGTCCATTATATACAATTCTACATCTTGACCAACACCAAGCACCTGCATGATCTACTAAGAAATTATCATTAGATCCGTCGGCATTAGTGCCACCTTCAGCAAAAGTAGTTTGTAAATATAATTCATTTAAAAATCCAAAATTACTTAATTCCCATTTTACAGTTTGACCGCCTCCAGCAGCAAGAGTAGTTGTAGGATTAATTACAACTCTAGATTTAGCAATCTCGCACAGATTTACTTCACCTTCTACACTATAATCGAAAGCATTAACCTTACTGTTTCTCGCTTTAAGAGTTTGATATAAACTTGAATTTTCATTCGCACGGTGGATGACGGAACTATTAGACATATTTTTATATATTATAAAATATAAAAAAAATAAATAATTTTTACTTAATATTTTTTAATTAATTATATCTATAATTTTTTAAATTTCTAAAATAATTAATCTTCTTTACTGGATTTTTTAGTAATATTATTTACAACTATAGAAGCAATATAAATACCACCAATTAACATGACCGCTTGAACTAATTTATTTTCAACAAAATTAAAAGTATCTTTAGCAAATTCATTAACAGTATCTATAACCGCTTCAGCAGGTTTATCTAATAAATCATTTCTTACTTGTCTAATACCGTCCAGATTAGGACCCGATCGCCTATCAAAGCCAACAACTTCTCTACCTTGTTTTTCTAATCTCGCTTCTGTTTCAAAGTTTTTATCATTATCTATATTTAATGGATTATCTATAAACTTAGCAAAACCCGACATTTCTTTACCACTATCATATCTTTTAGTATCTTTTTGATTCAATTCACTTGAAATGGGTGGGGGTTTAACTTTAGAATCCAAATTTGTATTAGTATTTAAATCATTAGATATTTTATTAACAGCAATACTTTGTTGTAAATTATTTGTTAATGGGATTTTTGACATAGGATTAGGTGGCAAAGCACTATTTTCTAATGTATTTACTGGATCTGGATTTTGTTTAGGCACAAGATTACCATAAAAGTTTCTATCACTTTCAAGTAAATGTTTAATGGGTGGCATTATATATAATAACAAAATATTTTATTTTTATTATATTTTCTAATATATATTATGGGGGATGAAGCAGATGATATGGATATTCTCGCAAGACCTCAAAGTGGCAATGTAGACCAAGGGCATATATCAGATATATCTACATTATCAGCAAGAGAAGAATCAGTCCGAGGAAATCAAGCAGGTTTATTAAATAATGTATTAACTAATTATTATAATCAGGGTGAAAGTTTTTTAGATTTAAGACAAGATTTATTAGATATAGGTTATAATAGTGAGAGAACAGAATTATTATTAGCGGGGGCACATTCTGAAAGGGTTTATAGATTACATCATGATAATCAACCTTCAGATTTATCTATTAATCAATTAGATTTTTTAGCAGAAAACGGATTAAATTTAGCAAATTCTCACGCACATATTAGAACAGATGAAAGGGGACAATACTATGAAGATTATAGAGTAAGAGGCGAAGACGGGCAACCAGGCAGAATGTATTTACCTGAACCACAAGAATTTGAAGCATTAACTCAAGATCAACAAAATGAATTCGCAAGAATTAGATATTTAGATACTGTAATAACTATAGAAAATCCAGATACAACAGACCAAACAGTATTTTATCAATCAGATATACCACAACAAACAATACACCAACTATCACAAATTTCAGCACAGTATTTAAATGGAGAACATACACCCGAAACAGAATTAGCATTTATTAATAGAGTGCAAGGATTACAAGGCATAGATAATATTGAAGGGATAAGAGGCAAATTAGTTGAATATTTTTTAGATATAAATGATGAAATAAATTATAGAGATAATAATGGAGGCAGACCTAGAGGATTAACAGATCAAGAATGGCAACATTTACAAGATACTAATAATATTAATGGAGATTATTATGGACAACCAATATTATTAACACATACAACACCACCACAAAAATATTTTATATCTGGCAATACTGTTTTAATAATTGATAATAATATTGTTGAACCTAGTGAAAGTAGAGATTTAACAGGTGAAGATGACATGGCTATAAACGATTATACTGTAGACATATTTGACGATCCAAACCAGAATGAAGAAACTATAAGAGCATTATTATACTCGGCATTTCATGTGGATCCAGATAATCCAAATGATTTTGAAATAGCATTAGATATCGAAGATAGAACTGAAAGAATATTAGAAGAAAAACGATTTAGAGATAATAATAATGGCAGACCAAGTCAATTAACACAATTACAATATGATTTTTTATTACAACATACATTACAACAATACGATTCAGGAAATCAACACTACCAAGAACCTAGATATAGAGGGGAACCAATTAGATTACAAGTAAGACGGTCGGGTCCAGGAGCATTAGGATTTTATCCATATGGCAGTGATATTTCGGCAAATTTCTTATTAATACCTACAGATGAAATAATAAATCAAATGATAGAAAATGGAGTGTTTCAAGACCCATATTTTCAAGGTCCCACATTACCAGATAGACATATAGATATAGATACATTACCAAGTATTACTGGAGCAGATATAGACCCATTATATACACAAGATTTAGTACCACCTGAACACCCTAGACCAATACCAACATTACCAGAGGGATTTGTCCCAATAACAGATAACGATTTATATGGACGTCTCCCGCGTATCCCTTTACCTGTAGAACTACCTGAAGATATATACGCAGGATTAGGCAGCGAAGAACCGCCCGTAAGACCAATAGAAGAAATAGCAGAATATTTAGATTTACCAGATGACATATTAATAGCAGGAGATCCACCTGTAATACCTGGACAAACACAACCAATAAATCTTATCACAGGAGCAGATATAGCAGTAGATACACCACAAGGCAATTATGAAAGATATAGAAACTTTTTTTATAATAATCAAAATCTATATAGAGGTTTTAATGAAATGTTTAGAGATATATTACCTGTATTTACTGGATTTACTGGAGCATACGCAGGATTTTCATTATCTAAATTAAAACATATAGGCACTGTTGAAGAAATAATACAACAAGAGAAAAATATGTTAAATTTAATAAATGTTAGATTAGATAATTTAGAAACACAATTAATAGCAGAAAAACAAATATTAGATAGTTTTCCGACCATAGAAGTGCAGGGAGATATAGAAACATTTAATCAATTAGAATTAATTAAAAATACACCATTATTCGCATTTTTTCTTCAAAATCAATACGGTGTAGTGATACCTGATTCAATTAAAAAAGATATGGGTGGAGGCATAACTATAATAGATCCAACTGCATTAGATCGAGAAATATCAGAAGCTACAGGCAGGATTACTGATGAAATGATACAAGTAGCAGTTTTAGAAGAAGTTGTTATTAAATTAGAAAGTGATATAAATGACGGATTAGTTAATAGAAAAATAATAAATAATAGATTAGATAATATTATTAGTCAAAATTATCAAATTTTAATTAATATACAAAAAACTTCACCACAAATATTAACAGGTTTTAATATCGGACATACTTTAGGATTTGTATTAGCGGGTTATTTTTTTCCAACATATATAGATTTAGAAGCAGATGAAAATTATATAAATGATAAAATGGATAATTTACCTACTAATCAAGCAAAAAAACCTGTATATAAATTAGAGCAAAAGAAATATAATTTACCTTTTCACATGACAGTTGATTCTAAACCAATAAATATATATGGACAACATTCAATAAATAAATTAAAATTAGAAGTAGAAACATTAAATAAAAGTGATAATATTTTTAAACCATATTTAACTGGCAATAGACCATTAAATATGACAGAAATAAATGATATGAAAATGACATTAAATTATAATGAATTAAAAAAATTAGAAGGCAATATGTTAATGTTTCAAGAAGGGTCTAATATAGTACCAAAAGTAAATATGTGTAGAGGTGTTGTAGGTCAAGGTGATTTAGGCGACCAATCAGTTAGAGCGAGACCAATGAAAATTAGATAGCATTATCTTTTTTAGATGAATAACCTGAAGGAGCAGATCGCTGTTTAACACCAGCAATATAATATTCATACATAGCACCAACACCAGCAAATACAACAAATTTATTCATTCCCTTAAAGTTTCTATCAACAAAATAAAAAAGTGTTGTATGTTCAATAACTTGTAGAGCAGGATCGGGGACGTCATCAATAAGTCCAGAAGTATTATATTTTATTAATCGAGGCATTTTTATATTATATAATATATATTTTTTTATAATATAATTTATATGGACAATATAGATTATTTTTTTATAACATATTATAAAACTATAAAAAATATAATAGATTATATATTATCATGACCACATTACAAGATTTTAATATAAATGAATTAATGTTATTTATTGTGGGAGTATTAGGAGCATTAGGCGGATTATGTGTAGTATTACAAAAATCTAAATGTAAAACTTTAGATATATGTTGTATTAAATGTGTTAGAGATACTGACGCCATCATTAAGGAAGAAAAGCTACAAATGACAGGACATACTGGAGATACACCTAAAAAAACTAATGATTTAGAATTAGTATTAGAAGAAAATTTAGATAATAATATTAAATAATTTATGTAATTATATTTACAAAAAATATATACGATTTATCATTTTAACATTCTACATATAGAAAAAATAAAATTCAAAAGATATTGAAAACTAAAAACCGTAAAATATATTTGTAATTTTATTTACAACAACTATCTTCTTCACATTTAACATTATCACAGGGTTTTGATTTTTTATTTTTTAATGGGAGAATTTGTGGATTAAATACAATTTTAGGATATGGATCTCTTTTCAATCTAATCTCACACATACCATTTTTACGAGTTTTAGGAGTACATATATCTGGATACGCAGTGCATAAATATTCACTATTTTTTTTATTCATTTCAAATCTAAACTTACCTAAGCCACCTATGGCATTAAACTTTGTTTTAAATGATATATTATTGAATCTTAAAATAATACCATCATTTTTATAAAATAAAATACTTGTCTCATAATCTTCTTTACCTTCTGATAATGGATTTGAATATAAACAATCTAAATGTCTATTTATATAACCATGACATACACCAATGGCATACCTTAGATCTTTTGTCATATCATTTTCTTTCATCCAAAAAGTATTAGATACTGGATAAATACCCCATAAATAAGCATTATTTTCTTCTAATTGTTTAAATGAAAAATCAAAAAATTCATTCATATCTGACATTACATATTTATCTTCACCTTTTTTAATATAAAAATCTTCTATGTCATCATCGCACGAAATGATATATTGACCTTCTCTAAAATATTTACTTATAAATATTCTTTGATTTCTAATACCTTTAACACCTACTATAATTTTATTATATAAATGTTTATATTCTAATAATTCTTGTTCATATAATTCTTTTTCTAAATCATTAGCAACAAATATAAATATTCTACAAGAATTAATTTTAGTTCTCGCAAGTGTTTCTAATGTTTTTTTTCTAACACTTTGATATCTTTGATATGTAGGGATCGCAATTACGGCAAATTTCAATAATTCTTGATTTAACATTTTATATTAAATATTAGAAAAAAATAATACAAAAAAAACTATTATAATTTTTTGTATATAAAATTACAAAAATAATATACGATTTATTTTTTATTATAAACTACATTCATTTCATTACCTAATTGAAAAAATACTAATGAAACTCTAACACCAACAAATTCTTCAGTTTCATGATAATATTCACTTCCATTAAAACTATAAAACTTATTTTTTATATCTATATATTCAGGATTATCATCTTTATCATATACAATTAATCGCCCTCCAGTATAATCACCAAAAGCAATAATATAACTTGTTCCAACATTATTCCCGTCTATATGTTTAGCACTTCTATTACAATAATTATATTGTATTGTTGTATATTCGAAATCTGGCACATATTTATCAAAAAAATCACAACTATTTTTAAATATATCTCTATTACATTTCCATTTTAATCTACCACATTGTTGAAACTGTATACCGTTTTTTTGTTGAAAAGGTCTAACAAATACTAAACCTAAGGCATAACCCCGCTGGATCTCACCATCATAACCAGCCAAGTTCGGTCTATTTTTTAATACTGGATATTTAAGATTAGTAATATATTTATCAAATTCTAACATATCCATATTTATTAATTATAATATATAATACATTTTATTTTTTATAATCTTCTGTATATTCAAATGTAAAACTTATAAATTGTCCAGCACTATCCATAGTACCTCTAAACTCATTAATACTTACAGGTTGAATAGTATGTGAATCTGTTGAATTATATATGGCAAGCAATTCATTATCTACGGCAGCATCGACGGCATCAAGTTTAAAAAATTCAACAGTAAAAGGTTGATTTAAATATAATGTTTCTTGACCATCATGCAATACTTTATAACAATCTTTAAATGTTGTTTCATGTTCATTTTTTACTGTTTCACCTAAACATATTAATCCATTATGTTCTTTTACTACTCCGTCTATAGTCTCATAATATACAGCATTATTACCATTTAAAAAACTTATTTTACAAAATATTATTGTATTAGCATTCTGGGCAGAATTACTACCCATATTAACATTATTTATGTTATGAAAAATATGTAATAATTTTAAATATTTCATTTTAAAACTTCTTTCAAATCTAATAGTTTTTCTGGCAATTCTTGTATCACTTAAATTATCATCTTTAAAATCAAGATCTTGAGATCGAATAGTAAAATTAATAATAGGCATTTTATATATTATGTAAATATTTTAAAATTAAAATATTTTATATAGATATAATAAAAAATGTCAGAAAATAATGAAAGTTTTGAAGATTTTAGTTTAGATAGTTTAAAAAATCAAGAAAATGTCAAAAAAAATATAGATTTTGAATTATCAGAAAATAATGATGAAACACATTTAGATTACAAAAAAAAATTAAATAAAAAAGTATCTGAATTTTCAGAAGAAGAAAAAAAAATATATAATAAATTAGCACAAAAAAATAAAAGAAAAAATGATAAAAATGAAGAAGAAATACAGCAAAAATCCGATGATGAAAAAAATGCACTCAAAAATCAAGCAAATTTATATAATCAATTATTTGTATTAAAAAAGAAATTTCCCGATTTTACTGATGATATTCATATTGATCCAGATATGAATATTTCAACATTAGAAGAAAAAAAAGATTTAATAATGAAAATTATTACACAAAAAAATAGTGATTCAATAGTATTTGAAACATTATTATTAGCAAGTCGCACAGCAGAAAGGGGTTTAAATTATTGTAATGTTGAAGCACTCGACGGCTATAGTGATAATTTAAATGAAAGCAGAGAAGATATAATACCGATACTAAAAGAAATGATAGATTTAGGTGAAATAGATACAACTATGATGACGCCACAATTAAGATTAATGATAGTCATGTCATCAGTAGCAGTTAAAACAATTGAAAAAAACAATGATAAAAAAAACTCTCAAAGACTTGTGGCACCTGTAGATACTTAATAGCACGCATAAAAACATTTAATAGGTGGGGGAGAAGGTCTATTGATTTACCTTATAAATGGTTAAAAAAAATATGGTGTTGTGAAAAATCTACAAATTTAAATCTTATATTAGATTATTAATTATATTTTTTTTCTAATATTATATATAAATGTCATTCGCTAAAGATTGTAATAGTTTTTCTGATTATAATGATTTTTATACAACTGAAAAATCGTGGAGTTTAATTAGTCATTTAATACCTAAAAATAAAATAATATATGAATGTTGTATGTTAAATAGTAATTTATCAAAATCACCTCAAATATTACATGAATTAACTGGCAATAAAGTTTTATATGATACTAAAAATAATTTTTTAGAATATCATCCATATGAAGATGAATGTGATATTATTATTACTAATCCACCTTTTTCACCTACAGAATTAAAAAAAGATATATTAAAAAAATTATTAAAAATAAATAAACCTTTTATTATTATTTTAAATTCAACAAATATATTTACTAAATATTTTAGAGAAATATTTAAAAATGTATTTGATAAAATACAAATAATAGTACCTTCAACAAAACCTTCATATTATAGATTACAAGAAGATAATACAGTAAAATTATATGATAATATGGGTTTTTATTCTATTTATGTGGCATATAAATTAAATATAGATCAAAAAGATTTGTTTGTAAATTAATAAATTTGTTATATTAAATAATGGTTTTAACTTACAAAAATAAGTTTAATATAAAATATAAACAAGATAAAAATAAATCTAATTCTTTATCAGATATTTCTAAATTAACTGGATATAAAAAATCTGGATTACAAATTATATATAATAAAGGTGTGGGAGCATATCGTACTAACAGGGGATCCGTCCGCCCTACAGTAAAATCACCTGAGCAATGGGCAATGGCTAGAGTATACGCCTCAGTAAATAGATCTAGTAAAGCATATAAATTAGATAAAATACATTTGAAAAAAAAATAATACATATAATATAAAAATGGTTATGACTCAAGCACACAAAGACGCTATTAGTAGAGGTGTTAAAAAATATCACGCTAATTGTAAAGCAAAACAACCCGCAAAACCTGTAAAAAAATCAGTTAAACCTGTTAAAAAAGCAGTTAAAAAACCTGTTAAAAAATCACCGTCTCCAGAAATATTCAAAGATAATATTAAATCACCTCCACCTAAAAAAAAAAAAACTGAATCAGAAATTAAAAAAATAGAAGATGAAGAATTACAAAGAAAAGTAAAAAGTCAATTTATAACAAATCAAAGAAATGAAAAAAAAAGGGCAGAACAAATGGCAAAACAGAAGAAAAAAGTGAGAAAGAAAAAATATAACAATTAAATAAATGGTTAGTGTTATAATAAAAAAATCAAATAAATCTGGCAAGAAATACATGGCAACATTTACAAGGGATAATGGGCGAAAAAAAACAACACATTTCGGTCAAGCCACGGCACCTGACTATACACTTACAGGGGACAAGGATCGGCGTAAAGCATATAGAGATAGACATAGAAAAGATTTAAATACAAATGATTATACAAGGGCAGGTTATTTATCATATTATATATTGTGGGGAAATTCTAAAAGTATTAGACAAAATATTATTAGTTATAAAAATAGATTTAATTTAAAGTAAATATATTTACAAAAATATTATACGGTTTATTAGATTTAATATTTGAGTATAGAAAAAAAAAGTTAGAAGAAGATTTGAATATCGAAAAGCGTATATGGATTTTAGAAATATATTTACAACAATTATTTAATATCACAAATTTCTTCAATATTAAATGTTAATGTTTTTTTTTCGGGTGATTTTTTATGCACTGGATCTTCAGATTCAACTTTATTTTTTTCATTTAATAAATTCTTTAATTTAATATTTTCATCATGTAATTCTTGACATTTAATTTTTAATTGATTTTTATATAAGTTAAACATTTTATAATATATATATATATATTTTTTTAATTAATTTCTACATTATCGATTATATAAATAATCATTTTTAAAGCAGGGATATTATTTAATGTATTAATATCATTACCTTCTAAATATTTTCTATATTGTGTTTTTAAATTTGATTTATTTTTAGATACTTTATTATATTCTGTAGGATTATCAACTCGATTAAAATTATGTGGATATATTTTATCGTAATGATAGTTGAATAATTTAATTCTACTCATTATTTCATTATTTAATTGTGAATTATCTTTATATTTATTATTAAAATATGTATTAAAATCACCTTCATAAAACTTTTTATAATTTTTGATTACATAAATATCGTGATCTTCATCATATAAATCATATTTTTCACTATATTCTTCATTATTACAAACATTTAGAAATAATATTAATTTATAAGTATTTAAATCTACAATTTTTTGTTTATAATCAGTATCAACAATACTATCAAGAATTTGTTGTGTTAAATAAATATGTCTTCTATAATTACTATTTTCAAAGTTATCATGGTTTTCAAATTGAAATAACGCTTTTAATGACATTTTATTAATATCAACATATCTTTCTTGGAATGTTATATTAGAATTTGAAGGTTTATAATTAATATTAAAATATTTATAATCTTCTTGAATATCTTGTACATCATATTCAAAATTAATTGGTTTTTGTGGCTTTTTAACAATAACTTTTTTTTTATTTACTACTTTACCGTCAATATGAGGTTTAGGCAGATATGGTGGTGTTTTAATATTATCTTTGAATATTTCTGGAGATTTATTATTAATTAATGGCATATTATGTATTTTATATATTAGAATAGATTTTTTTTTTGATTAAATGTAAATATATTTCTAATTTTTTGTAAATATTTGTTTTAATTATATATGTGTTTTATCTTTAAGTCATTTTGTAAATATATTTACAAATATATATATAATTAATTAAATAATATAATATATAATATATAAATATGTCTGAATCTGATCTAAATAGTGAAATAAATAATAAATTTGGCGGGGCATGGTGGGACACATTAAATATATTAATACAAGATAATGATGTAGATTTTTTATTAGATTTTGTAAATAGATTACCTTGTAATCAATGCAAAAGAAAGTTTAATAAATTATTAAAAAAATATAATTTTAATGTTAAAAAAATAGATATTTTAAAACAGTTATGGGAAATCCGTTGTATTATGGATCCTAAATATGTTGATAAAAAT
>Ga0181389_1000621_pt1 | contig 14456 bp, 12 predicted proteins | sample 12SPOviralmetaG_FD_130121 | JGI IMG/M metagenome (GOLD analysis project Ga0181389, IMG submission 130121) | Marine viral communities from the oligotrophic San Pedro Time Series (SPOT) site, San Pedro Channel, CA, USA - 12 SPOT_SRF_2010-06-29 | ecosystem: Environmental > Aquatic > Marine > Strait...
ATCCAATTATTTTTAACAATTAATCCATCTCTTAAATAATGAAGAATACAATTTTCGAAGTCCTCAGCATAATTTGTTTCTAATATAATTTCTTTTCTAACAAATCTAAATCGTAAACATCCTAAACAATATCTTAAATCAAAAGTAAATTCTTTACAACCTTTCATAAACATAGAATTATCACATTGATAAGTTCCTCCGTAACTAGCTTTTTTTTCATTCATAAGTTTTTTCATTTCACAACACTTATCAATAAAATCCACAGAGTTTTTTTCACAATCAATTAGATCTACCATATCATCATCAATCTCAATAATAAATTCTCCTTCATCAAAAGTATCAGTGATAAAATTATGAGTTTTTCCAATTCCTTTTACATTTGCCTCAATAATATTAAATTCCTTTAAGTCCCTATATTTTTCGATTTCCGGATCATCTTCTCTTACAAAAATATAAATAGATTTAGCTGGGACGTTTTGGTCCCCTAAATATTTCAAAGTTTTTAATTGAATTTCTCGTGATCTTTGATAGGATGGAATTATAAATTTCATTTTTACTTTCTTACAGATTTTTTTTTTTATCTATTTATATTAAAATATCTTTGATGAATAAAGATGGTTCAAACAAGAAGTCAGTCCTACGAAGTGAAGAAAGAAAATCTAAATTTGTGCCAACAATTATGCCAGTGGTTCCACCTGAAGACGCGGGAAATGACGGACACCCTGAAATACATCCGCATCTCCCTCAAATTGCGGGACCTGGTGGAGGGGCGCTCCTCTTAATGATAAGTCCAGTACGAACTGGAAAATCAACAATTATTAGTAATCTTTTACTCGGCGACAGTGAAATGGGATTCTATGACGCTCAGGAAAGATTTCATACTACGACTATTATTTCTAATACAATCGCGAATGATGTAACTTCAAGATTTTTAGCGAAAGCTTTTAATACTCATGATAGTTATAATGATATGATTATTGATGGAATAGTTAGTCAACAGAAAGGATTTGATAAAGAAGATCAACCCGATATCGCTGTGATTTTAGATGATTGTTTAGGTAGTATTCGCAGAGAAGCAAGAATAAATCATTTAGCAAGTCGATTCCGTCATTTTAATATTAAATTATTAATTATTAGTTCACAGAATTTTAGAAGTTGTAGTCCTATTATTAGACAAAACGCTACGAATGTTTTAGTTGGATCTCCTTTTCCAAATCAAAAAGAACTCGGCAAGATGGCTGAGGAGTACGGGGATGTGTTCGGTGGTGGTGATAATTGGTTAAAAATTTATAAGAAAGCAACACCTGATAAATATAATTTTCTTCACATGGATTTTCAAAGTAATCCACCCAAAGCATATCGTAACTTTGAAGAATTAATAGCTGAAGGTCCAACAATTCTCGGCGAAATTCCTGAATTAGATAATGAAGATTTTGAATTTACCGATGAAAATAAAGATATAAAATAATATATAAAACAATCAAAGATGGATATGTACGGAATCAGTAATTCGATTATGGAAGAAAATACTCTCCACGGCAAGATGGATCAGGAAAGACAATTAAGACAGGCGACCTTTGATTTAGCGACTAAACAATTTAAAGGGGCACAGAAGGACGCTAGGGGTAGAGATACTACTACAAATGAAGAAGATATTGGTGGAAATGTCAGCGATATTCAAAAAGTAATTCAGGTTGGATCGGGTCTCAAACAAGGAGCGAAAGGAGCGGTAGCAGGGGCAAGCGAAGCGTTAGGGGCAAGACTCGCTAGCGCAGGACCCGCGGTAGCGGAACAGGGCGCGTCGCGACTGTCTACTCTTGGATCCGCTCTCGCCGATGGAGCAGGAACTACGGGGACAGCCCTTAAAGGTGGAATTGTCGGTTTCGGTCAAGGTCTAGATGAAGCGGGCGGAGGGACCTTTTTGAGGGGATTAGGGACAGCGGATGAACCAGGAGTTCTTCGTTCGGTAGCTGGTGGCGGTGAAGGATTAACAGGAGTAGAAGGAATTATTCAAAAGGGACTTGTCAAGGCTGGTGGTGGTGAGACCTTAGGTCTAGTTGGTGGCAAGGCGTTTGGAGCGATCGGTGGATTAATGGACGCTGGGGGAGATATTAATTCATTAATAAAAACGGGTGGTAAATCAATGTACACTCGAGTAGACTCGGCTACTGGAAAGAGAGTAGAAGATTCAGGTATTGATAAAGCGGGAGATATTCTCACCGAGGTTGGTTCGGCGGCCGATGTCGTATCGGCATTTACTGGTGGTCTATTAGCACCTATCGCTGGCGCAATTACTTTGGCAGGGGCGGGTCTATCAGCTGTTGGATCTATTGAAGATGAAAAGAGTGATGATAAAGAAGTCGGTATTAAAAGTGACGGCACAACAGATGCTAGTGTGGCGCCGAAGATGAATGGGGGAGCGATAGCACCCGCTTACGCTTCATTAGGATTCGTAGGAAATATGAGTCATAATCCTCTAAGTCATATAGGATGATTTTGACTTTTTAAATTTTCCATATTTTTTTTTATTATTTATTAAAGTATAAATATAAATGGCTAATTTTTGGACAGCAGAGGATAAAATACCAATCGGTCAAACTAAAATAGCGGTTCCCGCTGAACATGGATTAGATTACAATCCGGGACAGAAGATTGAATTTCATATTCCTTCATCGGTGAATTTTTTTCAACCGAAGGAATCTTACCTGAAATTTGATGTGGAACTAAGTAATCCATCAAATCCTATCTTCCTTCAATTAGATGGTCAGCTCGGCGGTCAAGTTTTAATCAGGGACCTGAGGATCTATTCGGGAGGCGCTGGTCGCGTTCTATTAGAGGAATATCAAAATTATAATGTTTTAACGGCTGTTAAGTACGATTATGAACTTAATGATACTATTAAACAGAAACGGGCGTTAACCGAGGGATGTGTTTATTACGATGAACGCAACAGAGGCACGACTGGACTAACTCAGGATACTAATAATAATCTTAATAATAATCCTTACTTCAAATCTCCGGCTACAGGAACTCGTGATGGCACATCGGGTGAAGTTGAATTTAAGAAATGTAAATGTCTTTTACCCCTAAATACGGGAATATTCTCAAATGATAAAATTTTCCCCGTTGGTTTAACTGAGGGTCTTATCGTAGAAATAATTCTTGAAGACGCTAAACATTGTATTCAGCAGTTAGACACTTGTTCTCATCACAGAAAACTCACGGCGAATCCTTTATTCTTATCTTGTGATACTCTCGCTGACGGAACGGCTCCACCAGCCGACCCTAACACCGCCCCTCTGTACGCACCCGGGGGCAACTCAGCCAAAGCATTCAGCGCTTTCTATATTCGGCGAGACAATACTATGGGTATTAATGCTTCGGTTGGTGGATCTCAAATCCCCCTCGCTATTGGTCAACATGTTAAATTCTTAAAAAGTAATACAAACGTCTCTAATCCATCTATTATTAATAGTTCTCACGGAGTTATTCAATCTATTGATTATGAAGCGGGAACAAAGAACGCTGTCAAGATTACCTTAACTCAGGCGTATGCCCCGACAGCCACTATGGACGATCAAATGATACTCGTTGATTCTTCTATCGGTAACGCTACTACGGCGTTTAGACCGACTTACAAAATCACCGATTGTGAATTTATAGTACAAAAGGTAAGTATGCCTCAGGGTTATACTTCGAAATTAGCGAGCATGATGAAGGAGGGAGGGGCAATGAATTATGATTTCTTATCTTATACTAATTATAAAACATCTCAAATCGCGAGTGAAAAACTGACTACTCTAAGAATTCCACTAACTCAAAGTCGCGCTAAATCTGTTTTAGCTATCCCCTGTGATGCGTCGGTATACACTCAGGATCAAATTATTCGGGGATTAAATACTGTTATTGAATATTATGATCGCGGTGAATATGATTTCCGCGGGGCAAATCATTCGGTGAGACCGGGTCTTGTTGGAATCACCGATAATCTTACTCAGTATCAGTTATTCTATGATGGAAAATTAAATCCTAGCCGTAAGGTCAAATGTGATCGTATTTCTAATTTAACTAGTATTGATCAGCAACCTCTCATAGAATTAGAAAAAGCATTAGTGATGGGTGGAATTAAACCTCATTCGTTACTTAACTTCAGGAAGAATTTTGTAATTGGTCGCGCTCTATCTTTACAGGATGGTGTGTACGACACGAGAGGTCGTGATTTCCAGCTTCAGGTAGAATATCAGGAAACTACTCCTCCGGCGAAGAATAAACTTTGGAACACTTGGTGTGGTCATTTAAGACGTATTGTTATTTCAGGTAATTCCATTTCTGTTGTTATCTAAAAGTTTCTATACCAAACTTTCTTAAAAATTAGTTTTTTAAAATTATTAAATGAAAATTATATTATAATTAATTAATATAAATGACAAGTTATTCAACACATCAAGAAATTGTACCATCTAATATCACTAGTGATGGAAAGTTAAGTTATTATAACGGGCAACCAACTATCCAGTTCTTACTCGGTGAACAGGATCGATTTGTAAAACCCGGCACGATTCGATTAGTCGGCGAATTCACTGTTTGGAAGGACGCTGGTGGCACTACTCTACCAGTAGAAACAGATGGAATTCGTATGAATGAAAGATTAGGAGTAAATTCCGTAGTAGATCAAATGACTATCTTCAGCCAAAAGTCGGGTCAGGTAATGGAATCTATTAATCATCACAATCGTATGATGTCTTCTTATCTATCGGTGACTCAGTCGATGGATGATTTCGCGGGTCACACTTATGAAACGTCTCTTCGGTTCCCTAATTTCAAGGCACAGGAATTAGGAGTCATTACTAATACTCAGGCTGACGACGCTCAGGGTAAAAATGAATTCTGTATTCCTCTCGTATGTGGTCTATTTTTAGGTCAGGAACCAATTCCTCTGTCGGGAACTTGGGGTGTCGGTGGTCTCCGTATTGAACTCCAGCTTGCCCCTGATAGTAATGTTTTATTTTCCAAAGATAACAACGCCACCAATCTCCTCAACGCTCATTATGAATTATCAAATGTTAGACTTATCTGTGAAACGATGGTTCCTCCTCCGGATCAGTTATCATCTTTAATGTCACAGACTACGAATACTTTTGTTTATAATTCTATTACATCGTATTATCAAACTATTAATTCAGCGAATGCTACTTTGAATTTCAACCTTGCCCTCTCCAAGGTGCTTGGAGCATACATGAATGTAGTCCCAGCAAGTCATATTAATAATTTGACAAGGGACGGATTAGCAACGCTTCCTTTTACAAATAGTGATGGTTCAGTAGCGGTGGTTGAGCAGGCAGTTTTCACTCGTGGTGGTGAACGTTATCCTCTTCAGTACAATCTCGACACAATACAGAAAGAAACTTCCAGTAATACAACGATTGATTCTCAGTTAGCTCGTAATTATATTAATTCAGTGATGGGTTTCGCTAAGGTTAATCGCTCGTCCGTTATGCCGAACAATTACAAATATTTTTCAATGACTGATAATTATGTTCAGGCTAAGGAAACAAAGGATGGTGGTTCCGCTTACGGCTTAGGTATCGCTTACGATACTATCAGCGATCAAGGGATCAGTTTCGAAAATGTTCCATTCGGCGTTCAGTTCCAGCTTAAACTATCTAGTGATTCTCCTCAGTCTGTCTTCCTTTTCGTTCACTCGAAACAGACAGTATTATCCACTCCGGCTGGAATTCAAGTTATGAAATAAGTTAATTTTTTTTTAATTTAGTCATAATATTTTTTTTTTAATTTGTCATAGTATAAAATGACAAGCATTAATAATTCCGCACAGAGTATGACTCAGCAGGAATCGGCGACTCCTGGTGTTGGGGCGATTCCGGATTTAGTTAAGATTGGTACAATTCCAAGTGATACAGCGATTGATGTCGCTACTGAAATTTTAGAACCCGTTTCATTTAGTCAAAGTGAAGCGCGATTTGTTTTAAGTAATAAAGGTATTCTTCATAGTAATTCTCGTATTACTTTCGCGATTGATAAAACTGTATTTACTAATCCAACGACCGGTCAGGATTCTTTCTTCCCGATAAACATTGGAGTAGCCTCCCTACTCCAACGAGTAAGATTAACTGTTGGTGGTAAAACTGTCAGCGAATTAGAAGATTTTAATCATTACTTTGCTTATGAATCTAATTTCATCACTCCTGAAAATAATAAAGAACGCGAACAAGTGTTCGGTTCTAGAATTGGTTTAGGGACTCGCCCGACTTTAAAAGAACGTCAGGCAGACTATAAATTAGCAGGTGTACCAGCCAACAATATTGAATCTATTAATGAAGCGGATTCTATCTGTATTGATAACGGCAAGGATTTTGATTATGATTCGACCTCTAACACTTTCCCTGACAAGGACGACCCACTCGTCCCAAATCGTTTGATTCATGATTATCAGGACAGCGATAACAAACCAGTTTTCTCTATTTTAATCGCTGATTTATTCCCGTTCTTAAAGATGAATCAATTACCCCTATTTATGTTAAAGGAACAAGTTATGATTCATTTAACATTTACCCCTCAGGTGTCGGGAGGTCTCGCTTCCAGCGATTCCAGTCGGGTTGTTACTACTCTCGGGGATGTTGGAGACGCTGACGCTACTATTCTCCGTGATGATGTCAAGATGGTCGCCGATTATATTTTCTATCCTCAGGAAATGATGCTTCAATATCAACAGGCAAACGCTAATATGAGTTTCTCTTATGTTGACTATCAGTTCGTAAAACGTGATGTCAGTTCTAGTGAATTTTCAGGTCAGTTAATCCAAAATGTTGGCGGAGCTGGTAGAATTGTTAATAAAGTATGCGTACAGGTTGAGAATAAAAAACCGGGTGATCAGGGACTTATTAATAATTACGGCAGTGATTCTCCTCTTGTAACGGCAACCGGTGTCGGCACAGTTGAAACCAATCTAAGATACAATGATCTATTTTTATTCCCAATAGACGTTACTAATTCGGCTCGTCACTTTCACAATCTATTAATGACGGAAGGTCGCATTCCTCACATCTGTCGTGATTTCTATTCGGGTCAGGGACAGTTAGCAAAAGAAGCTGATTTTGGAGCGTTTGAGGATTACCCGATGGGATCGGCATATGCTGGAGGTTCTTCTCTAAATGTTGATGTAAGATCTAGGGCAAATTGGCATTGTTATCGGCTCAATCGTAATGAGAGAGTTAATTCCCGAGGTATTGAAATCTATGATAAACGCCTCACTATGTCGGGTCCATCTACTCTTAGGGCGTGGGTTCAGGTAATGAGAACGGCTCAGCTCAGCGATGGAGTAATGGAAGTAGCTTATTCTTAAAAGTTTGACACCGTTAGAGAGAAACTTTTCAGTATTTTTTAATGTAAACTTTTTTAATATTATATAATAATAATATATAATGGAAGAAACTATTCTTGTTGAATGTTCTAGACAAAGTTCTATTGAAGGAACAACTCAAAATTTTACTTCACCAGCCGAGTGGACCTGTGAAACAGGAGATGGAATCGTTTTAGATATCGGTGATAAAATTCAATTACATTCAGGATTTGTAAGTGAAAAAGGAGCTGAAGCGGGAAAAATAGAAATAAAAGAAAGAGAAAGACTTCCTGTCAAAGTAGAAGTCAGTAAAGAGATTCAGTTTTCACATCCTCAGGAACCAGCCAATGTCGATCAAATGACTCCCCTTAACGGAGTATCAGCTGTAAATCAAAATCAAATATATCCTTTCGCTTGTGAATTTGGTGGTACTGAAATCAGGACTATACCCTATAATGACGGAGAAACAAATGTAATTTTTTCACCTTATAAAACTACCAATGGTGAATTCTACGCTGGATTACCTAGGCGTCATATTGGGTATAACGCCAGTATTAACGCAGTTACCCCCGATAACATTTGGGATGTTTATGATTATTCGGGGAGAGAATCAAATGGAACAACTCGTACAGCAAATAACGGAGTCGCTGGAAACGTTCAGTTCGCAATGTCAGGTCCCATGTCGGCATCTCTTTCAGGTGGTAGTAGTCCCGCCCCCGAGGATAATGTTATTTTTCAATTCCCACCAGCCGACAGAAAATTAGTTTGGAGGAATAAAGATAATCCAACGGATAGAGGAGGAACTCCGGTTCCAAATGGACCCAAATGTATGGTATTAAATGATTGTAGTCGCTATACTATTTTTAGAATGAAAGAAGTTTTTCGAACTTTGGCATCAGCGAACGCCTCAGGGGCAGATGGTGAACTTTCAGGATTAGGTGGACCCGATTCAGTTACAGCTTCAGCATCGGGAACAGAAGCATATCAAGATCGGGTTGATAGACGAGATCCAGCGATTCTCGGTGATTGGGAACAAGTCAAAGAATTATTTACTATGAAAAGTAAAGCAGGATTTAATTCACCACTTGATGTCGCTACTGAAATCACAGAACAACTTAATAAAAGAGGAGAATTAAAAAACGCCTCAGCCTACACAAGACCCATGAGGGTGAACGCTGAATACCCTATGTCAATGAGATTATTAGGTTCTTATTCATCGCCGACAAGAAAACCATATAATTGTGCCTCTATGCTTTGGGATCACAAACTTTGGGATAATTTCAGGGATGTTAGAACAGGGGCAAGTAATGAGGTTAAGGAAGGGGCACATTTATATATGAGTATGTTTCAACATATCGGTGTTAAAAGACCGGATCTATGGAGACAAGGTAGATCTACAAACGCTAGTCAAGGATTTTTAAAACCCGATGTATCAAATGGTGGAGGAGATAGTCCTATCATTAGTCAATGTTTAAATTTAGGAATGAGATGGACAGAAGATAATTTATTAAATTTAGATAAATTATTTAAGATTCAAGGTAAATATCCTGAATTATTTAGAACTGATATTCGACAGATGGGTAATCCGGGATTAGCTCAGGGGACTCCTAATTATAACTTACAAGGAGTTGATTATCACAGATATATTCATATTAATAGACAAGATGAAAATGATGGTCCGGAATCTCACTTCCCATCATTTACCTTAGGATACGATTTATATGGACCGAGAGAAGGACACGCCATTCCGCCAGGTTACTCATATAATCAAAAGATGGCAAGTTATCCTTTATTCTTTGATTATAATACAAATACTGAAAAATTTGGTTTGAATGATGTTGGATTCTGTGAAGATTCTAATGGTGGAGTCAGCGATATAAATGATCTCGCTTACGGCTGGGCAAGACAAATGAGAATATCAAGCGCTATTTCAGTTTCAGGTGAGGATGAATATTATATAGGAATTCAATTTACAAGAACAGGAAATAGAATCCCTTCATATTTATTTAATGGAAAATCTCATATCGCTCAAACAGGAAAAGGTGGTCGGCGATGGGGATTTGATTATCACTTCTCAGCCTATGGATCCGCTTGTATTAATCTTTATTCAGGTGTTGTACCACGCGCTCACAAATCACAAAACGCTTTTGATATCGGTGGAATCTATAAACCAGGAATCACTTGTGGACAACATTTCCAAAATCTTTTATATGAAAACAGTCAAGCAACACAGGCGAATGGCAAAGAGGATTTCGCGGGTGGTTATAATACAGGGGCATATTATCGATCTTTGTTTTTAGGGGCAGATAATCCAGCATTATCATTTGACGAAACACAAAATAGATTTTCATTTACTAATTTACATACTGCCGAGAGAGGATCAAATATTCATAACGCCGGTCAAATAGATGTAAGAAACGCCTCAGGAGTTATTACTGTACCAGGAGCTACAGCGAATCCTCAGGCTGATTCACCATGTTATAAAGTTAATAAAGCATTATTAGGAAATTCTTACTGTCCTGATATGGCGCCATACAATGATTTAATAATTCCAGCTGACAGAGAGATGCCTCAACAATTAATGTTATCAAATAATTTTGAAGCGTGGCAACCGTACGACGCTACATGTGGTCTTTTTATTGAACAAATAGTTGTCCCCGAGGCGGTTTGGAATGAAAATTTAATTGGAGTTTTAGGATTTTATTACAGTCAGTTTGATAATACCGATACAACGAGACAGGCAACTATTAATACTCGAGCTGATTCATCTAATTTAGCAAGTCTAACAACTCAGGCACCAATTAGAGCAAGTGATATGTTGAGTTGGACTAAAAACGGATTTGGTAATAGTAATTTCTCGCTGACAGAACCTATGATGTACACTCGACGATATACATCTATCGGGGGGCAAATTCCTATGAACTCTTATCGTAATATCGCCCCAGCCGTTACGGTTTTTTTTAGTGAGAATGATTCATCAACAAAAATAACGGCAATTGATTTACCAACTAAAACGGCAAGACCTTATTATAGTATAAGAAGCGATATTATTCCCAGAGCATCTTTTATCGGTGGAAATCAAGATCTAACAAAAGCAACTTCCGGAGCTGTGAATCGACCAGTTGTTGGAATCGTTAATAAAGTCAACGGATATGGAGATTTTTATTCAGGACAGGATAATCAAACTATTTTTACAAATACTGAAAAAAGAGTTATAACTCAAATAAAAACATCAGTCCACGACCCCGATGGATCTTATTCAAAAGTAAATAATTCATCAGCAGTAATTTATAAAATAATAAAAGAAAAAAAGATAGATCTAACTCCGGTACAAACTTTATTAGAATCTAAAAAGAAACAAGATCAATTAGAGGGACAGCAAGGGGCAAGTATGTTGAAAAATATTGATGACGCGACACCTAATTATTCGCAGACTTTTTCTTTCTCTTAACGGAGTTCGCTTTACGCTTAGGGGCAATATATATCGGTGAATCTTTATCATTTGGATCTAAAACTCCTAGTTTCCATAAAGCCAATATTGAAGCAATATAATAATCTTTATCTTCATCACTTATTTTATATATTTTTTGATTTTGTATTTTAGAAATAAAAGCATGATAAATTACTATTTGATATTTTAATTTTCTATTTTCTCTTAATCCACCAATTATCATTTGATTACCTTGATCTTTATAATATTCTTCAGTTCCATTATATTCACTGAATCTTTTACTCCATAATACTTTTAAATTTTTATGGTAAATTATTAAACTCATATTTATGTCAAATAAAGAAAAAAATAATTAAATCAAATTTATAATAATAATAATATTTGAAACTCTTTAAAATAGAAAAGTTTGGTATAGAAACTTTTGAAATTTAGACCTCATCAATTATAAAATGTAGATTAGATTCATAATTAGGATCATCCTCAGCTATTTCTTCATCCCAACTTTCAACAATAGTTAGAAAATCTTGAATAGGACAATATCCATCGCCAGCGCTGATGTTATCAAGATAATCACACCACAGGAAAATGAGTCCTGTTTTATATAGATTCATAAATAATTCATATTCATAAAATTGATAAACTCTCTTTTGATTATTAATTAATTCATCTAATTCAAGAATAACATTTTTTCTTTTCCGCTGAATTTCTACTTCCTTGCCAATCATTTCCATTAGATCAAATTGGCACAGAGCGAATTCCATTCTTACTGATAGTTTTTTATTCTAATTAGATTCCGTACACTCAAATCAAATATTTCAATGTTTTTTTTGCTATTTTTTTTGATCTAATCTATTCCAAGCTTGCTGATAGAATTCTTTATCTTTTTCAATGCCGATGAAATTACGATTCATATTTTGACAAGCAACTCCTGTTGAGCCGGATCCCATCGTAGGATCTAAAATAACATCACCGACCTTTGAATAATATTTTAAAATCCACTCCATCAAAGCAACCGGCTTTTCAGTTGGATGATTTCGCCGAGTTGATTTTATTTCAAGAGTTGAGGTAGGTAGTGGTGGATCATATTTACCCCCTTCCTCTCTAATCAATGGTGTACTACGACCCTCAGTATTATAAGTATTATTAATACCCTTGATAACTGAAGTTGGTAACGGCGGATCATATTTACCCTCTTTTCCATCGGCATGACCTTTGACTCCATATAGATCTTTATTAGGTCTTGGTTTAGTTTCAACAATTTTATGAGTATGTGAAGTTAAATCATAAAATGGAAGTTTTTCATAAAATACATAAATCATCTCGTGTTTTCTCATCGGCATCTTTCTCGCTGATAGAAATCCAGCCGGAGCAGATTTAATCCATATAATATCATATCTAAAAGGACATTTCTTCGGCGATGAATTAATCAACTCAACTCCAAATTTAGTTGTTGTTGTCATAAATATAGGAGTATTAATTTTTTTAATTCTCATAACTTCAATCCAAAATTTATCTAAATCTATTTTTGAATCCCATTCACAATTTGTTTGTCCATAGGGTAAATCACAAAAGATCAAGTCAACAGAATCAGTTTCTAATTTTTTCATTTCATCAAGACAATCTCCATTTAGTAAAGTCATTTATTCTTTTTACAGAAAAGTTTCTATACCAAACTATTTTAAATTTAATATATAAAAATAAATATCTGTAAATATTTTAAATGAATGATTTACCTATTAGTGAACCAACTATTAATATCGCCGATGAAGATCTACCCTCAGTCTCAATACTTTGCCCCTGTTGGAGACGTCGAAAATTTATTTCATTAATTATAGCAAATATCACAGGATTAGATTATCCAAAGGAAAAATTAGAATTATGTATTTTACAAGATGGAGATCAAGATTTATTTATTGATAATGATAGATATAAAAATTTTCTAAAATTAGTTTATCCTGTCAAAGTTAATTATATTTATGAAAAAGATATTCGAAGATCTATCGGTGAAAAAAGAAATAAACTCGTCAAGATGGCATCACACAAATATTTGGCTAATATGGATAGCGATGATATCTATATTCCAAGTTACATTAGACATTCTATTAATTCATTAAAAGAATTTAACGCTGGAATTACAACTAGTACAGCAATGCTCTTTGTTTATCCAAAATTAAATTTCAAAACTTCAGCGATAAAATGTATTAATAAATATCAAGGTCATGAGGCGTGTTGTGTCTATACAAAGAAATATTTTAATTCTATGAAAGGATATGAGAAATCTTCACAAGGTGAAGGAGTAAAACTTTTATCGGGAACTGATAAAAAAATTATTAATCTTGATATTAGTAAATTAATGATTTGTATCGCTCACGAGGGAGATGAGGGTAATACAATTAATAAAAATCAATTCCAAGATGAAAATCCAGCTATGTTTGAATTCGCCGATGGACCTTGGAAAGATCTATTAATCAATCTTACAGAAGTTTGATATAGAAACTTTTCAATTTTTAAGAGTTTTAAAATTATATTTTCAAATATAAATGAGTTACAAAGAGTTTGATGAAATCATAGAAATCTTAATGAAAGAAAAAAAACCTCATTTACTTGAATTTATTCATGAAATGATGGAAATACTAGATCCTGACTATAATACTGAATCAAGTGAAAGTGATGAAGATATCACCGACTCACTAAATGAATCGATAGAAGTTAATATTGATGAAGATGGATTTTATAGTATTCATTGAAGGGGATTCATCAGCAGTTCTTTGAACTCATCTATTAGCCCAATTTCAACCAGCATCTCTTGGAGTAGTTTATTTTCATCTTTGTATTTTTTATTTTCTTCGGTGAGTTTTTCATTTTCGGCTTGTAGGATTTCCCAGCCGGATTTCCAATAGTTCACAGAAACATCAATATCGTAATCATCCTGATCCTTAATTTGTTCTTTGAGTTCTTTGAGTTCCTCACATGCGTTCCATTCCGCCTTGTAAAACACATCAAGGTCAAGTACCTTTTGTTCTCTTTCCTCGGTGAGATCAAAGACTTCTTCTTCAAGATCAGCGATCTTTTTGTTTTGTTCATCTAGGAGCGATTTGAGTTGCTTGAATGTCAGGTTGATTGCCATGTTGATCTATTTGTATTCTAATGAGCAAACAAAAAAAAATGGCAAATCAAATTTTTACTAGGTTTTGAATGGAAAATAATGCTATTTTTTTTTGTCTTTTTTTTTCATCGCTGATCTACCCTAGAACCTATCATCCAACCACTCCGCCCAATACCCATGCTTTTCACCGAACTCCCTTTGTCGCTCCTTGTAGTCGGGATCATCGCGAGTGTTGGGGAGACGACTGAAAATTCTCTCACACAGAAGATCCCCCTCCTCCGTACAGTTGGCAAAGAATTCCAATCCCCCCAAGAAATCTCCACGACCGATCGTGTATGCCTCGTGAGACCACGCTCTTTTGTTCCACGGCATAATTATTGGGTCGTCGTCACTCTCGGGGACATCTTGATTGTCGGGGTCATCACCGAAAAGACCTCCCATGTGCCTTTCCCTCTCTGCCGAGTAATACTCCTCACTACTCAGGTCATCCTCCCTGAACTGCTTTGTCATAGCGGTGAAGAGTTCATTCAGGTCCCGAA
>Ga0181389_1000623_pt1 | contig 14436 bp, 21 predicted proteins | sample 12SPOviralmetaG_FD_130121 | JGI IMG/M metagenome (GOLD analysis project Ga0181389, IMG submission 130121) | Marine viral communities from the oligotrophic San Pedro Time Series (SPOT) site, San Pedro Channel, CA, USA - 12 SPOT_SRF_2010-06-29 | ecosystem: Environmental > Aquatic > Marine > Strait...
AATTAGAGCGTGGCGGTATGGGTGCTAGAAGGGCACCAAAGAAACCAATTAGTAACACACCTAATACATTTGGTAAGAAACCTTCTAAAAAATATGATGGTATGTCTGCAGTGGACATGGTAAAGTCCAAAATCCGTGCTCAGTATGGAGACAAAGCAATCATGGACACCAAGAAAACCAAAAAAGAAGGTTTCTCTGATTGGAGAAGTGATCTTATAGTAGAAAAGGCACCAGTTAAAGTGCCCCTTAAAGATACTGGTAACCCACTCCAAAATGCTTGGAATAAGTTTGTTCCCCCTCCTGAGTCATCTGCCAATCCAAACGTAAGATCTGGACTAAGGAAACCAGGTAAATTGGAGGCACCCCTTCTAAAGAAGGCAAATGATACTGCGAAAGCTGTAAACCAACCAGTCAAAGCAGCTGGCCAAGCAACAAAGGGATTGAGAGCAGCAGGCAGTTTTATAAAAAATAATCCTGGTAAGTCTGCTCTTATTGGTGCAGGTGTTGTTGGTGCCGGAGTACTTGCTGCTAAAGCACTTGGCGGTGGTAAGAAGAAAGAAAAGAACGAGCACTATGATTGGCGTTCTGATATGGGCGTAGTTCAAGAAGGTGAAGGTGAGAAGGATGCTTGCTACAAGAAAGTAAAAGCATCTGCTAAGGTATGGCCAAGCGCATATGCTTCTGGTCGTCTGGTCCAGTGCCGTAAGAAAGGTGCTGCTAACTACGGTAAATCCAAATCTAAATAGGACAGGAGACGACACCTATGGATATCGAGATTATAAAACTGAGATTATACCAAGGACTATCGGAGGATCTACGTAAGTGGTTCAAAGATGGTGGTTGGAATAGATATAATACCAAAGGTGAGAAGGTGGGCAAATGTGCTCGCGATGATAAAGATGGTGATGGAAAGGCAGATGGTCCTAAACCAAAATGTCTTCCTTCATCCAAAGCAGCAAGTCTCGGTAAAAAGAAAGTAGCAGCAGCAGTCAAAAGAAAACGATCAGAAGACCCCAATCCAAATAGAACAGGAGCAGCAAAGAACGTGAAAACAGAATCTGCAGAAACTATTACATTCCAACAGTTCCAAGAGAAGGCACAGAAGTGCTGGGACACCCATAAGAAAGTTGGAATGAAAATGAAGGGAGGTAAAATGGTAAATGATTGCCGCCCAAAGAATGAAGAAGTTGAACAAATTGATGAACTTATTAATCCTAAAATCAATTTTCCTCTTGGTGGAGATAAGATCGTCCATTCGGGTGGCGGTGTTTTGAGTGGTGCTGCAGCTGCAGGACTGGGAGCACTTACTGCTTATGGTCTGAGTAAACTGAATAAGAAGAAAGAAAAAAAAAAAGTAAATGAAGGCGCAGCATGGACAAAAAAGTCCGGTAAGTCAGAATCAGGTGGACTGAATGAGAAGGGACGTAAGTCTTATGAAGCAGAGAATCCTGGTTCTGACTTAAAAGCACCATCCAAAAAGAAAGGTAACAAGAGAAGAGCATCATTCTGTGCTAGAATGAAGGGGATGCGTAAGCGCCAAAAACCATCCAATAACACTGGTGAAGACCGTCTTTCCAAGAGTTTGAGGGCTTGGAACTGCTAATTAATTTTTGAGGTTATTATGAACACTAAAGAACAAAAACGCAGAGATGCTCTGGGGTTATTTTATGAAAGCGTATTGAAACCTGATAGTAAACTCAGAGCATGTGCTCACAATCAAGAGTGCTTTAATGAATTGATGGAATGGCGATCAGAGATCATCGAATATTTGGATGAGCGTAGAAACAAAGAGTTTCACTAAATAAGCCAGTTATCATAGGCAAAATTATGTTGTCAATTCTATTACCACTTGCATCAAAAATTATTTCTGATGCAGTAAATAAGATTCCAGAGAACGAGGAACTTGGCGAAAAATTAATCGATGTTTGTTTGATTATTCTTGGTAAAGCAGTGAAACTTACTAAGACTGATATGGACGACAAACTGTTAGAACAAGTATCAGCAGCAATTAAAGCACGCTGATAATTAGGAGACCAAAAAGTAGGGTCTCCTTTTTTTATAAATATCAATATATCACAAGGATAAAGGAGAGTTAGTAATGTCTCTTTGGGGCAATAAAGATTCCGTCTACAGTGACGGTACAATCGCAATTAGTGGAACCACCGTAACCGGAACAGGAACCACATTCAATACCGCTGGTCTTATTAGTGAAGGCGATGTAATCATTGTTGGAACTGGTGCTACCTATGGAGAGGCAGTCATCTCTAGCGTAACCAACGCAACCACCATTGTTCTGTCGAGTGCAAATGGACTCGGCACGGTTCCCGCAGGTGCTGCATACGATATTTCACAGAAACCAATTTCAACACTGGGTGATTCAAACTACGCTGGAACTGAAATCTTCGGTGTAGACACCACTGAGCAATCTGTTGCTCGTGCTGCGAATTCACAGTACAGACCTGCTCATGCTGGTTGGGTTGGAATTACTTCCTATACCGATCAACACGGTAACACTAGAGTCAAGACTGAAGTCTTAGTTGCTGGAAGCACTATCAGTGGTGACGCTGCTGATGAACAACAACTACCAGATAGCTGATACCTGATTATTTGATATGCGATTTGATGAACTCAATGAATCGAACTACATAATGTTCGCTATGAAACATTACGAAAATCCTCAAGCAGTGACGCAGGAGGATTTTTATGATGACATGAAGCGGTTTAAGTGGATCAAAAGACTACTCAACAAATATAAAAATACGGGGGAGATGAATGTTCCTCTCCTTCTAAATCATTTTATCATCCTCTATAATATATTTGGTGACGCTACCACACCGCTATTGTTTTATAGAATAGATAGTGAACTATGGTCTATCCTTAAAACTTTTATAGTTTATCTGGATAGACTACCACTATATCCTATATCGCATATTCATACGATAGAGGTAGATTCTAACTGTAAGGATATCTTAGACAACTTATGAAAACCTTTTATCAGTTTTACGAAGAAATGATGTCTGCTAATGCTGCTGGTGCTAGCGGTGGTTTTGGTGCTGACTCTCCTGCTGCAGGACCCACTGCTGGTAAAGAAACACCTATGGGTAAAATGCAGAAACGAAAAAAGATAATCGGTCTTGGTCCTGGTTCACGAAAACGCTGGATGAATAAGAATGGATGAGACAGGAGTAAACACAGCAATTCTAGAAAGACTTGAAAGGGTTGTAGAATCCTTACAGGATAACTCTGTAAAGATGGGACAACTCCTAGCAGTTCATAACGAGAAGTTAGAGAAGCAAGATAGAATTGATGCAGTTCTCTTTGAGAAAGTAGATAGCGTACACCGTGAGGTGAATCGTAAGGCAGAAGAGATAAAGAAAGGATGTGAGAGAGACATTAGATTAATTGATGACCGTCTCCGTCTTATGGAAAAGAAGATGTGGAGTATTGCCGGTGGTCTGATCGTCATCTCATTTCTGGTCAGCGTTCCAGGGATGAAAGTCATGGGAAATCTATTGACACCACAGTCACAACAGGGTATAATAGAGCGAGGAAAGTAGTCCCCTTGTAATGAGTTTCATTGATTCCAAGTATATCGGACTGGTTTCGGTTCGGTTGCAGAAGTTTAGTCGAAAAAAAGAAAACCTTTATACTTTCAGATGCCCCTACTGCGGAGATTCGCAGAAGAATAAGAACAAGACCAGGGGTTACATCTACAAGCATAAGAATGATCATAACTTCAAGTGTCACAATTGTGGTGCTTCAAAGAGTTTTACCAACTTTCTGAAGGACCAGGATGTAGGTCTCTATGATGAGTATGTGATGGAACGATACAAGTCAGGATTGACTGGTAGAGCATCTAATACACCCAACCCGGTAATACCTAGTAGCAAACCACACTTCAAGAAAAAGGACTTTGATCTTCAAAGAATCTCGGAACTAAATATTTCTCACCCGGCAAAGATCTACTTACAAAAAAGACAAATACCAGACAAGTTACTGCGGGAGTTTTACTTCTGCGAAAGGTTCAAACAGTGGACTAATACTCAAAAACAGATGTTTGATGATGAGGAGAATGACGAATCTAGAATCATCATTCCACTCAAAGACAAGAACGGAATCTTCGGGTTCCAGGGACGGGCACTCAACCCCAAGTCCAAACTTAGGTACATTACTGTAATGCTCAATGATGACTCGCCAAAGATTTACGGACTTGATAAAATTGATGATTCGGAACCCATTTACATTGTTGAAGGACCCTTCGACTCCACGTTTATCAAAAATGCTGTTGCTATGTGTGGGTCCGACGTTGATATTAGGACGCTTGGTTGGAGCGATTATATTTACGTTTTTGATAACGAACCACGTAACAAACAAATCTGCGACAGAATCTCCAGAACAATCGACCATGGAGATAAAGTAGTAATCTGGAAACCAGAGATAAAAGAAAAGGACCTGAATGATATGGTTCTTGCGGGACTCAATGTACAAGAAGTGGTACGTTCCAATACCTACCACGGACTCAATGCCAAAGTAAAATTTAACGGATGGAAAAAAGTATGACCAACGGAACAAAAGTTCAAAAGCGTAACGGTTCTGTTGAACCACTGAATCTAGATAAGATCCACATCATGGTAGAGCAAGCATGTGAAGGACTTGCTGGTGTATCTGCCTCTCAGGTAGAGATTCAATCTGGCATCCAGTTCTATGATGGCATTACCACTGGAGAGATTCAGGAGATCCTTGTAAGGTCTGCTTCTGACCTGATTGATTTAGAGTACCCTAACTACCAGTTCGTTGCTGCGAGACTGCTTCTGTTCGGTCTCTATAAGCAGGTATTTGGTGATGATTGGAATAAGGGTTTCCCTCATGTACAGGAGCATCTTGTAATTGGTGCTCAGAGAGGAATCTATGATCAGGAACTCTCTGATTCATATACAGATGAAGAGTGGGATAAGATTGATTCTTGGATTGACCATGAACGAGATATGACCTTCACATATGCTGGATTGCGGCAGGTTGTGGATAAATACCTAGTGCAGGACAGAAGTTCTGGAGAGTTATATGAGACTCCTCAGTACATGTACATGTTAATTTCTGCAACTATATTCTCCAAGTATCCTAAAGATACTAGGTTAGATTACATACATCGGTATTATAATGCAATCTCAAGACACAAGATCAACATCCCCACGCCAATCATGGCAGGAGTGCGAACACCACTTCGACAATTTGCTTCTTGTGTTCTTGTTGATGTTGATGACTCCCTCGATAGCATCTTTAGTTCTGATATGGCTATCGGCAGATACGTTGCACAGAGGGCGGGTATTGGTATCAACGCAGGTAGAATCCGTGGCATCAACAGTAAGATCCGAGGTGGAGAAGTACAACACACAGGTGTTGTCCCGTTCCTTAAAAAGTTTGAATCAACTGTACGATGTTGCACTCAGAATGGGATTCGTGGTGGTTCCGCAACAGTCCACTTCCCAATCTGGCACACAGAAATCGAAGACATCCTAGTTCTTAAGAACAACAAGGGTACAGAAGACAATCGAGTGAGGAAACTTGACTACTCAATCCAACTTTCAAAGATTTTCTACGAACGTTTCATTACGGATGCAGAAATTAGCCTGTTCTCACCGCATGACGTACCGGGCTTGTATGATTCCTTTGGTACTGACGGGTTCGATGATTTATATACTGCTTTTGAACGAGATGAGTCTATTCCAAGAAAGACTATCGGAGGACAAGAACTATTCCTGAACCTGCTTAAGGAACGTGCAGAGACTGGTCGAATCTATATCATGAACATCGACCACTGTAACAGTCACTCTTCCTTCAAAGACAAGGTTGAGATGAGTAACCTATGTCAGGAAATCACTCTGCCTACTAAACCATTAGAGCACATTGATGGTGAAGGTGAGATTGCTTTGTGCATCCTGTCTGCAGTTAACATCGGTAAGGTCAACAAACTGACTGAACTAGAAGAACTCTGTGATCTTGCAGTCCGTGGTCTGGATGAACTGATTGATTATCAGCAGTATCCTATCAAGGCAGCAGAAGTTGCAACCAAGAATCGTAGGTCTCTGGGTGTGGGTTACATTGGTCTTGCACATTATCTTGCAAAGAACGGACACAAGTATGACTCACAAGACGCTTGGGACGACATCCACAGACTCACAGAGGCGTTCCAATACTACCTCCTAAGGTCTTCTAACAAACTTGCAGAAGAGAAGGGTGCTTGTGGTTATTTCTTCCGCACCAAATATGCTGACGGACTTCTTCCAATTGATACATATAAGACTGATGTAGACGAAATTTCTAATCCTGGATATGATTATGACTGGGAAGAATTACGAAGAGATATTGTGGACAAAGGTCTACGGAACTCCACCCTGTCTGCTCAGATGCCATCTGAAAGCAGTTCCGTTGTGTCAAACGCAACAAATGGAATCGAGCCACCTAGAGGGTATCTGTCCATTAAGAAATCGAAGAAGGGACCGCTTAAGCAAATTGTTCCAGGTTTTCAATACCTTAAAAACAATTATACTCTTCTGTGGGACATGCTTGATAACACTGGGTATATTAATGTTGTTTCTGTGATGCAAAAGTTCTTTGACCAAGCAATCAGCGGCAATTGGAGTTATAATCCTAAGAACTACGCTGACAATGAGGTTCCTGTTTCTGAAATGGCACAAGATCTATTAAGAACATACAAGTATGGTTGGAAGACTAGTTACTATCAGAACACTTATGACTTTAAGTCTGATGAGAACATTGAAGATTCCAAATCCCTAGATAATCTTGTAGGAGAATTAGAAGCAGCGGAGGAAGACGATTGCGAGAGTTGCAAGATTTAACATGAAAGAGTACAAATTTATTACAAAGGAGAAAGATCATATGGAAGGCATGACAGTCTTCAATGCAGAAAAGGTAGATACCAAGAAGCAACCAATGTTTTTTGGTAAACCTTTGGGGGTTCAGAGATATGATCTTTACAAATATCCAATCTTTGATAAACTAACTCAGCAGCAGTTGGGTTACTTCTGGAGACCCGAAGAGGTTTCTCTCCAGAAGGACAGAGCAGATTATGCTAACTTGCGTCCAGAGCAGAAGCACATCTTCACTTCTAATCTTAAGTATCAGATTCTTCTTGATTCAGTTCAGGGTCGTGGTCCTAGTATGGCGTTTATGCCTTACTGTTCCCTCCCTGAACTTGAAGCATGTATGGAAGTATGGGGATTCATGGAGATGATCCATAGTCGTTCCTATACCTATATCATCAAGAATGTATACCCAGATGCCTCTGAGGTCTTTGATAAGATCTTGGATGACGAGAAGATTATAGAACGTGCTAAGAGCGTCACAGAGGCGTATGACGACTTTATCAACGCTGCTCAGAGATGGGGTGCGAGTGGTATGTGGAGCACTGACTGGAAAGACTCCCCTAACATGGAAGTGGAACGTAAGGAACTGAAGCGTAAACTATATCGTGCAGTTACTAACGTCAATATCCTTGAGGGTATTCGTTTCTATGTCTCGTTTGCATGTTCGTTTGCATTCGGTGAACTGAAACTTATGGAAGGTTCTGCAAAGATTATCTCACTGATTGCTCGTGATGAGAACCAGCACCTTGCACTGACTCAGAATATTTTGAACAAGTGGAAGCAGGGTGATGATCCAGAGATGGAAGAGATTGCTAGAGAAGAGCAGGAGCATACAATTAATATGTTCCGTAAGACAGTTGATGAAGAGAAAGCATGGGCAGAGTATCTGTTCAGAGATGGATCTATGATCGGTCTGAACGATAAACTACTGCATCAGTATGTCGAATGGATTGCAAACCGTAGAATGAAATCTATTGGTCTTAAACCAATCTACGACATTCCAGCAAAAAATAACCCACTGCCCTGGACTGAGCACTGGATTTCCTCTAAGGGTCTTCAGGTTGCTCCACAGGAGACTGAGGTTGAATCGTATATCGTTGGAGGTATCAAACAAGATGTCAAAAAAGACTCATTCGCAGGATTCAAACTCTGACCTCAGAAAGGTCTGGGAGGAGATGGAAGAGATAGAACCTCTAACACCACCTACTCCCACAGAAGACTCCCTACAGGCGTATAGAGACGCTGCTGCAATAGACAGATATCTCTTCGGGGAATACGACAGTTACGAAGCATACAAGAGCACAGAGTCCTAAGGGACTCTTTTTTTATGGCTTGACAAGACTCCAATATCTCTGTAGAATAACTCTGTCGGGGTTCATAGATAACTAGTATATAAAGCTACTATGAATAGATGAAACCTCAGAGTGCGAAAGCAAAGGGTAGGAACTTACAGAAATGGGTAGTACAACAACTCATTGAAACATTTGATATACATCCAGAAGACATCAAGTCCTGTTCTATGGGAGCTGGTGGTGAAGATGTTCAGATGGCCAGAGCAGCAAGAGAAAAGTTTCCATACTCAGTTGAATGCAAGAATGTAGAGAAACTGAACATATGGGATGCTTATGATCAAGCAAAGGCAAACTGTGGGAACTATGAACCAATAGTTGTTATGAAAAAGAATGGTAAGCAACCACTAGTCGTGATTGATGCTAAATCCTTTATTGAACTAAATAAAGAAAAGAATTCGTAACAATGAAACCGACTCCTAAGGAACTGCAAGAACATAACAAGTATTATGAGCAAGTAGTAGACCATCTTATTGCTGAGGGTTACACAGCAGATAGAGATGGTGCCGAAAACATTATTAGTGGAATGAGTGAAGAATGGTACAGTCTGATCGTAGGGGAATAATCAGAGGTATTCTGGTGGGTGTTCTATTTTGGAGCACCTTACTATGTCTGATAACTTTGCCCTTGACTCCACCAGATAGACCTGGTATAATGATGGAGTCTCACAAGGGCTCATAGTTAAACGGATATAACTACGCTCTTCTAAAGCGTTATTCTAGGTTCGATTCCTAGTGAGCCTGTTATTCTATATGAACTCATGAATTCGATTCAGCCCTACTCGACTGTTCTGGTTCTGAATAGTTCTTATGAACCTCTTCATTTTACGAATTGGAAGAGGGCAGTTGTTCTCCTGTATAAAGAGAAAGCAAAAGTAATTTCAAAGACGGTAATACGTCTGGTGAATTATGTTATTATACCTTTTCGTCGTATGAATAATTTGTATCCTACTCGGAGTTTGATTTACAAGAGAGACGCAAATACTTGTCAGTATTGTGGAGCAACTAAAAAACTTACAATAGACCATGTATTACCAAAGTCCAAGGGTGGGGAAGATACCTGGGAGAATCTGGTAGTTGCTTGTTCAACTTGTAACGTCAAGAAGGGAGATAAATTATTAGAACAGACTGGTATGAAACTTGCAAAGGTTCCTAGGGCACCTATCAGTAAGATTCTGATGGACCTAGAGAACACTAGCAATGAAGAATGGGTTGATTACATCTATTGACGACAGACCAAGGATATGTTATCATATCCATATTGCGAGATTAGTTTAGAGGCAAAACTAAAGGTTTCCAACCTTTCGTCACCAGTTCGATTCTGGTATCTCGCTTTCCCGTAAGGGACAATTAACCTTCGGCATTCTAAGAATGGCACTTTCACAAAGCACTTTGGATAATCTGTTGGAGGCAGAATCTCATGTAAGAGCAGCAATCAAATCTGCTGCTGTAAATGAGAAACCTTTAGTAGTCAAGCAGTTATCAGATATCCTTATCAGCATGGAACAATGTAAAAAGTTTGATGAGATTATGGATATGCTAGATAATAGAAAACACGGGGGCAGTGGTCAATTCGGTTCATTTTTTAACGATGAAGATTAATCTCTGGTATTCTAAAAGCATGGGACAGTGGCGTTGGACTCTTTGTGAAGAGTTTAAAAATGGTGTTACCAAAGTAGAACAAACTTCTGGTCAGCAACCCATGTTACGTGATGCTATGAATGATGTAGCAAACACTGTTGAATATATGCTTGAAGTAAAGACTAACTAATTCAATGGAAATGTGGAAAACAAAATGCAGCAGTTGTGGTAAAATGACTGCTGCTAATGAGTGTCCTCAAGTGGGACATCAAGACCCTGATGGTAAGTGGGTCAATTCATTATGCAAACCCTGTTGGAATAAGAAAAATAATGCTCCATAGCACAATCGGTAGTGCGCGAAACTGTTAATTTTGAGGTTCTAGGTTCGAGTCCTAGTGGAGCAGTTAACTAATAGTACAGCACAATGTTAAGAATAAGATGCAAACAGTGCGGTAAAGAACTCACAGGACGTGGGTCAAAACCGGTATCCTGTGGATGTCCAAATATGACTACAATCAAGGGCGATAAAATCTCAGCAAATGATTTATCCGAAGTCCTTATGATTGATAATGGTCAGGAAAGGAAAACAAAACTAACGTCATCGGACATGGAATGGCAAGAATCTAGAAGAAAAAGAAAGATTCGGCGGTTAGATTTCGATATTCGTTAGCATTTCTGTATAGAATTGATTGACAAATTCTAAATAATTACTATTATAATGAGGGGACAGAAAATTTTACAGAGGAAACAGTAATGCACCCTGACGAATTAGCAAATTGGTTAAAGATTAAGGAAGTATTTGAAACAGAAGGTACTACAGATAACTTCTATTATAAACGTGCTTGTGTTATAGTGGGAGGAGGACCTGACCCTATGAATAATATTGGAAATGGCACACAGGATGACGCAACTCAAACCTGAACACTACCTTACTAAGGTAGAAGTTGATAGGTTAATTAAGGATGCTATTGATGATGCAATACGAAAACATAATCGTAATGCTTCTATTATCAGTATGTGCTTAGGTGTTCTTTTTCTTGCTGCTTTTGTGGACGGGTTCCTGAGAGCAATTGGAGTCATACCGCCATTTATGAATATTGATATCAACCTAATGAATCAGGTTATAGACAGAGTAAAAGAAGAGGTAATTAAAGTAATACCATGAAAATTGGACTTATTGGATCGGGTGGCATGGGCGAAGGAATGTCCTGTCATATCATGAAGAATGACATTGAAGTATGGGGTTATACGAATGATTATTCTAAGACCCAAGAACATTATGAGAAGGGAGATATTAGTGGATGCACTACTACTCTTGAGTATCTTGCATACGTAGTCCATGAGGATAGTAAAAAATATACCAGTGCCGGAAAGGTTCCTGGTGTATTCATGTTGACTGTTCCTATAGAAGTAGTTGACGAGACAATTAATGATTTACTAGAACACTGTACGAATGGTGATATCATCATCCACAATGGTGACTTTAACTTCAAAGACTTTAAAAGAAGATCTGAGATGTTATCTAAACTGGGTATTCAATTTATCGATTGTGATACTTCTAATGATAGTGTTCAAGTAACTGGATCAAAGACCATAATATCTGTATGTTCTTCAATCTTTAAATCACTTGCACCAAATTCTAACTGGAATGAGTTCTCTACCTTAGGGGCATTATGTTAGATGCAAGAACAGTTAAACCAGAGTTGAGGATGTCGTATAACTTTGCCATGTGTTCCTTTTCTAGGATGTATGGAGTGAGACATGTTCAGTGTAGTAATGATATACATCGATTCTGTATATTATGGGCAGAGTCAACGTTGACTCCACCAGCAGAAAGTCTGACTAAAGTAGATTTTTATTTCAGAGATTTATGGACAAAGAGTATACTAACATAGACTTCTCCAAACGAGTATGTAGAAGTGCTATATGTGGGGGTGATCCTTTCATCCCAGATTCCGAATATCAAGGCGGGTCATGTCAATTGACTTGCGATGTTAAAGATAAAGAACCAAACATTTTCATAGGAGATTGATATGTTCAAGAAAGCAACGATTATACTGCTCCCAATCATTACATTTTTGGTATGGGGAATTAAAAACGCATACCCATCATGATATTGCACTTTGCTAGGTTCTGTGGAACAGTGTTAAATAACCCATATGGATTGGGATTTCTTTCGTCTATGTTAATTCTTGTTCCTATAATAGGAATGTGGGCAGTTCACAAATACGATTGGCAACACTGGGAACCATTTGACAAAAGACATAATTAATAGTATACTGAGGGGGTCAAGAAATTGACTGCGGTAATGTCCTTCAGGGTTCAGCATTAGCGGCGATAGGAACCCTGATAAATATTAGAACAGAAAAGACTATACTAATACAGTGCTAAAGAAACCCTCAGAACTATTCAAGAAAAAGGAGGAGACTGGACAGTCCATTGAGACTAATTCTCAAGCGTATCAGTCTTTCAAGGAAAATGTTCAGAAGATAAATTCTCTTTCTAACTTCAATGAAACCATTGATAGTTATCGTAAAAGTATTGATAATGTAAATATCTTATCCGAAGAGATAGCAGATATTCGTAGTGACATCAAGAACCTTCTTACTTCAGAGGATCTTGATCGTGCGATGATGGGACAGTTCGTTGTCATTGACGAAACTATTTCTGGTGTTCAGGATAAAGTAAAGACAATCAATGAGAAGAAACTCAGAGAGATTCGTGATAATGTAAGAGAAGTTACATCTGATGTAAATGAGTTTCTTGAAGTAGAAGCACCTAAGTATAAGAAGTTATTCTTTGACCACGAGAGGTCAGTTGATAGAAAGTACAATCAGTTTGAAGAGCATGTTAATGGTGCATTCAATACTGCTGTAGATGAAATTGAGAAGGCACTTGAAGATATTCAAGGACAGGTAAATGAACGGGTTACAGGTATCAACCAAGAGCACCTGGCATCTATCATTGAAGATGTAAAAGAACTTGGTAAGACACAGGAAGGCACATATAAGAAACTCATTGTTGATGGTGAGATTCGTATTGACGAAAGATATAATAAGTTTGAGAAAGAAGTCAACACCCGCTGTGAAGACCTGACTTCTATCATTGGTCAATTGACTGAGAATGTTTCTTCAGTCGAAGGTGACTATGCTGAGGTTGTTGGTATTCTAAATGAGAAACTTAATAACCTTGATGCGATTAAAGAATCATTTGCTGGCGTCAAGGATGCATTCGGTGAACAGCAAGTTCAATTTGAAGAGTATGCAAAGACCGTCAATGAGGATGTAGGATCACTTAAGGCAGACATTGCTCGTAGTGAGAAGCACATCAAGGACCAAGATAAGCGTGTTGCAGAATACGGTGGGTTCAAGGAAGAGGTTGAAAGTAAGGTTGACGGTCTGAATGAGACTATCGACAAGCAGACTTCTTCTAACGATGAACTGCGTGAATCAATCAAGCAGTATCAAGAGAACCTAGATGTTGAACTGAAGCAGGTTGTTGATAGAGTCGGTGACCAGCAAACATATAACGAGAACTACCAGGAACGACTTGATAACAGAGTCAAGTTCCAGGAAGAAACTGCAGAAGAATATAAGAAAGAGATTGACGAAGCACTTCAAGGTCATCAAGCAGCAGTCAATAAGAGAATCAAGTCTCTAAAGAAAGAGTTCAGATTCAATGAAGAGATTGTAAAGGATGCAATCACCAAACTTGATATTGATGGTGTAGAGCAGAGAAACTATGAACTTTCTTCAAAGATCAAATACTTAGAAGAGGTCTTTGAAAAGTTTTCTGAGAAAGCATTGCTCACTGAGAGTATTGTAACTGAACCACCCAGCACAAATAACTCTGATCCTCTGACTCCACTAGATCAGAACTTTGTAACTCTGGACCAACTGAATCAACACTACAGACAATTCTTAGTTAGAATTCAACAGCAACTGTCTACCCTTGGTGGCGGTGGTGAAGTCAGACTTGAGTTCCTGGATGATGTCGATAGGTCTACTGCTAAGGTAGATGGTAAGTTCCTGAAGTATGATGCAGCATCTGGTAAGTGGGTAGGTGCAACTGGTGGCAGCGGTGGAGGTGGAGAAGACACTGAGACAGTTCGTGATACGATTCAAGGTTATTATGGATATACCACTGACTACTATACTGTAGGCGTAGCAAATACCACTCAAGAAATTGGTGCGGGTGTTACTACACTGATTCAACCTAAGGTTGCTGCGTTATATCAATACATGCCTACGGTCATGTCTGGGGTTAACACTAACCCTTATGTTGGTACTGGTGCAACTATCGGTACTGGACAGACTCAGTTCTCTTTGGCGGGATTGGGCACAGGTGCTTCTTGTATCGTCAGGACTGCACTTGCATTCGACCCCGATGATGATAATTCTAACCTTGATATTCAGTTGAAGTTTACTACTAATACTGCAACACAGGGAACTGGGTTAACTCACTTTACAATCAAAAAAGAACAGGCACTCATTATGAACGAGGGTGCGGACCAGCAATATATAAGTGAGAATCTATTCTCATTCTTTGTTGGATCAACATTACAGGGTACAACACAATCAAACGCAGGTAGTTTTAATATTGAAGTTATTCCAACATCTGAGG
>Ga0181389_1000624_pt1 | contig 14408 bp, 15 predicted proteins | sample 12SPOviralmetaG_FD_130121 | JGI IMG/M metagenome (GOLD analysis project Ga0181389, IMG submission 130121) | Marine viral communities from the oligotrophic San Pedro Time Series (SPOT) site, San Pedro Channel, CA, USA - 12 SPOT_SRF_2010-06-29 | ecosystem: Environmental > Aquatic > Marine > Strait...
ACGCCACGCCGCCACGTTTTGTTTCTCTACATCGAACATTGCAGCAAGCTGCCTGTCGGATCTCAGAGAGAATATGTTTTTCAGTTTATCGAGCGCGTTGTTGACCTGTGTTTGGTCTTTGCTGGCACCAGTTTTCATCTGCTTTATTCCCAAAAGTTGACAATCGAGGTTGCAATCTACATTTGTCGTGGGCAAGATACAACCAAATAGTGTGATTCAATTCGGTAAGAGGGGAATTTTTTGCAGCAGCAAGATTTAGTGCTTGAGACAGCTCACGCAGAGTTAAGCGCAAGCAGCGCACATAGGTGGATCGCGTGTCCAGCAAGCGTGAGCGAGAGCAGAGGGATTCCCAACACAACCAGTAAGGCCGCCGAGGAAGGCACCGCAGCGCACGAGCTTGCAGAAACCTGCCTGCGAGACGGTTCAAATCCTTGCGATCAGTTAGGAAAGACCATCAACGGCTTCAAGGTCGATGAGGAAATGGCTGATGCCGTAAAGCGGTACATAGATTTCTGCCGTGCGCTTCCGCAAGGCAGGTCGCACGTTGAGCAGCGCCTAGATTTCTCGCTGTGGGTTCCCAAAGGATTCGGCACCGCTGACTTTGTCTCCATAAAAGAGGGCGAGGCGTGGGTAGTCGATCTGAAATACGGCAGGCACTTAGTCAATGCCGATTGCGATCAGCTCAAATGCTACGCACTTGGGGTCATCAACCAGTTTGGGTTTGATGCACAAATAGACACCATTCATATGACTATCGTGCAGCCCCGTCTTTATCATCTAGATACGCACACCATGCGAGTCACCGAGCTTCTTAAGTGGGGGAAGAGAGTGCTACAGCCAGCGGCAAAGGCGGCGCTCGGCGACAACCCAGAATTCAACCCAAGTGAGTCAGCCTGCCGATTCTGCCGCGCTGCTGAGACATGCAAGCCACTTGCGCAGCACGCGCTGGCAAAGGCAGGCATGGGCTTCGACGACCTCACGCTGCCTTCCAACAAACTGACACGAGACGAGGTCGCGGAGCTGCTGCCACATCTTGGGCTGATCAAGAGCTGGTGCGAGAAGATGACCTCTAAGGCTCAGAGCCTTGCAAGCGAGGGCCATGTCATTGAGGGCTACAAGCTCGTCCGAGCTAAGACCAACCGCAGATGGGCCGACGAAAAGCAGGCGCTTCAGCTAATGCAGAAGCTCACAAACGAGCCGGTCTACACCGCCAAAACTATTTCACCAACCCAAGCCTTAAAAATCTTGGGCGATGAAAACGAAGAGCTAAATCAGCTCATCACAAAACCCGAAGGCCGACCAACACTGGTCCCAGTTTCTGATCGCAGAGCTGAGATTGATGCTTTGGAAGGTTTCCAAGTAATAGAAAAGTAAAAGGAAAAATAAAATGAACGAACTAGTAATCAAAAACGCAAGACTGAGCTTCCCGAGCCTGTTCAAACCAAGCGCATTCGACGCAGGCGCACAGCCAAAGTATTCGGCTACGTTGATCCTCGACAAGAAAGATGACGCTGCCGCTATCGCTACGCTAAGGCAGCTTGTTAGCGCACTGGCAAACGAGCAGTGGAGCAAGCTACCGAAGAAGGTGTTCTACTCCCTGCAAGACGGCGACACGCTTGACCGCGCCGAGTACGAAGGAAAGTACATAGTCAAAGCGAATAACAAAAAGCGTGTCCCGATAATCGATAAGGACTTAACGGCTTTGGTCGAGGAAGACGAGCGCCCTTACGCGGGCTGCTATGTAAACGCAAAGGTTAGATTTTACGCATGGTCAAACGGCACTAGCTTTAACGGCGTACTGTGCTCGTTGGAGGCCGTTCAGTTTGCCAAGGACGGCGAAACCTTCGGCGGTGGCGGCAACGCACTGGACGGCTTCGATGCCATTGAAAGCGAGACAGTAGCAGATGTCGAAGAAGAGGAGGCGGAGGAGTTTCTAGCTTGATCATCTCGCTGGACTTTGAGACCTACAGCGAGTGCGACATTCGGAAGGCGGGTGCGTTTGCTTACGCGGACCACCCGTCGACTGAGGTCATCTGTTTGGCGTGGGCATTGGACGACGAGCCTCCCGTGCTCTGGACCCCTGACATGCCTGCGCCAACCGATTTGTTTCGACTTATCGAGAAGGGCGCAGAGGTCTGGGCTTGGAACTCGTTTTTTGAGTTAGCCGTATGGGAGAGGGTTCTTCACTGGCCCTCGGTCCCGATCTCTCAATGGAACGACACCGCTGCGCTGGCTGCGGCGCAGGCGTACCCAAGGGCGTTAGCCAAATGCGGGGAGTTTATGGGCATGACCGGCGATGCCGCGAAAGATAAGCGCGGTAAGTATTTGATTCAGCGGTTGTGCAAGCCATACAGAGGCAAGCGCGTGCGAGACCCAGAGCTTCTGCAAGAGCTGTATGACTATTGCCTACAGGATGTAGTTGCAGAGAGTGCAATCCGCAGGAGGCTCCGGCCTCTTCACCCTACCGAGCGACAGGTATGGGTCACCGATCAGAAGATGAACTTGCGCGGTGTGCGTCTCGACAAAGACAACATAGGCCACGCCATCGCGATCATCGAGAAGCTGGCGATTGAATTGAATCAAGAGGTCTATGAGCTGACAAACGGTGCTCTTTCCTCGACAGCCTCAAGAGCTAAGTCGCTTGAGTGGATCAACTCGCAGGGAGTGCGCATGGACAGCTACGACAAAGCGGCAGTTACCTGTGCGCTTGAAGGTGTATGCCCTCCAGATGTCTATCGCTTCCTGCAAATTCGTCAGGCTCTATCCAAATCCTCTACGAAAAAGTATCAGGCGATGCTCGACTGCTTGGCGCGGGATAACCGTGCGCACGGCACCGGCATGTACCACGGGGCAGCAACTGGGCGATGGTCTGGTAGGCACTTTCAGCCCCAGAATCTCCCGCGCCCCGTTGTCGATGACGTTGATTCGGTGATTGATGTACTCAAATACCGCAGCACCCAGCAGCTAGACGGCGAACCAATGGCGCTGCTTGCCTCTTGTCTTCGTGGGATGCTGATAGCTGGCAAGGGGCGGAGGCTTCTCGTCAGTGACTACTCGGCAATTGAGGCAAGGGTGCTGGCGTGGCTTGCTGGTCACGAGACCGTGTTGCAGTCATTCAGAGACGGCCTTGATCTGTACAAGGTTACCGCGTCAAGCATGTACGGGATTCCGTACAGCGATGTCGATAAAGATGAAAGATTTCTCGCTAAAATCTCAACGCTGGCCCTTGGCTATCAGGGTGGGGTCAAGGCCTTCCAAAAGATGGCGCAAAACTTTGGGGCCGTGGTGGACGATCAGCAGGCGCTGAAGATCCGCGACGAATGGCGTGCCACAAATAAACCCATCGTCAAGCTCTGGCATGAAGTTGAGGCCGCTGCTGTTAAGGCAGTCCAAAGCGGAAAGGCTGATACCAGCGTTGGTGTCTTTAACATGATTGGAAACGATCTTGTGTTTGTCCTGCCGTCTCAGAGGCTTCTGTCATTCCCAAAGGCGGAGGTAAGTAACAGCAAACTCAGCTACCACGGGATGAACAACTACACCCACAAATGGGAAGCCATCCCGACCTATGGCGGCTCACTGGTTCAAAGCATAACTCAAGCCGTTGCCAGAGACCTTCTGGCGCACAGCCTGCTGCTGATTGAGCAAGCCAATTACGATCCAATTATGACTGTCCACGATGAGATAGTAGCCGATACGCGCAACGATCACGGTTCGTTAGATGAGTTCAACGAGCTTATGTGCAGATTGCCGCAGTGGGCCGCTGGACTGCCGATGGCTGTTGAGGGCTACGAGTCAGAGAGGTATAGAAAGTGATGCAGTACCGACTGGAGGCAAAGCTAGAGGAAAAGGTTTGCAAATACGCAAGGTCACGGGGTTGGCTTTGTTACAAATGGATGTCCCCCAGTCAAAACGGTGTGCCGGATCGTATTTTTTTCAAGGACGGCGTGTGCCAGATGATTGAGTTTAAGGCACCGCGCAAGCAGCCAACCGCGTTGCAGTACGCGATCCATAGGCAGTTAAAGGATCATGGTTTTCATGTCTATGTCGTTTCAGATTTCGAGCAGGGGAAAGTATTATTTTAAAGCACAAACAATTGCATCAGTACCAGCTCCGCGCAGCGCAGTTCATCAAAGATAACAAGATGTGCGCCCTTTGGGTGGACATGGGTCTAGGCAAAACCGTCAGCACGCTGACGGCAATTGTCGATCTACTTGCGACCAAGGAAGTCAGAAAAGTTCTGGTCGTTGCCCCGCTTCGGGTGGCCCAGCACACATGGCCCACAGAAATAAAGAACTGGGATCACCTCAAGGCCTTAAAGGTCTCGGTCATTGCGGGACTCAGCGCAGCAAAGCGGGAGCAGGCGATGCACTCATCCGCACAAATTCACATCATCAACAGGGAAAACATAGAGTGGTTGGAAAAAATAAGTTCGCAGCACGGGTGGCATTACGATTGCGTCATTCTCGACGAATCAAGCTCCTTCAAAAGCCAAAGCAGCCAAAGGTGGAAATCACTCAGGCGGGTGGTGAAAAGCGGGAAGATCAAGAGGATGGTGCAGTTAACGGGTACACCAGCGCCAAACAGCCTGATGGAGCTGTGGCCCCAGATATACCTACTGGACAAGGGCAAGCGACTGGGCGAGACGCGCAGTAAATTCCTAGATTCTTACTGCCGTCAAGTGGGGAACCCGCAATGGGCGCAGTATGAGGTCCGACCTGATCGAGTAGATGACTTGCAGTCGAAGGTCGCGGACTTGGTCCTGCGAATGGACGCGAAAGATTACATTGAGCTGCCTGATCGCGTGGACTCTAACGTGGTCGTTACGTTACCCCCCAAGGCCTTGGCAGCTTACGAGCAGATGGAAAAAGAATTTCTTGTACAGTTCCAAGGGGGTGAGGTGCTTGCGGCAAACGCGGCGGTCAAGATAAACAAGCTGTTGCAGATATCATCTGGATCAATCTACACAGAAGATGGATACGAGGTTCTACACAACGCGAAGTTAGATGCACTGCAAGAAATAGTGGACACGGCATCCGAACCGATCTTGGTTGCCTACAATTTCAAGTCCGATGCCGAACGTATTTTAACACGCATAAAGAGTGCGGTGCTTATGGATAAAAGCAACGACACGATAGACAAGTGGAACAAGAAAAAGATACCCGTGCTGCTCTGCCACCCAGCGTCCAGCGGTCACGGACTCAACTTGCAGGCCGGTGGCTCGGTGATCGTGTGGTTTGGGTTGTCTTGGTCGCTTGAGCTTTATCAGCAGCTCAATGCAAGGCTGCACCGTCAGGGGCAGACCAAGCCGGTGAGGATTATCAAAATCCTTGCCGACACCAAATGCGATTTGCTTGTTGCCGACTCGCTGTCACAGAAAAACAAAACACAATCCAGCCTGCTCGAATTTGTTGAGCGGCTGCAAGGAGGTAAAAAATGAAGGTAAATATAAGCGACGAAATGGTCCACAGCCCCCCGCATTACACCAGCGGGGACATCGAGTGCATTACTTATCTGGAAGATAACCTTGGGGCCGAGGGCTTCAGCTATTTCTGTGAGGGCAATGTCAAAAAGTACATGCACAGATTCAGGCAGAAAGGTGAGTTGCAGGACTTAGAGAAAGCTCGGTGGTATCTGAATCGCCTTATTTTATGCATAGACAACTTTTAGTTGACGGGTTATGCTTTGCGGTCGTTAATTACAACAAGGAGTTGTTATGCCGAATTTTACCAGTCGATTGAACGAGTCCTGTGCAGTGAGCACGAAAGTCCCGCGTTTTGGAAAGGGGCAGCAAACATACATCGCCAAGGAGCTTGGGTGCTCTCAAGAGGCCGTGCGGAAGTGGTTTGCAGGGGAAACCATACCGCGTCGAGGTATTGCAGCCAGACTCGCAAAGCTTTTGGATGTTGAGTATTCGTGGCTAGTGATGGGCGCGGCCTATGGCGAGGTAGATGAAATAATAAAGAAAGCGAAAAATCACGATGCTGCGGTCTACGCTACCGTGGCGTATGTCATTGTGAAAAATGTCGGTGTGAGTTTGTGCGGGGAGGACCATTCCGCCGATATGTTCATCATAGACAACGGTGTTACAAGATATATTTGCGCAAAAGCTGCGGCTGAAACAAAAAGCAAAGGTGTTTTTGTGGTCACGTTTAGAAAAATTCAGGTTAAAGAGAGCACGACTGTTGCGGTTTTCAACGAGATCAGCAAGGACTCTATTGTCACATCAACTTATTTGGAAATCCCAGCAGAGGCATGGCAGGGGAAGAATGTGAAAACAAGCGGGAACGAGGTTACGCTTACTTTTTCTCGCAAAGGAAATTCTTACGAGGCCGGTGGTGTGAAACTAAGTAATTTTTTAGGGTAGAAATGGAAAGGCCGTATTTTAATTTAACTGAGCTGGCTGAACTCTTTATGATGAAAGAGTCCAGCCTCCTGAACGCGATCTCAAACGAGAGCTTTGTTTGCCCGACCTACAAGCTTGGTCGTCGGCGTGTCGCTGACCGTAAAGTCGTGGAGGCATATTTTGAGGCAAAACGGGCCGAAGGTTTGCGCACAATTACAACTTAAAGTCGCCTTAACCACTTAAAGACCTCTATCTTTTAGGTTGCCCACAATAGTTTCAGCTCTCAAGTGCGTGTACGACTGAAGCATTTGTATGTCTCTGTGACCGCTGAACATTGCAACCTCCGAGGGCAGGAATATGCTCATCTCTGTGAGTCGGCTGACACCCTCGTGCCGCATGTCATGCCAAACCAAATCCTTTATACCGGCCTTGTCGCGGTAGATGTTGAAAACTTTAGCTGCGTGATTTGAGCTGACGTTAAAAATAAAGTCTCCTTCCGGCAATTGGCTGTCAATGATTTCCATCGCCTCTGTCAGCAGCGGCACGCGGCTGTAGACCTTCCCCTCTTGCGGATGCTTTCGCCAAACGCCAATTGTTCTTGCATCGCGGTCAAGTTCATCCCAGCGCAGAGTGAACTGCTCCCCGCGCCTCATCGCGGTGGTGACAGCAAATCTCATCATATCTGGCAGTGACCAAGATCTCGACTGACTGCCTTGATAGTCGTCGAGCAGCCACTCATCTGTGATGGCGTTCATTTCTTCGTCGGTCACGCGACGAGTTCGACGTTCAGACTTCTTTAAAAACTTCTGAGAGGTGAGCCACTGCCGCGCCAGATCATACTCATCCATGTTTGGCTTCAGGCGCATATATGTCTCGGCAAACTTCAGCAATGTGCGGAGGTAGGCGAAAGTGTTGTTGATCGAGCTTGGTTTTACCTCGTGCTTTCGTTTCTCGACATACTCAAAAAGTACCTCTCTCGTTATATCCTTAAGGGCAAGATGACCAAATCGCTTGTCGATCTGCCTGTACATCTTTGCCTTGTCCTGCGAAAGATTCAGAGTCGCAAAACTTTTTGCTATGACATCAGAAACCAAAACCTTTTCACTCTTATAAACCCCTTTTTCTAAAGCGACCTCGGTGGTGTTGGCAAAATCATTTGCAAGCTTCCACTTGCTAAAAGTTTTGCTGATCGCAGGCTGTCCGGCCTTGCGGATCAAAACCCGATATCGTGTATTGCCCATTGCGTCTTTGCGTTTTTGAATTACAGCCATCTCGATCCCCTTGGTACAGTCTGTGGTACAGTGACAAGAGTAGCTTAACTGTTTTTGCATGAGTTTGCATGAGTTTAAGTGATTGTTTGCATTACCTTAAATGATGCTAAGTGATTGAAAATGAACGAAAATGAAAAAGCCGCGATTATGTGGGATAATCGGTTACCCCTTGTCGCGTAAGGCTTTGCGCCGCCTTGGTACGCTGATGGTACAGTCGCCTATTTTTTCTTCTTCTTTTTTGCTGTTTTAGCAGCCGCTTTAAAGTCCGCCGCCGAGGGCGCTTGCTTACTGCCCGCCTTGCGTGGCTTCTTTCCAGCGGCGCGACGAGCGTGAATGTTGGCGTAGAGTCCTTTCTTTTTAGCTGGCATTAGCTTTTCCTATGAGTATGCGGCGATGACGGCCCAAACCAATCCAACGGCTAATATGCCCCCTAGGATTGTGATGGTGGCGATGACCGTGATTTGATGGTTTAACTTTTCGCGTTCTTTTCTTTTCTTCGCAAGCATAGCCATGTGCTGACGACGAGCCTCATCTTGCTGCTCCTTTGCTCTCTTGAAATCTTGCAGCAGCTCAGGATCGACCATCGCAAGCAGGTCATGTACGTCTCGCCAATACCGCTCCTGCTGCTTCCTCAGTTGAGTAAGCTTAAGTAGATCATTTTGGCTGAGGGGCTGAAAGGTTCCGCCTTTGCGATCAATCTCAAAGTTTGTGAGCGCCTCACCAAAGTCGGAGATAGTCCCCATGACCTGCTGGATGCCGGAGCCTGTTTCGTTTGCCTGCTTGATGAGTCCGTTAATCGAGGTCAGGATTGCTGACGCGGCTGCTACCGATTCTATAATCATGGGGCCATTAGATTCATAAATGCTTGCTCATCGAGCATGCCCGTCTTTAAAGCCTGACTAGCTCTGACAAGATCGGCAGCCGTGTCGCGCACCATGTTGGGAAACGCTGGTCTAAAACCGCCAAACATATCCTCTTCCCTTGCGCTCTCGTCGGTCATACGCTTAATAGGCAGCATGTCACCATAAGCGTAACCCTCGTCAGGTGCTAAGGCTTCTAGAGCTGGCGCGATACTGCGCTGACTATCCTCATACATTGCCAGCTCCATGTCGTTCATGGAGCGAGAGCTTCCGTCTGGGTTGCGCATCGTCAAGCCGTCACCCGTAGATTTAGCTAGTAGTCCAGTTGGTAGGCCGGTAACAGCGACATTTACACCTCTATCTGACAGATCGCGTAAAATACCCTCTGTTATAATTCCAGACTTGGCTCCCATCTGCATTGCTCGAATGTTTTGCGCAGTAGGATTTGTTGGGTCAGATACTAATCTTTGTTTTTCTCCCAAGCGTAATTGCGGCATAAGTTCAAAAATAGAAACATCTTCTGCACCCTTAAGTTGAGCTAATCCTTTGCCGCTAACTGCGAACGGATACGAGGGGTGTGTTGACTGCATCGGTGATCTTCCAGCGTATATCTGACCTATGTTTTGAATACCCGCGTCTCTGGCGTTAATCTGCATAGGGTCTGCCACAGCAAGTCTGGCTTGCCCAATGCTCATCCCGCCGTTGCGTCTGAATTTTTTATCCATCATGTCTTTTAATTCTTTGCGAACAACATCGGGCGCTGACCTCCATGCCTGAACTGACTCAGGGTCGTCCACACCTTTCCAATTTTTAATTCCTAACCCAGCTCCTTTTTGTTTGTTAGCTTTTTTATCCCAAGACCCTTTAGTTACATATGAATCAATAGCTTTGTTTAATAGTTTCTTTTGAGCAGCGTCCATGTTGACTGACGCAAAAGCCAACATTGTCTCCCCTGTCATTGTTGCAAAATCACCTCCCGTGGGTGCCATTCTCCAAGGTATAAACAAAGGATCTTTGCCGTAGAGTTTTTTTAGCTCCATCGCTTGTTGTATTATCTGATTAACCGGACTTTTAGCAGAAGCCCAGACTTGATTAGGGTTCAAGTCATTGTCGAACATAAACCCTTGCCCGCCCCTGAGCATTATCGGCTCATTAAATCTTTTTCCATTAGCCCCTATAAGCTCACCTCTAGCATCTGTTCTGTCTGACATAGACGTAACAAAAGGCATACCTTCAAAATCTGATAGCTTTGCTGTTGGCGGAGGTCGATATCCTTGGTTTCTTAAAACCTCGACCTCAAAAGCGTTGTTCAACGGAATTTCATTTATACGAGCGTCAAACCTTTTGTCGTAAAAACGCCCCCTGTCGTCTACTAAACCAGATGATGGATCTAAAGTTCTAAAACCATTTCCAATTGACTCTAAGAGCTTGCCCATCTAGTTCTGGCTCCGGTATGAATCAAAGCCAAGGCCAAACGGGGACTGACCATACGGCGTAGGGGTGTAGTCGGGTAGGTTGTTGTAAGCGTCTTGCAGCATTCCCCTCTCATCCTCCAGAAACCTTTGCTCACCGTCTTCCGTTAAAGCGCCTCGTCTCGGGTCCATTTGCGACAGGTAGCTGCGCAGTGGCGGCGTAGACATCGACGGCAACGCGCCCCCAAGCCCCTGCGATGCGTCTCTTACTCCAGCGGACATGTTTGTTTGTTGCAAGAGCTGTGCGCTGTCGCGCATACCAGTTGGTATGATGGGCGGCGGCACGGCTGCCCTGTCCATAAAGGCCAGTACGTTGGTTCCGTACCTGCTATCTAAATCATTTAAAGTGGACATCGCATCGGTGGGGTTGCCGGATGCTCTGCGCTTGCCAAAGTTCCGAATGCTGTCTAACAGTTTATTCATATGATATCTACTCGCTGGTCACTGCCAGCACGCCTCCAATTGTAGCGCCCGTTATGCCGTCCTTTAATGCCTTTGAGAACTCTGGGAACACGCTCCCAGCGGCATCCTTTAGGGCCTTAGAGTTCAAAATCTCTCTGACCTCTTTAGGGGTTATGCCTTTGTTAATCAGGATCTGCGCCAGTTCAGTTGCCGCCTCTGCTGATAATTCCGGCTGTTTGTTTATTATTTTCAAGGCCCCCTGCACCGCGCCAAGTGTTCCGACTCCGGTTTGCATGGTCATTGCGGCATCGAGTGCGTCCGCTCCACCGAATGCGTTCTGCACCTGAGTGGCCTCGTTAGTGACGCTGCCTCCGGTTACTACCTGCTTGGTTCTTGTAAAGGCCTCCTCAGCATCTAGCTGTTTTAAAAAGGGGTCGATGTCATCAAATAGCACACCGAGCTGCTCTCGGGTTCGCTGCTTGGAGGACAGCTTGGCCCCTGCGTTTAAGTTATCTGCCGTGTTATCGACGGCATCGTTAACCGCTCTCATACCGCCACGGCGGAACATATCGAGCTCAGATGCGCTCATTTTTGCCACGCCCGCCTGTAGATCCTCTGGGTCTGTCTTCAGTACGCCACGGCCCAGATCTGCGGCTCTTTCGGCCTCTTTTCCCTCACGCCAAATGGCCCTAGCCTGCGGAAGCTCCGGCACCTCGGAGTCGAGCTGCTTTCTAAGGGCCTCAGCCAAACCCGCAACATCGCCGCCCGCGCCGCCCTTTCCTTTCCTAAACAGTTCGCTGGCTTGGTCCTCTAGATCCCTTATGGTCTCGTCGAGGCGCTGAACAGGTGAGAGGCTTATATCCCCGACCTTGTTGTTTATTCTTGTTACTGCGTTTTCGTATGCAGTTTCAACCGCGTCTTTCTTTAAAAGCCTTTTGACCTCGCCGCTTAAAACATATGGGGTGGCGTAGGCCGCGTCATACAATGGGCCTGCCTTTTCTTGCATCTCCTTTTGTACCGCCTCCATTGAACGCTTTAGGTCTGCGCCGGATGTACCCGCGCTTTCCTCTGCCGCGTCCAAAAGTCTGGTCTGCTGGCTGTTGACTCGGTCAATGCCGTTCTCGGCCCTCACGCCCCTTTGTCTGGCGTTAACAAAGTCAGGCAGCATTGCCTTGCCTTGCCCAACCTTTCTTCTAACATCCGCCGCAAGCGCCCGAAGGTTTTCGCCCAGATCCATTATTGTGCTCTCTGGCCCCATCTCATCGAGCATCTTGATGGCCTGATCTGCATCTACCCCATCTTTACTTGCAGCCAAAGACAGCCTGCGCTCTAGCTCGGCTCTGGGTGTGTCGAGCAGCTTGCGCTTGGCGGCGTTGATTGCCCCGCCGAAGCCCTCCAGTAGAAGCTCTACACCTTTTCCTCCCACCACTCCTGCCATGCCCATTGGCACACCGTCAACAGCCTCACTCACTCGGTTATCAAAGCCATCGCCAGACAAGAAACCGTAGGTAGCGCCTTCAGCAGCACCGAGGCCCATAGCCGCCCCTGCGCGTGTGATCATCGGCTTACCCGCTGTCTTTGCGAGGGCTAACGCATTTAATTTACCAAGCCCCAGCATGGCACCGCCCATCTCAGCGCCCATCGCCGCGTATTCGTTTTCGCGTTTAAATGCCTCTCTGCGCTCCCGCAGGTCGTTGTGGTAGAAGTCATAGCTTCCACTGCCGAGCAGTGCGGAGCCAGCGGCCTGTAGCTCGTCGATCCCGCCAGCACTCAGACCTTGGGCAGCCGCGTCAGCTAAACCTGTTATGTAATTAGGTGCCTCGCGCTGTGGGCGCTGGGCCTCTACGTCGATAGCGGTGCTTTGGCCTTGTTGTCTGGCGTTCAGCACATTAAATAAATTCTCTTGTTTATCTTTTGGCTGACTTAACAGAAAGTTGTGATCGAATTGCGCCCCTGATTCCCATAAAGCTTCTAGTTTTTTTTGCTGTTGAGGCTCTAGGGCTTTGAAAGCCTTACCTGAAAACTCAACAACACCGTTAGGAGTCTTGTATTTAGACATGTTTTAGTCGTCCAGTAGGGTCATGTTAGAGTTATAAGGAGGCACCGGCGCATCAGTTTGTGAATCCTGTCCATACGCTGCGCCGTATGGGTTGGCGGCGCGATTGGCTCTGGTTCCATACTGTGCGATTTGATCGGCTTGATAATCGACCATAGCCTGCTCCATCACTTGAGATCTGCTTTCTATTTCGTCGATATTTGCCAAAATAATATCGGCAGGAAGCGTTTCTGTTAGGTTGCCTTGCACCGCTTGCAGTGCTTGCATCTCCATCACAGCTATCGGCCCCAGCGTAGCTCCTGACTCTTTTAAAGCCCTAAGCTCGTTGAAACCGATAATACCCTTGAGAACTCCTAACGCTGTCGCAAACGTCTGGTAGTCTGAATTTGGGAGGCTTTTCAGCAACCCGCCGTAGCCTGATGCCTTTTCTGCTAAGTCTCTTATAATAGCAATCTGGTTCGCCATTGTTCTGGTTCTTGTTTCCCTAGTTGCGGTTACTTGTCTGTATTTCTCGCTTTGATTTGCCCAACTGTCTGCGGCTTCGTTCCATGATTTTGCAGCCGAAACTCTGGCCCCAGCATCAATTGACATTCCAAGTTCAGAAGCGTTACCCAAACGATACTCAGATCCATCAGGGTTAACTTGGAAAACCTCAACCACATTGGTTTCTGGGTTGCGCATATATTTAAGTTGTCTATTCGGAACCAACAAATCAGGCCTGCTTTCACCTGTTGCTTCAAGGTGATCTAGGTACGCCTGCTGGGATGCATATGTTGATTTTCCTGTGTCAAATTGATTAAAAGGATTAGCAGCTATCGCAGCGTTTCGTGCGTTTGTTTCCGCATTCATTCTTTGATTTGTAGCGGCCTCCATAGCAACGCCACGGGCCTCAAGGCTGTTCTGATATAGATCGTTGTTCTCTGACTGTAGCGCCTCCAGAGACTCAAGCCTCTTGCGGGTGCTTGTTCTGGCATCGTTATCGGGGTCGTAGTCGAAGGCGTTGCCGCCGGTCAGTATGTTAAACGGCAGGCCAATGGTCTCGCGTGCAACATCAGATATAAGGTCTGTGACCTTAAAGAACGGGTTGCTTAGTTTCTTATCAAGCTCCTGCTGCGCGTACTGCATACGGTTTGCGTATGCCTCCTGCTTTTGGTCCCGTAGAACCCTCCTGCCGCTTTCGTATTGACCATACAAAGGTGCCGGTGGACCCTGCTGGTCCGCAGGTAGTTGACCCATTTGCGGATCAATCCGCGAGTCAGGTATCAGCCGCATGGTCCGCTCTGCAAGCCTCTGCTCGACGGGGTTTGTAGGGCGGAAGGGGGCAGGCATTGTGTCAATATACTGCTGATCCCGAGCCGCAACGGACTCTGGGCTAAAGTAACCGCTTTCGTCCAGCGCCCCTTGCTCTCGCTTAAATATGTCAAAAATTCCCATTTTCTTTTTTCCTTACCCTGCTGGGCCAAAGCCAAAGTTGAGGCTCTTACTGGAGCCTTTGCTGCTGCTGGTTGCTGATGACAGGTTGTTGGGTGCGCCAACAATATCGTTGTAGAAGTTCAGCGAGTTGTAGGGAGCCATGCCCTGACGATATTGGTAGTTTTGCATCTGCTGCTCGTAGTCGCGGTCATACTGACCTGACCCTTGCGCTCTATCTAATCCAGAGCCAATCATGTTGGCCCCTGTTTGCTGCATACCCACACCCGCTGCGCCACCTCTGAAGGCCATGTCCGCGCCAAACTGGTTGTTTGAGGTGTTAGCGTTAAACGCCCCTTGACCTACGCCGGTTCCGAACTGACGGGCTTGATTGAATTGCCCTGCGTTAAACTGATCAGCTTGCTGCTGCCGACTAAGGTTGTTCTGCAACTGGTTTCCACCCATCGTGAAACCCTGCGACCTCAACTGGTTCTGCTGCCCAGCGTTGAACTGATTAGCGTTTTGCATAAAATTAGCGTTAGCCTGATTTGCCCCTTGCTGGAATCCAGCGTTCTGGCTTGCACGCCCAGCCTC
>Ga0181389_1000626_pt1 | contig 14372 bp, 15 predicted proteins | sample 12SPOviralmetaG_FD_130121 | JGI IMG/M metagenome (GOLD analysis project Ga0181389, IMG submission 130121) | Marine viral communities from the oligotrophic San Pedro Time Series (SPOT) site, San Pedro Channel, CA, USA - 12 SPOT_SRF_2010-06-29 | ecosystem: Environmental > Aquatic > Marine > Strait...
TACCAGCAGGATCTAGTTCGACACGAGGCGGTTTCAAGATTGGGTTTAGCGAGAGTGGTAAGAATTACCCTGTCGAAACCTCGTCAGAGAAGATGTATGTCAATGTCCCTTGGACAGATACCAACACCGACACTAACACCACATACTCTGCAGGTAGAGGTCTAGATCTTAGTGGAACTGAATTCCAATTAGAAACTGATCTAAGAGATAGCATTAGTCTTATTGGATTAGATAGTAATGATTACCTTCAGTGGTCAAATAACAGTTATCTTAGGTCGGTAGTCGCTGGAGTAGAAAGATTTAGGGTTAGTCCTTCTGGTATTGACGTTACGGGAACTGCTACTGCTAACGCATTCAGAACTGATACGGTTAATAGTGACTACAATGTAATCAGCAGGAATAGCACTAGCACCACTCTGTGGGTTCAAGCTGCTCAATCAGGGAGTATCCAAGGCATCGCATCATTTAGGTATGGGTCTGCCACCGTTAATGCAGGAACTGAGGTCTGTGCGATTAGAAAAAACTCCAGCTACTTCATTAACACTAAATTAGGAGTTGGAACGAATAATCCAAGCACATCTCTTGATGTGAGCGGGACTATTCACCAGACAGTATACAACGCAACAGGCTTACCGTCTGCTTATCCAGCAGGTCAAAGAGCGTTTGCTTACAGCTACTATACTTTAGCTAGTTCTCATGGATCTGTTGTGAGTACAAATGGTAGTTATGTAATCCCAGTGTACTCTGACGGTTCTTCTTGGAGAGCAGGTTAATAAATAATATAAATAAAAGAAAGATAAAGATATGCCAATTAAAAAAGAAAAACCATTTGTAATACCAGCAGAAGCTGAAAAAACTCTTCCGCACACATGGGTGTCAGAACTCGTTGTTAACGCACCTTCCGCAGTGGAAGGTTATATGTATTTAAAACTAACACCGTTTGACAATGACTCAGATGCAGAAATAGATGATAAAAATTCAGAACGAATGGACTTAGACTTTTGGGAAGTTGTCGCCAACGTTCCAGAAGCAGCAGCAGCTATGCAATCTGTATTTGATGCGATACCAGCTATTGAATCATACTATAAAGAAGGAATCTTAGAAGAAGTTCCTGTTGAAGAAAATGTCGAAGAAGACTCAGGTGATTAATTATTATTTTATGGTTTGTGAAGCTCTTCACGAGGAGAGGACAAAGCCGCTATATAATACAGTCATAAGAAGAATTAAAGATTGCGGAGATAATTCCTATCTTCTTGGAGGCTTTGAAGCAATAGATGAGCTTCCAGTAATAAAGGTTTGTGATCTTGATGACTATAACTCTTGTGTTGAAAAAATAGAATCAATATTTAAGAAAGATTGGAATGATGCTGATTGGCACATAATTTGTGACGACGATACTTTTATACATACTGAGAATTTAAATTCATTTATAAATAAATTGTCCAAAGACAATTTAAGAATATATTGCTCTCAACTTTGCCAACCAAGGAATGCGATATTTGGAGGAGCTGGCATTTTAATGAATGATAAAACTTTTAAATTGATTCATAAATTTGTAATAGAAAATGGATGGAAAGAAAATAGACATTTCCAAAGCCATTCTGACATAGCATTATCAAAAATTTGTTATCGTTTAAATCAAAAGTTAAAATTAGCTAATAAAGAAAATGATAAAATATATGTTAGCACCGTTAAAACAATGTATTCTTTTGATCCTCACACAATGAAGGAAAGCCAAAATTTAATTAATGTAAAGGGTGATCTTATCACCGCGCACATTAAAGAAATGGAGTATGTTTGGACTGACTTCAGTGAACAAGAATGCCCTTACCAATCTTTAGAAAATGCCTTTTGTAGATCATAAAAACAATTTTATCTTTATACATATTCCTAAATGTGGAGGGAGATCTGTAAAAAAAGTATTTGATTTTGAACTTCACGACCACTACGGAATATCTAAATTATGTTTTAATACTGACTATTGCCCTACTATAGATGATCTATTTAAATTTGCGTTTGTTCGGAATCCTTGGGATAAGTTTGTCAGTGCTTATGAATACCTTAAAAGAGGGGGAATACCTCGTTTTGATAGACCTAAAACACTAACAATTAAACAAGAATATCCAAAATTCAAGGAGTTTATACTTGCAAAACATGTTTGGGAACAATGGGTTTTTTTCAAACCACAATTAAATTTTATAACGGTGGACGGGTCAATTAAAACAGATTTTGTAGGCAGGTTCGAAAATTTTCAGAATGACTTTAATTTTATATGTGATCAAATTAATTATCCTAGAGTAAAACTTCCTCATGTAAACGCAACAAAACACATTCATTATACTGAATATTATGATGAACAATCAATTAAGATTATCGCGGAAAGTTTTGAAGAAGATATAGATACATTTAAATATAGATTTGGAGAATAGATTATGATGTGTTGCAAAAATAAATTTATCTTTATCCACATAAACAAAACTGGTGGTAGTAGTATTACTAAGCTTCTGGTAAACGCTGAGAACCCTCCGCAGAAGCATAATTGGGCTTGGTGGTACAAAAAGTATAAGCCTACAGAATTTAATACTTATTTTAAATTCTCTATTATACGGAATCCTTGGGATAAATTGCTGTCTCAGTATTTCTTTAGAGTTAAAGATAATACTCAACATGGATATATAGAAAGTGCTAAAGACATGAGTTTCTTAGATTTTTTATTAAATCCATTCCCTGCAAAACACGCATCACAGCATAGTAAACTATTTGAAGGTGACGTATGCTTAGTCGATTTTATTGGCAGGTTTGAAAATCTTCAGGAAGACTTTAATACTATTTGCGACAAAATTGGAGTCCCGCAACAAGAACTTCCTCACGTAAACAAAACAAAACATAAGCATTACGGCGAATACTACGATGAAGAAACAAAACAAATTGTTGCAGAAAAATATGCAAAAGACATCGAATATTTTGGTTATAAATTTGGGGAATAATGGTTACTTTTATTATATGTGTTAAACATTACGAAAACTGTCATTCATACAATGATATTTGGGATTTATTAGAAAAGACTTTGGTTTCTGTATGTGGTCAACTTGATGACAGATTTGAAGTAATAGTAGTTTCAAATAAAACGCTAAACACCTTTCCAGAAAATAAAAAAATTAAAAAGGTAAAGTTTGTAGAAGTTGATTGGCCACCTCCATCATCTCCAAACAATTGGCAAATAGACACTCAAGTAGATCAAAGCACTATACGACCTCAAGTCAGATTAGATAAAGGCACTAAGTATATTTTAGCCTTAAGTGAAGTTGACGATGAGAACTACGTCATGATTGTTGATGCGGATGACTTCATACATAGAGATCTAGTTAGAACTATTCATAATTCAAACAAAGATTTTTTAAGAATAAATAAGGGTATTCAAATGGGGATAGAGGATTCATTTAAGTACATTGATAATTTTGATAAAAAGTGCGGGACTTGTAATATAACTAAAGCTAGCATACTTAAAGAGCAAATTAATTTTAAAAATGTTAATCTTAGTTCATCCCAGAATACTGTAATTAGATCTACACAAAAATTTTATTTAATAAGAGTGATAGGATCTCATGTATTTTCTTGGAGATATTTTAATTATAAAGGATATGAAGGTGAGGATATTGATTTTAGAGCGGCCATATATAATTGCTCTCATAACGAACAACTCTCAGGTAAAGCTAATTTAAAGTACTCTCAAAAAATAAGTAAAAGCATGAAATTGCATTTTAATATATGAAGTTTATTATTGTTGGTTGTGGGTTAAGTGGGATAACTGCAGCTCGTTTGCTAAAAGATCAAGGCCATGAAGTTAAGATTTATGAGTCACGAAATCATATTGGAGGCAATTGTTATGATAGTAATGTTTGTGGAACCACTTTACATAATTACGGGCCTCACATTTTTCATACTAATGACGAAGAAGTTTTTGAATTTTTATCTAAATACACAGAATGGATCCCGCTAAATTATAGACCGGTAGGTCGCACAATCATTGGAGATATTCCTCTTCCTTATAATGATAAAGGTTGCGAAGAAGCCATTGGATTTAAACTTACAGAAAAAGAAATTGATGATCTTATCTTTTGTGATTATAGCGAAAAGCAATGGGGAGTTCCATTTAATGAGATTCCATCAACAATAACAAATAGGATACCTAAGACTAAGGATTGCGAAAATCCTACTTGGTTTGAAGGACAAAAATATCAGTGTGTACCAAAAGAAGGATACACAAAAATGTTTGAAAAAATGCTTAATGACATTGAGGTTATTTTAGGTTGTTCTAAAGATGATTGGAAAAACTCTTCTTATGATAAAATAATTTATACTGGTAAGATAGACGAATATTTTGATAATTGTTATGGTTCTCTTCAATATAGAACACTTGACTTTGACCATAAAGTAACTTCAAAGAAACAAAATACATTAGTTTATAATGAATGTAATTATAGTAATATGTGGACTCGGCAATATGATCATTCATATTTTACAAAGAATCATAAAGGCCTAACTGTAATAACGAAGGAGTATTCGAGAAATGCCGAAGAGAATGATATTCCATTTTATCCTATTCCTTGGGGAGAATCGCACAAAGCATATGAAAAATATAAAGCTTTAGCAGACAACGAAAAAAACACAATCTTTTTGGGAAGATTAGCACAGTATAAATATTTGGATATGTGGATGGCAATAAAGCACACATTTTTGAAGCTTAAAAACATATAAATAAATTTGCACAGAGGTAGTTGTGCGCTATATAATTAAAACATTATTAAAAATATGAATGAAATTAAAATAACATTGCAGGAAAACGAACTTAACGCGCTTTTACAGCTTATTGATATAGCAGTCAAATCAGAAGGCCTTCAGGTTGCTGAACCTGCAGCTATTATTGCAAGTAAGATTCAAGATCAGAGTAAAGAGCAATTGAGCCCTCCTAAAGAAGAAAAAACTCAGAAATAACCTATTCAGGAAAGTGTTTTAGAGTAAACACTTGATGTTTTGTCAATTGTTATTGCTAAAATATTATAAATAGACAATATGGCTATACCGAATACAAGACAAAAACTTATCGATTATTGCTTGAGGGCATTAGGCCATCCTGTTATCGAAGTAAACGTTGATGATGATCAAATTGAAGACCGTGTTGATGAAGCAATTCAGTTTTATCAAGAATTTCACAGTGATGCAGTAGTGCGGAATCTTCTTAAGCATCAAGTGACTCAAACTGATATTGATAACGGATATATTTCTCTGGCGGCTGGAGCAAATATCTTGTCGATTAATAATGTATTTAATATAAGCAATACTAATTCTGGAACATCTCTTTTTTCTGTCGACTACCAATTGCACATGAATGACATATTCGATTTGAATGGTTCATTCGGTGGTATCGTTAACTATGAGTTGACTAAACAATATCTTTCGCTAATCGATCGTAATGTAAATGGCGTTTATGAAATGATCCAATATAGTCGTCATAAAAGCAGAGTAAACTTTCACACGGATACTTTAAAAGATCTTGGAGTAGGAAACTATGTCGTATTTGATGGATATAGTGTGATAGATCCGGAAACATTTTCCGGAGTGTACGACGACATGTTTCTCAAAAAGTATGTAACTGCTCTTGTAAAACGGCAATGGGGAGTAAACCTTATTAAATTTGAAGGTATGGTTTTACCAGGCGGTGTTACAATGAATGGCAGAGCTATTTACGATGATGCTATTGCTGATATCGAAAAGCTTGAAGAAAAGATTCGTCTTGAACATGAATTACCACCACTAGATTTTATAGGATAATATGCCAAGGAATGTATATTTTAGCCAAGGGGCAACATCTGAAAAAAGACTCTATGAAGATATTACTATAGAAGCTCTTAAGATATATGGCCATGATGTTTTCTATATTCCTAGGAGTATCGTAAACACTGATTCCATCTTTAACGAAGATGCTCTTTCTAAATTTGGCGAAGCTTTTCAAATCGAAATGTATGTTGAAAACACTGATGGCTTTGGTGGAGAAGGAGATTTACTTTCAAAGTTTGGTGTAGAAATACGAGATAGTGTAAACCTTATTGTATCAAACAGGAGATGGGAACAATTAGTTTCTCGTTTCCAAGATCCTACAGAAGTTAGACCACAAGAAGGTGATTTGATATTCTTTCCTCTTGTTAATGGTTTATTTGAGATTAATTATGTTGAAGATGAAACTCCATTTTATCAGCTACAAAACGTCCCTACATTTAAGCTTTCTTGCCAACAGTTTGAGTATACTAATCAAGAGATTGATACTGGAGTTGCAGAGGTAGACAAATTTGAGTTAAATTTTGCTATACGCACCCGCTTAAACTTAGGAAGTGGCAGCGGAACATTTGTAATTGGAGAAGACGTTACACAAACTAATAGTACAGTTACTGTTACTGGAGAAGTTGCCGATATTGGAACTAACTACATTGATGTTATTAATCAAAGGGCAGACGATAATACTAATACGGGATTTGTTAAAACCGAGGGAAGCTGGGGAAATGTTATAGGTTTAGAAAATACACCTAATCCTTCTTATGCAATTACAACAGTTGATTCCTTTAATACTATTGATGACAACGATCCATACGCCGATAACCCGGATTTTGAATTAGAAGGTAATTCATTTATTGATTTTACTAAAAACAATCCATTTGGTATGCCAAATATAACAACCTAAGAAATGTTAAGCGGAACACACTTTTATAATAAAACTGTCAGAAAAACTGTTGCAGTTTTTGGTACACTATTTAATAATATAAAAATATTAAGACCTGGCGCAACTGAAGAAAAAGTTCCTATTTCTTATGGGCCTAGAAAAAAATTCTTAGCTCGTATTCAATCTGATACATCAGGTTCCACAGCTGAAACAATAGCTATTAAACTTCCTAGAATAAGCTTTGAGCTTACTTCTATGGAATACGATAACGAAACTAAACTCAATAAGTTTAATAAAGTAAATGTTCCTATAAGTGGAGATAATAAAAACGCAAATATTGTTTATCAAAGTGTTCCATATATTTTAGGTATGCAATTAAACGTTTACGCGTTAAACCAAGATGAAGCTTTACAAATAGTTGAACAGATTCTTCCAACGTTTTCTCCAGAATACACAGTAACGATAAAAGATTTAGAAGGTGAAGGTACAAAAACTGACGTACCTATTATACTTAATGCAGTTGGATTTAATGATGACTATGAAGGAGACTTTGAAACTCGAAGAGCAATAGTGTATTCATTAGATTTTACAATTAAAGTAAAATTTGCTGGAGGAGTTTCGAAAGAAAGCCTTATTAGAACTGTTGATACATTCTTATTCAATGATGTTAACACTAATCTAAAAACTAATTTACCTTATGGTATTGATAACGTCAGGGTTGAAGTTGGTGCAAATGATTCTCACCCTCTTGATAACAGTGATACGATAACTACAACATACGGTTTTGATCATAATGAATGATGATGAAAATAATGAAATTGAAGAAGAAAAGTTTGAAATAGCCGAAGTTTCTAAATCTCAGATTGTTAATGACGCTGAGACCGATATTGAGTATTCGAGAGATAAAATGAAATCTCTTATTGATCAATCGTGTGAAGCTATTAATCAAATGATGTGTTTAGCTTCAGAGTCAGAACATCCTAGAGCATTTGAAGTTTTATCTACAATGATAAAGCATACGAGTGAAATGACTCAAGATTTAGTCAAGTTGCAAAAGACAAGGAAGGACATTACCCAAGATAAAAATGCGCCTTCTAGCAATACTACAAACAATTCTATTTTTGTAGGTTCAACGACTGAATTACAAAAATTTCTTAAAGGTAAAAAGGAAGATGGCCCAATAGATGTCTGATTTAGTAAATGGCAAACAAGGTTACATGGGTAACCCTTTAGTTAAAAAAGATGGACTTCAAACTTCATTCTCAAGCGAAGAGGTTGAAGAATATATGAAGTGCATGAGTGATCCTATTCATTTTGCAGAGAAACACGTAAAGGTGATATCACTTGATGATGGATTGGTTAAATTTAAACCTTATGAATATCAAAAGAAGATGTTCAAACAGTTTAATGAAAATCGCTTCAATATAGTTCTTGCTTGTCGGCAATCTGGAAAATCTATTTCATCAGTGATCTATATTTTGTGGTATGTAATTTTTAATTCAGAAAAAACTGTAGCGATTTTAGCAAATAAAGGATCAACTGCTAGAGAAATGCTAAGTCGTATTACACTTGCTCTAGAAAACCTACCTTTCTTTTTACAGCCAGGATGTAAAGCTCTTAATAAAGGCTCAATCGAATTTTCAAATAATTCTAAAATTGTTGCTTCAGCCACTTCAGGTAGTTCTATTCGAGGATTATCTGTCAACCTTCTATTTCTTGACGAGTTTGCGTTTGTAGAAAATGCAAATGAATTTTATACATCCACGTATCCTGTTGTTTCTGCTGGTAAAGAAACAAAGGTAATTATCACCTCTACTGCCAATGGCATCGGCAACATTTTCTGTGGATTGTGGGAAGGTGCGCAAAAACGTAAAAATGAATTTACACCGTTTAGGGTTGATTGGTATGATGTCCCTGGGCGCGATGAAGCATGGAAAGCAATGACAATTGCTAATACTTCTGAATTACAATTTGAACAAGAATTTGGAAATAGTTTTATTGGAACATCAAATACGCTTATTTCATCTAATGCTCTTCTAGGATTACAAATGCACACTCCTGACAAACGTTTTAGAGGAGTTAAGTATTATGAAGATCCACAATTAGATCACCAATATATTATAACAGTCGACGTTTCAAAGGGACGAGGACAAGATTATTCAACGTTTACAGTTATAGATGTCACCTTTGGACATTTTAAACAAGTGGCTACTTATAGAGATAACATGATATCGCCTATGATTTTTGGTGATATCATCGTTAGAGTAGGTAGAGAATATAATGAAGCAATGTTGATTATTGAAAACAACGACGCAGGTATGGTTGTTTGCAATGATGTTTATTACGAGCATGAATATGAAAACATGTTTGTTGAGTCAAGTGTTCGTAAAAATGGGATTGGTGTTATGATGACGAAAAAGATTAAAAGAATTGGTTGTTCAAACTTAAAAGATTTAATTGAGCTTGGTAAATTATCAGTCATTGACGAAAATACTATTAATGAGCTTTCAACGTTTGAAGTTAAGGGTTCTTCTTATGAAGCATCTGCTGGTAACCATGACGATTTGGTTATGAATCTTGTTATGTTTGCGTGGTTTGTTTCTTCTGAAGCATTCGGCGATATATCAACTGTTGACTTAAAAGAAATGATGTTTAAAGAAAAGATGGAACAAATAGAAAATGACGTTCCTCCGTTTGGTGTTATCACTGACGGCCAAGATTTTGATAATCCTCATGAAGCAATTGCAGAAGAGGTGCGTGCGTGGCATGATCTCTAAATAGATTTTAGTATAAATAGAAATATTGAAACAATCTTGTAATGAATAAACTTATTAATAACACATTGAAAGGAAAAAACTAATATGGCATTTCAGGTATCACCCGGAGTAGAAGTCAAGGAAGTAGACTTGACTAATGTGATCCCCGCAGTATCGACATCGATCGGTGCTTTCGCAGGTCACTTCAGCTGGGGCCCTGTAGGAGAAGTTAAGCTAGTTTCCTCTGAAAAGGAACTTGCTGCAGAATATGGAACACCTAACGATACAATCGGTGGTGCTTCATATGATAATTACACTTCTTTTTTACAGGCTTCTAGCTTTTTAAAATACGGAAACGCACTGCGAATTTCTCGTGCATGTAATTCCACGGCTAAAAACGCCGCGGGATCGTCGCGCTACGGAGAATTAGTAGACACCGTAAAAATTAACAATCAAGATGCATTTGATGCGCTTGGTGATTTTGGCAGTAAGGATGGAGTTATCCATGCACGGTGCCCTGGTAAACAAGGTAATAGCCTTAAGGTTTTCCTTGCTTCTCCACTTCTTGCACCAACTTCCAGCCAAGGTGCAGGAAAGTTTTCAGATTCTGCATACGATTCGCTCGTAAACAACATCGCAGGAACAACTGATTGGGCTGCGAAAAATGTAGCTTTAGGATATACTAATACCGACATTGGCGCTAATGATGAAATTCATGCTGTAGTAGTTGACCAAGACGGTTTATTTACTGGTGTTCCGGGAACAGTTCTTGAAGTATTTGAAGGCCTTTCTTTATATTCAGATGCTTCCAAGGATGGCGGAACAAATTACTATAAAACAGTTATTAATAGAGATTCTAAGTATGTTTTTATTAATGAAGCTGAGCTTAAAAATTCGTTTAGAGCTAATGTAAGTGGTGCGCTTTATGCTGTACCAGGGAGTGCGGCTACTGCAGGACATTTATTCAGCTCTTCTGGGCTTGTTCTTTCAACTACTATTTCGACAATTAGTAAGGCCGAAAACAATTTTGGTCCGACAGCAAATCTTGATGATATTGTTGCAGGAACATATTTTTTATCTTCAGAATCGTCAGGTGTTACAAAAACTGGCTCCGGACAGGCTGCTCAATTTAAAGTCGTAATAACCCAAGACGCTTCAGGTCCGGATGATTTTAGCTCAAATGTAACACTTCTCCATGGAGGTTTTGGTTTTGCTGCGGGTAATACAATTACTTTCAGTGAAGAGGCCTTAGGAGGCCCGACTGGAACTGATGAAAGCCCTGATTCAACTTTAGTTGTTACAGTTTCTGCAGTTTCAAATAATAATTTATTTGACTACGAGCTTTATAACGGAACTGATGGAATTAGTTCTCCAAACGCAGGTGACATTGTTACTGCTCTTGGCGAGTTCTCTAATCCTGAAAAGATTGACATTAGTCTTCTTTTTGCTGAAGGTGTAGATGCAGATACTTCAATTCATAATGAAATAGTGCGTATTGCCGGCACAGCACGTAAAGATTGTGTTGGGTTTTTATCACCAGATATAGTATCTGATGAAACCTCTGAGGTTAAAGCCAATCTTGATTACAATAGTTCTTATGTTGTACAAGATTCTTCTGCAGTTTATGTGTATAATAAGTATAATGATACTTATCGTTACATTCCTGCAAATGGCCACATTGCTGGTCTTTGTGCAAGGACTGATGATACTAACGATCCTTGGTTCTCGCCAGCTGGTTATAATAGAGGAAATCTTCTTGGAGTAACTAAGCTTAAGTGGAACCCGAATAAAGCTCAGAGAGACGAACTATATAAAGCAGGAATTAATCCAATTATTTCTGAGCCAGGACAAGGAATTCTCCTTTTCGGCGATAAGACTGCACAAAGTAAACCATCTGCATTTGATCGTATTAATGTTCGCAGATTGTTTATTGTTCTCCAAAAAGCAGTTTCCACAGCATCTAAATTCCAACTCTTTGAGCTCAATGACGAGTTTACAAGAGCAATGTTTAGAAACATGACAGAACCATTCCTCAGGGATGTTAAAGGACGGCGAGGTATTACTGACTTTTTAGTTGTTTGTGACGAAACAAACAACACTGGAGAAGTCATTGATAGCAATAGGTTTGTTGCAGATATTTACATTAAACCTGCTCGCTCAATTAACTTCATTACTCTTAACTTTATTGCTACGAGAACTGGAGTTGAATTCTCTGAAATCGTTGGAACTGGAAACTAATAAATAACAAATAGAAAAAAAGAATTATGGCAACAGTAGACGATTTTAAAGCAAAGCTTATTGGTGGAGGTGCGAGAGCAAACCTGTTTAAGGCTACTATCACATTCCCCGCTTACGCTGGAGGAGATAGCGAGCTTGCGCAATTTATGTGTAAAGCAGCTCAACTTCCTGCAAGCGTTGTTGGTCAAATTGATGTCCCATATCGTGGACGTCAAATGAAAATAGCCGGTGATCGTACATACGAAAACTGGTCAGTAACAATTATTAATGATACAGGATTTGAAATTCGAGATGCAATGGAGCGCTGGCAAAATGGCATTGGAACACACGCGTCAAATGCTGGTTTAACAAACCCAGCAGATTACCAAACAGATCTTGCTGTTGATCAGCTTGACAAAGATGGTAACGTAATTAAATCATACGTTTTCAGAGGCTCTTGGCCTGTGAATGTAGCTGCAATTGATGTAAGTAACGAATCTGCCGATACTATTGAAGAATTCACAGTTGAATTTGCATATCAGTATTGGGAGTCAAACACCACAACTTAAAAACAATAGAACTAGGGAGGTCCAAACCCTCCCTAGTTTTTATTATAAATAATATATTATGGCGATAAATTTATTTGGATTTGAAATCAGTAAAAAGGTTTCAGCACAACAAAAAGTTGAACCAGTATCACCTATACCTAAACCTAACGATGAGTCTGCATCGACGGTAGCGGTTGGAGGAGGTTACTATGGTCAATATGTAGATCTTTCAAATACAGACACGGTTTCAGACCACGAACTAATTCGCAAATATCGTGAAGCAGCGATGCAACCTGAGTGTGATGCTGCTGTTTCTGACATTGTAGATGGAGCTATTGCGTCATCAGAAGAATCTGCTCCGGTCGATTTGACTATGCACGATTTAGATCTGCCTAATAGTGTAAAGAAAAAAATAATTAATGAGTTTAACCGAGTGTTGAAACTCTATAAATTTAATAGAAATGCCTCAGAGTATTTTCGTAATTGGTATGTTGATGGTAAAGCATACTTTAATGTAATCATCGATCCTAATAATCCTCAGAAAGGTATTGTAGAACTTCGGCCTGTTGAATCAACACACATCAATAAAGTTAAAGAAGTAAAACAAGAAACTGATAAAAAGACAGGATTAGAATATGAAAAGGTTGTAGACGAATATTATGTTTATTCTCCTGATCTTGGAAATAATGGTGTTGATAAATTAAACGGAATCAAGTTCGCAACAGATGCAATTATTCAAGTTAATTCTGGAATAATGGATCCTGATAAAATACGAACAGTTGGTCATCTTCACAAAGCAATGAAGCTTGTTAATCAGCTTCGCTATATGGAAGATTCTTTGGTTGTTTATCGTGTTTCACGAGCTCCAGAAAGAAGAATCTTTTACATCGATGTTGGTAACCTTCCAAAAGGTAAGGCTGAAGAATATGTTCAACAGGTTGTTTCTCGTTATAGAAATAAGCTTGTATATGATGCGAATACTGGAAATATTAGTGATGATCGTAGACATATGTCAATGCTTGAAGATTTTTATCTTCCTAGACGAGAAGGTGGACGAGGAACCGAGATTACTACACTTGGTGGTGGAGAAAACTTAGGTCAGATTGAAGACGTACAGTTTTTCCAACGTAAACTATACCGTGCGCTTAATGTTCCTGTTGCAAGGTTAGAACAAGACACAGCATTTAGTGTTGGACGTGCGAGTGAAGTTTCAAGGGAAGAAGTTAAATTCCAAAAGTTTATCGATCGTTTAAGGAAGAAGTTTTCTTTCATGTTAATGGATGCTTTGAGAATACAGCTCATCCTTAAAGGTGTCATCACCGAAAAAGATTGGGGCGACATTGAAGAATCTATTAACATCAACTTTCTTGAAGATAATTATTTTGCTGAACTAAAAGAATTTGAAATCCTTAGAGAACGTTTGGAAATGTCGCAAATGCTTGAAGATATTGTTGGTAAGTATATTTCTGATAAGTATGTACGTACAGTCATACTTAAACAATCGGATGAAGATATCATGCGCCTTGATAAAGAAATTGAAGAAGAAGGTTCAGGAGATGAAGGTGATGAATTTGAAGATGAAGATATTTAAATCTCTAAAACATAAAAATTATAAATAGTATTAATAACATGAGTGATATTGCTAAAGAATTATTTAAAAGTATTGTTACCGATACTGCTTCGCAAGAAGATTTTGGTAGTGCAATACAGCAAAAAATGGATCAAGCTCTGGATGTTCGTAGAGCCGGTATTAGCGCAGATATTTACAACAAGCAAGTTCCAAGCACTGAAACTGTCGTTGAAGAATCAGTAGACCTTGAAGAAGCTAAAAATAAAGACCTTGCGAAAGACCTTGAAAAGCTGATTAAGAATCCTGATCCTAGTAGAGTTAAGGAATATGGCGGCGGCACCAAGTATGTTGATATGCTAAAAAGCAAATTGGCTAAGTTGCAAGAAGCTAAAATACCAAGTTCTAATATATCTAAATTTTCAGATCCTCAACTCGCGAAGAGCGCTGCTTCTAAACAGAAATATAAAACTCAAGTATTTGTGGGTGATGATGGTAAATTTTTGGTTCCTTCAACAAATAAAGAAGCAGGACAGTTGAAAAAAGATGGGTATAAAGTATACGAATCA
>Ga0181389_1000627_pt1 | contig 14332 bp, 4 predicted proteins | sample 12SPOviralmetaG_FD_130121 | JGI IMG/M metagenome (GOLD analysis project Ga0181389, IMG submission 130121) | Marine viral communities from the oligotrophic San Pedro Time Series (SPOT) site, San Pedro Channel, CA, USA - 12 SPOT_SRF_2010-06-29 | ecosystem: Environmental > Aquatic > Marine > Strait...
AGCTTATACGTTTGTAATACCAGATGCAGCAATATACTCAGATACTCTTACGCTAGCAGCTGGATCAGGAATAACTCTTACGACAAATGCTACAACTGATACAGTTACAATTACTGGATCAGCTGGTACAGATTCTGCTGCAACTCAAGCAATGATTGATTCATCTATAGGATTTCAAGTTGATTCATCATACGTTCAAGCAAGACAATCTGCTGTAGGAATTACAATACAAGAAGAAGGAAATGCTTTATCAACAGGTGCTACTACATTAAACTTTGTTGGAGGCAGTGTAACAGCTACTGGAAATGCAGAAACTAAAACAGTTACAATTAGTGGTGGTGGTAGCTCATTTGATTCTGCTACAGTTCTAAGTTTAGTTGATTCAAATCATATTCAAAGTAGACAACTTAGAGACAACGTTACTATAGTACTTGAAGTTGATTCAAATCTTACATCAATAGATTCTGCTCAAGTAATACATAGCTTTCCAAAAACTCAGTTTAGAACTGTTAAATATGTAGCGCAACTTGAAAATGATGATAGTAATGGTTATCATGCAGAAGAAATATTACTTACTCATAACGACACTAGCGTTATAATGACAAGTTATGCTAAGATAACAATTGATTCAGATATTGGAATCTTTGATGCAACTGTAGATTCAAATAACGTAATACTTACTTTATCTCCAACTAAATCAAACACCCATGTTAAGTTAAAAGCTATTACAATACCAGGGGCAGATGCTGCTAATTTGATCTCTGTTGATTCTAGTCTTACATCAACAGATTCTGCTCAAATAATACATTCATTTAATAAAAATATTCATAGAACTATGAAATATACAGCGCAATTAACTACTGCTGGAGGTGATCATCATTCACAAGAAATATTATTAACACATAATGGAACTAATGTGGCTATGACAGGCTATGCAAAGCTACTAATGGATTCTGACCTTGGAACTTTTGATGCAACTATTGTTGGAAATGATGTGAATCTTACGTTAAGTCCTACGAAAGCAAATACATCAGTTAAGTTAAGAGCATTAAGATCAAGAATATAAATAACTAGTAAATTATAGGAGTATATAATGGAAAATAAAGACAATTCAAATATGGTTATTATAGATGACAAAGAATATAAAATTGAAGATTTCAGCAAAGAGCAAACTTATCATGTAACTCAAATCAGAGATTTACAAGCAAAAGCTGCAGATCTTCGTTTTAAACTTGATCAACTTTCTATTGCTGAAAAAGCATTTACGAGTTTACTTGTCAAGTCTTTAACTGGTAAAGAAGAACCAAAAACTGATAAGGAATAAGTAATTAATGCCAACAGCAATAAAGAAAAACTTCGAAGTTAAAAATGGATTGCAGGTTAAATCATTACAAATTGGAACAAACGAAGTTGTAAGTTTAATAGATTCTGCTAGTACCGCAGCAATCGTAAGGCAGCCGACAATTGCAAAAGAGATTACTAATAAAGGTGGTGCTACATCAAAAATATATAATTCTGCAGTTGCACTTCCCGCTTCAGGTAATAATTCCGGCGACTTTGCATATGTATCCTCAACCAATCGTCTTTATTTATGGAATGGAGCGGGTTGGTATGCCATAGCATTAATTAATACAGCTCCAGGCATATCAGGACCAAATGCTCATTATGCATTCGATTCAAACTTAATACCACTTCAAGTTACTCTTACTTCTACAGATCCAGAAGGACTTCCAATAACATTTAGTGCAATTGGTTCAGATTCTTCAAATAGATTTATAGATATAACACAAGACTCTTCTATTACAACTATAACTACGAAAGAAAGAAAAACTTTAGCTATAGGTGACTCTGATGGTGGAGCTTTTTCAATAACGTTTAAAGCGACTGATGGAACCTTTATAGCCCCATATACAAGTTCTTTTACTTTAGAATTTCCAGAAACTTATGCATGGTTTGCAGGAGGTGAAGTACAGAGATTTCAATCCAGCGATATCTACCAATCTGATGAGTTTGGAATAGATGTGGCTCTTTCTTATAGAGCACAATATGGAATAGTTGGAGCTTGGAAAGAAGACGCTAATTCCGCCTCCACAACCAGTACATCCGGAGTGGTCGAGCAAGGTTCTGCTTATATTTTTCATAGAGCTAGTAAGGCAATTGGACTAACGCAGCAAGCAAAGTTAATTGCTGGAGATAACCATCAGCATGATCATTTTGGTTATTCAGTAGATATTAATAAAACTGGTACATACGCTGTAGTAGGTGCAAAAGCCGCGTCTCATGCTTCTAGTAGTACTACTGGAGGAGCGGCCTATATTTATAGAAGAAGTGACACAACATGGTCACAAATCGCAAAAGTAGTTGATCCTTCACCAGCTAATGGCGCTTGGTTTGGCGTTAGTGTAGCAATTTCAAATGATGGTGACCGTGTAGTAGTAGGATCTTACAAAAAAACTAGTAATACTGGTACTGCTTTTGTATATAAAATAGGTGGTACTTATGATATAAGTGGCATACCTGGAAGTTTTTTATCAGCAAGTAATTCTCATAGTAGTATAAATAGTCGACCAGTAGATATTGGTTTTAATGCAAATGGCACTAAAATGTACATACTGGGCAAAAGCGCTACGCAAAGCGTTTATCAATATAGTTTATCTACCGCATACGATACATCAACATGGACATATGATAATGTAAGTTTTGCAGTTAATTCTCAAGTCTTAGATCCTGTAGGTTTACATTTTAGTACAGATGGAACAAAAATGTTTGTTTCAGGCGACACTGGTCTGCCTTCAGGATCAGAGTCAGGAGTTTGGCAATATACTTTATCCACAGCATTTGATCTTTCAACTGCATCGTATAGTAACGTAATACTTGATGTGAATTCACAAGATGCTACTATAACTGGTATGACTATGAATCCTGCTGGAACAAAAATGGTTTTAGTAGGTAGTTCTGGTAATAATGTATATGGATATAATTTATCTACTGCTTTTGACTTATCAACTGCATCGTATGCTAGTGAAGTTTATGGATTTGGAACTCAAGAAAGTACAGCTCAAAACGTTGTGTTTAATGGTGATGGTACCAAGATGTTTATATGTGGAAAATCATCAGACGATGTTCACGTTTATAATTTATCTACGGCCTATGATGTTTCATCTTCTACATTTTCATTTACGGCATATACTTCAGACTATAATAGTTTTGGCGGACATGGAACTTTAAGTAGTGTTACTGGTATTTTTTTTAATCCTACTGGAACAAAATTTTATCTTTTAGATACAGATAGAGATAGAGTTTATCAATTTAGTGCAGAAGGTTATGCTTTAGAAGCAACAATTCAACGTGCAAATCCTGGTACTAGTGAATATTATGGTTGGTCAGTTGATATGAATGGAGCAGGTGATAAAGTTGTAGTAGGTGCTTACGGAAAAAGTAAGGCTTACGTTTGGGAAAGATCTGGTACGTCATGGACAGAACAACAAATATTAACTGGTTCTGATATTACTGCTAACAATACTAGTGACAGGTATGGAAAATCAGTTGCAATATCAGAAGACGGCACAACAATATTAGTTGCAGCCGAATATAAAACTCATTCTGGAAAGACTAGAGCTGGACAAGCCTACGCATATACTGAATCAAGTGGCACATGGTCTCAACAGAGTATATTACAACAAGCAGATCCTGTAGCTTATGATTACATGGGTAATAAAGCTTCTTTATCAGCTGATGGTAATATTGCAGTACTTGCCGCTAGTAATGCTAGCAGCACCAAAGGACAAATAAACATCTTTACAAGAACTGGTACAGAGTGGACAAGCACAGGAAAAAAAGTAGCAAGTAATAGTGGATCATCAGATTATTTTGGCTCAGGAGCAAGTATTTCATCAGATGGTAGATATATTTTAGCTGGTGCTTACCAAGAAGATACAACTTCTAGTAATGCCGGCAGTGCTTATCTTTTAAAAGCTCCAGTTAGTCGATTTCCACACTTTTGGTCTACAGGAGTTCAAAGCGCAATAATACCTGCAACAGATAAAGGTGGAGAAAGATTTGGATATTCTGTTGCAATGGAACAATACGGTAATAAAGCTGCAATTGGTGCGCCATACGCGACTGAAATATTTACATCTGGAGTTGCTTATGTGTATGAAAATAGTGGAACTAGTCAGCCATCACTTAATAGTATGGAATTTGATCATGATACTGGAGTAGGTTTTAATAGTGGTAGTTTTCCTGGTGGCAATATTGGAGTAAATATATCTAGACCTTACGGATTTGCATTCAAATCAGATGGAACAAAAGTTTACGTAGCAGATGATCAAACTACTGGTGTATATCAATTTAGTTTATCAACACCATTTGATGTTTCAGCTACTTCAATAACGTATGACAACGTTACTTTTAGTTTATCAAGTACCGCATCTAGTACACCTAGTTCTATACAATTTAAAACTGATGGAACTAAAATGTATATTCTCGATGAATCGCCTGATAATATCTATGAATATAATTTATCGACTGCATGGGATTTAAGTACTGCTTCATACAATAGTGTAAATCTTAATACGTCTTCGGTAGAAGGTTTTCCAAAAGGCATAGCTTTTAAACCAGATGGAACAAAAATGTATGTAACTGGAACACAAAATGATTCTGTATTTCAATATACATTATCGACAGCGTGGGATCTTTCAACTGCTTCTTATTCTAGTGGTAATAGTTTTAGTGTCAATAGTGAAGATACTGAACCGGTTGATGTCGTATTTGATAGTACTGGTCTTAAGATGTTTGTTCTTGGTTACACAAGTGATACTATATACGGGTATAAGTTATCAACTGCTTGGGACGTTACGACAGCACTTTATGACAATGAGTCTTTTGCTGTGGGTTCAACTGGTGTTGGTGAGACTAATCCTATGTCTATTCAACTTGGTAGTAATGATTCTAAGTTATTCTGTTTAGGTATAAACCGAAAGATGATTCATAGATTTAGTTTAGGAACAGCCGTTCCTTTTAATGAAGTATCTAAATTATCCCCAAGTGATGGACAAGCTAATGATAGATTTGGTACTTCTATTGCATTATCACTTGATGGAAGTCGTATAGCGGTTGGAGCCTATGAAGAAGATCCAGAAAACCGGTCCAATTCCGGATCAGTATACATTTATAATGAAAAAACTGTATATGATGGAACTGCATGGAGAAATAATGAAAGCTTTGACATGGAAACTACAGGTCAAACTAGAGAAGATAATGATCGATTTGGCTATTCAGTTGACATAGATGGTGATTATCTAATATCAGGAATGCCTTATGGCGGTACTAGTGTATCTGGAAATAATGGTGCTGGAACTGCAGCGATATTTGTTAAAGTAGACGGTAAATACACTTTTCAAACTGAATTAACTGGTCAATGGACAAATGGAACTGACCTAAGCGGTGGCGGACGTACAGTTGCAATTTCGGGAACTAGAGCTTATGTAGGTGCACCAAATTATGATAGTCAAAAAGGTAGAGTGGCTGTTTATACAAGATCTGGAACAACATGGACGCATCAAGCTAATATAACAGGTGCCAGTGCTTCAATTAACTTTGGTCAAGCTTTAATGGCAGATGGTGATACAGCTATTATAGGAGCTCCTACTGATGATACTGGTGGAACTAATGAAGGTCGTGCATTCATATATACAGGTAATAATACTTTACAAGCGACTTTAGTGGCTGATGACGCACAACCTAATGATTATTTTGGTTATAGCGTTAGCATACATGGAGATCTTGCGGTTGTAGGCGCACCTGGAGATCAGCCATCTGGAGCTGGTAGTTTTAACAGTGAAGCTCAAGGAGCTGCTTACATATTCGAAAGATCTGGAACAACATGGACGCAAAAAGCTAAGTTAACTGCATTTGCAGGCGGAATAAGTAATCTAGGTGCTGCTGTTAATCGAAACGATTTTGGTTGGTGTGTAGATTGTTTTGAAGGTACAACTACAAATACTATAGTAGTAAGTGCAAGATTAAGGAACAATGGTAATAAAGGTTACATTTATGTATTTACAGGAAGTGGAACTTCATACAGTGGTCAACATAGATTTGGAGCCACTAATAATGGAAATGATGATTATTTTGGTTCAGCACAAGCCGAGTGCGGCGCTTTAAGAATAGATAAAACTCTTGCAAATAATGGTGATATTATTGCGATAGGCGCATATCAAGATGATGACAATAGTAAATCAAACTCTGGTTCTGTTGAAGTATGGAAAAGAACAACTGATCCTGATCCTTACATTTCAGGTGGTAAAGCTTGGGAATCACAGCAAAAAGTCTATCAATTTGGATACACCTTTTCAACGAGTTATAAAGGGCCATTAGCTAATTCTTATTTTGGGCATGCTGTAGCAATTGAAAATTCTAATTTAGTTGTTGGCGCATACGGATATGGTGGTAATATTAGTAATGGTGGTGCCATATATACGTTTAGCGGAGTCGGTTGGGTACAAGATTCTAAAACTTTTATTAATACTGGTCAAACTCAGAATTTTGGACAATCTGTAGATTTAAACAGTGATGGAACTATTGTGGCAGTTGGCGCGCCAAATGAATCTTATGAAACCACTGGGGCTGGTGCTGTATATGTAATGAAACGAGAAGTTAATTATAAAGTAATGGACATGACTCATACCAATTTTACTACAGTAACCTCAGCTAATTCTGATACAACTGATATGGCTTTTAATAATGACGGCACAAAATTGTATCATACTGGTACAAATACTAATAAAGTTGTAGAATACGATCTATCAACAGCATATGATGTTTCTACTAAAACTTATAATGATATTAATTTTTTACCTAGTGCCGGTGGTTATAATACAGGAATAAGATGGAAACCTGATGGAAAAAAAATATTTGTTTTATCACACACTAACAATGGTGGTGGTACTGCTACCGTTCATCGATATGACGTAAGCACTTCATGGGATTTGTCAACTGTAACAGCAACAGCAGATCAAACTTACGATGCTCGAACTCAAGTAAATAGATCATGGGGTTTTACGTTTAAACCTGATGGTACAAGGATGTTTCTATCAGATGATCAAGGTAATGACGTAAATCAATATAATTTATCAACAGCATGGGATTTAACCACAGCAGCATTTGTAACACAATTTACAGTTAGCAGCCAAGACAGTCATCCATCAGGAATAGAATTTAATGCTGATGGAAGGGTTTTATATATGGCAGGTCAAACTGGTGATAAAATATATAAATATAATTTATCAACAGCATATGATATTTCTACTATGGGATATAGTAGTGATTATATTAGTGTATCAAGTCAAAGTAACCAACCAGGCGGAATAAAATTTAAGCCTGACGGTTCAAAACTATTTTTGGCTTGTGTTAGTAGCAATGGCGTTGATACATATAACACTTCAGGTGTTGGTTATAGTCAAGTTTCTAAACCTAGTAGATCACTTCTTCACTCAGCTGGCAGCACTACAAATAGTTATCAATATATGGGATGGGATGTTGCTATGAACTCTAGTGCTACAAGAATGATAGCAGGCGCACGTAATGATTCGCAGACAACTTCACAAGCTGGTGCAGCATATATATTTAGTGGTGATGGAACTGGAAGTTTTACAGCTGAAACAAAGCTTAGACCTCCGTCAAGTCCTAGCCCATCATATACTTTTTTTGGACATAGTGTTGATATAACAGAAGATGGTAATACTGTAGTCGTAGGTGCTTATCAAGACAATACAAAAACAACTGATGCTGGCGCAGCATATATTTACAATAGAATGGCACCAGAATATTATGCTGTTGAATCAGCTGCTCATTTAGATTTCTACAATTTGCAATCAGGCGGTAACTCAAATATGACCGATATTGCATGGAATAGCGATGGAACAAAATTCTTTGTAACAACATATTCTAGTGATTATGTTAATGAATTTAGTGCGGGAATACCATATGATATGTCTAGTAAAACATATATACGAGAGTTTGATCTGTCTGGTCAAACAAATTATCCTACTGGTATAACATTTAATAATGACGGTACAAAAATGTTTATTACACATTCAACTTCTTCAGGTGGTGGAACAAATGGTCTTTTTCAATATAATTTAACAACTGCCTTTGACACAAGTACCGCGTCTTATGCTAATATAGCATTAAGCAATGCTTACACTGGCACCAATGCTAGAGGCGTAAAATTTAAACCTGACGGTACAAAAATGTTTATATCAGATGATCAAGGTAATGGCATAAGACAATTTACTTTATCAACTCCATTTGATCTTTCAACCGCATCATCATACGATTCATCAACTAATCTTTCCGTATCAGGTCAAGATAGTTATATAAGAGGACACGCTTTTAATAGTGATGGTACTAAGTTATATGTTATTGGCCAACAATATGATAGAGTTTATATCTACAATTTAAGTACCGCATATGACGTATCTACTGGGTCTTATACAAATTCATATAAGGCCCTTGGTAGTCAAACCAGTGAACCTAATGGTATAACATTTAATCCTGACGGATCAAAAATGTATATAGCGTGCTCGCAATCTGAAGGTGTTGATGAATATAGTACTCTAAAACAAGATTGGGATTCAGGATATAAAATTTATTCTCCAGATCCGGTCGCTTACGATCAATTTGGTTCTTCAGTGGCAATATCTGGAGATGGAAAAGTAGTTACTGTAGGAGCTAGTAAAGAAGACATCGGCAGTATATCAGATGCTGGAGCTTTATATGTATTTCATAGAGGAGAGCCGGCTACAACAAATAATGGAACAGGAACAAATTATGTAAATGGCTCCGGAATAGGTGTGGGATATTTTCACGTAAAAACTTTATATGCAAGTAATGCGACTAGTAACATGCAGTTAACTATGGGTGAAGATAGAGCTCAAGCCTTAGAAATATCGAAAACTGGCGAATATATAATTGCAGGAGCTTACAGAAAAAATGGCGGACGTGCATACATATATAGAAACGCATAAAGGAAAAACATGTCAGACTTTTTAGTTGGAAAATTTAAATCACTAGAAGCAGCTCAATCGTTAAAGGTTGGTAGTAAAACGATTACCAATATAATTGACTCTTCACAACTTGGCATAGACTCTGCAGTTGCAAATAGTTTAATTGATTCTGCATTTACTGCTAAGAGCACAAATAATTTATCAGAAGGTAATAATTTATATTATACAAAGACAAGAAGCGATTCTGATTTTAATGTTAATTTTAATCTTAATAATAGTTTGTTAACAGCTGATAGACTTAATGAAGGAGAAACTAATTTATTTTATACTGACGATAGAGTTAGAGTTGTTAGTTTAGATTCTGAAGAAACTATACAATTAATAGATTCTGCTTATGTACAAGCAAGAACAAGTGGTGGAGGATTAGATTCATCATCTGCAATTGCTCTTATAGATTCATCACATGTGCAAGCAAGACAAACATCTAGTGCAGTTACAATTTATTCTACTATTCAACAATTAGTTAGTGCTACAGGAATGGCTCAAGGAGATCAGGCGCTTGTAACAGCAACCAATAATATTTATATTTATGCTGGTAGTGGTTGGTTTAAAATAGCCACGGTACAAAATAATTCTCCTACTCCTATTACAGGAGTTGATAGTAATTATACTTTAGCAGTTGATGGAACTGCAACTACGATAACTGCTGCATCAACAGATCCCGAAGGATTTCCAATAACCTTTGGTTTTTCAACATCAGGTTTAGGTTCTATTGCCACGGTTTCACAAGATTCTTCTGTATTTACTATTACACCAAGTACTAATACTTCAAATTTTGGCACATTTACTTTAACAATAACTGCAACTGATAACGTTAATGGTGCAATTAATTTTCCTGCTTCTTTTACATTAACATTTGCTGTTGATTGGTCAAGTCATTCTTTATCTCAATCATTACAATCTTCAGCTACATCTGAAAATGCTTTCTTTGGAGAGAATTTAGAAATAGATGGTAATTATGCTGTTATTGGTGCTAGAGGACACGGACCTAGTTATACTGGAAAAGCATTTATTTTTTACAAAAATTCAGGTACGTGGGCTCAACAACAAGAACTTACTATTTCAGATGGTTCGACAACAAATTTCTATGGACAAAATGTAAGTATATCAGGTAATACTGCTGCAGTAAGCGCAACAGGAGGAAATGGTTCATGCTATATTTTTACAAGATCGGGTACAACGTGGACTCAACAAACAAAATTATCTGCTCCAACAGCTTCTTCTGGTTTTGGCCAAGAAATTTCATTAGTTGGTGATAAATTAGTTGTAGGTATGTATGGTTATGATTCAGGCAGTAATACAAATATTGGAAGGTTAGTTTCATATACAAGGTCAGGAACAACGTGGAGTTCTGCTGCTACAATAGATCTTTCAGATGGTGAAGCAGGTGATTTATTAGGTTATGATAGTTTACGAATAAGTGAAGATGGAAATTATCTTATAGCAGGTGTAACTAGAAGAGATAATTCAAGCAACACTGATGAAGGAGTTGCATATATATTTTATTGGAATGGATCAGCTTGGAGTCAACAAGCAAAATTAGAAGCTTCTGATGGAGCAGCTGGTTTTAATTTTGGAGGTGCAGTAGCTATAACTGATAAGTATGCTGCTGTTGGTGCACTTTTTAAAACTAGTGAAACTGGAGCTGTTTATATTTTTACAAGATCAGGCACAACATGGACTCAAAGAATAATTTTAGGTGCAGGTGGTACTATACCAAGTGATTTATCAACTGGAGATCAATTTGGATTTGGTATAGATATTCATAAAAATTCTATGGTAGTGGCTGCTGCTAATCGTGCATCGCCTAAAGGTAATGGGCATGTTTATGTTTTTACAACTAGTGACGATGGTGTTACATGGACGCAGCGTAAAAAATTTACAACTACTAGTGGAGATATTCATGATAACTATGGACAAGACTCTAAAGGTGTTGGTATTGATGAAACATCAGAAACAATAGTAGTTGGAGCTGGTTATGACGATAGTGGTAATACAGCAGCTGGTAAAATATATTTTTATGAGGATTAAGTAACTAAATTATATAAATAAATAATATACAATCATAAGGGGAGAGTGAACCTATGGAGATTTCAGGAAAGGACTTTTTCGTTAGAAAAGGTCTTATAGTCAACGGTACTACAAAACTTCAACAATCAAAAGAAAAAATAACTATAACAGCAGCTGGTGCTACTAGTACGATAAACTTTGATGTCTTAACACAAGCTGTATTATATTATACTCAGACTGCTACTGGTAACTGGGCTGTTAATGTTAGAGGTTTATCTACTGGCACTCTTAATTCAATGATGGCCATAGGTGAAAGCTTAACAATAGTTTTTTTAGTTACACAAGGTGGCACAGCATACATAAATAATTTATTTCAAATTGATGGTTCAACTGTTACTCCAAAATGGCAAGGTGGTAGTGCGCCAGAATATGGTACTGCCAGTGGAATTGATGCTTATACATATACAATAATTAAAACAGCAAATGCAACATTCACTGTAATGGCTGCTGTTTCAGCTTTCGGTTAGGATTCATATGGCTTTAATATCTACACAAGCAGCTGGAAGTGTTAAAGGTTTTGGATTTACCAGACCTTATGTTGCTCCTCCAGCTCCAGTCGCAGACTCTAAAAATGCAATATTAAATCTTTCATTGAATCATGATTATGATGGAAATCATAACAATGCTGCATATAGTAGTATTGGAAATGATTTATGGGGAAACTTTAAAGACGAAACTGGAAATAATTATCCACAGCCTAAACATGATCATGTTATATATAAAAACACTTTTCACTCGCATCTAAGTCCATATCACCCAGCTGGGTGGTCATGCGAATTTAATTCTACTTATTCATTAGCAAATTATTCTACTAATGGTAATGATCCAGGTACTAGTGCATGTACTTGGGAAACTTGGGTTCTTTTACATCCTCATCAGGCTAATCAAATTAGTGGCGCTGGTTCTTCTAACAGAAATATGGTTATATCTGGAAGAGACACAAACACTAGCTCTAGCTCTGAATCAGATGGTGCCTGGACATTTGGAATAGCAGGAAATCAAACCGCAACTGCAACTGGCGTTTATTTAATATATCGAAATGGTGGTACTACATATAAAAAATATTGGTATCAAGGTAATCCTGCAAATTCTGGTTTACCTATTCCAAGAGGACAATGGCATCACATAGCTATTGTAAGACATCAAGGTACTGATGGAAGTAACGTATATAAGTGTTACTTAAACGGCACTCAGCTAATTAATACTCAATATGACACATTTCCAGATAACATGCATATTTCATCATCTGGAACTAGAGCTGTATTTTTTGGAGGATATAGAACAGTTGAAACTGGCGGTAATATTTTAGACGGAAAGATAAAAGACTATGCATTGACGCACAGCGCAAAATATACAAGTAATTTTACTCCGCCAATTAGACCAATGAGTCAAGCTTTAGATAGTTCAGTAAATTTAATGTTTCCGTATGGTCCGACATATGCAATAGGTTCTGCTCAAAGCGATGTTGTTAATACAAATACTTCTCAAATTGGTTGGTTAATGCGTCAAGTTAATACTAGTGGTAATTGGCAAACAGCGTCTTACATTGAAAGAACGTCAATGGTAAGAAGTAGTCCATATGACTATGTTGTTGATTATGCAAAAAATAATCTATTAGGTTCTGTCTATATGAACCCACAAAATGATTATAGATCAGGTATTTCGCAAGGTCCTATTACTAGTGGTAATATTGGAAGTGACCCTGGAATTTCTTTAGGTACCAACGATTTTACAGTTGAATTTTGGTATTATATGAATGGTAATAATGGCGGATCTAGCAGTCAAGAAAGGCAAACGTTTATTGACTTTAGGGCACAAAACGGCCATGCTAGTAATAATGGTCCTTACATGTACTATTGGAAACCTCAAGATGCGAATGGTGGATTGAAAATAGAATACCCTGGAATTAGTATGACTAGTCATCAAGTAATGCAGCAGCAATGGGTACATGTTGCAATAGTAAGATCTGGTGATCTAGGTTATCTTTATATTAATGGTAATCAAAGTGGAGGCTCTGCCTCTTTAGCTGGTAGAAATTTTAGTGGGCCAGATGGTAGACCAATGTGGGGTTGTACTGGAAATAATTATACTTCAAGTTCATCTACAGTAAGAGATCAATTTAATGGTTACATGACAGATTGTAGAATAACAGTAGGTACTGCTGTTTATACTGGTAATTTTAAACCTCCTATAGGAAAGCTCACGCTAACAGGTGGTGATTATCCAAACATAACTAATGTTAATGTAAGTATTCCAACTGGTCATGTAAAACAACTTCTTTCATTTACAAATAATCCTTTTCATGATACTGTCGGTAAAGAACAATATATGCACCCATTTTTTAGCAGCACAACTACATATCCAGCAGTCGACATTATTAAAGATAAAGAAGAAGCAGAGGCTGCAGACTTTAGCGCTGGAAAGCAAGAAGGAATTATTTATGCTTCAAATTTGGGTAATTATGATAAATTTGGATTGGATATAGCTGTTGATAGTGATGGCACAACACTTGTTGCAAGTGCGCCATACGAAGATACTGGTGGAACTGATAGAGGTATGGCTTATATTCTTAAAAAAGGAGCATCAACTACGTTGCAAGGTGCTACTTATGATAACGTATATAGTCCACAAGTTACGAATGCGAATTTTGGTGTTGATATGAGTAAACCTACTAGCATTTTATTTAATGCTGATGGAACTAAATTATATTTAGGAGATATGACAGCTGCAACTATATATCAATGGAGTTTATCATCTCCTTATAGTATTACATCTGGTTCTTTTACATATGATAATAAAAGTTATTACGTAGGTGGAACTGGGTTAACACAAAATTTGCTCTCAATAAAATGGAATAATGATGGTACAAAATTATACACATTGTCCAATGCTAATGATAAAATTTTTGAACATGATTTATCTACTGCATATGACATTTCAACTGCGTCGTATAGTAATGTAAACTTTAGTCATAGCCAAGAATATAATAGTAAAGGTTTTGGATTTAGCCATGACGGAACTAAAATGTTTGTAGGTGGAGCGACTGATAGACTTCATATGTACAATTTATCAACTGCATGGGATTTAAGTACTGCGTCCTATAGTAATGGATATATGAGCCACGGTGTGACTAGTCAACCTGCAGATGTATATTTTGATGAAGGTGGAACTCGAATGTTTCTTTTGTCTTATGG
>Ga0181389_1000628_pt1 | contig 14329 bp, 6 predicted proteins | sample 12SPOviralmetaG_FD_130121 | JGI IMG/M metagenome (GOLD analysis project Ga0181389, IMG submission 130121) | Marine viral communities from the oligotrophic San Pedro Time Series (SPOT) site, San Pedro Channel, CA, USA - 12 SPOT_SRF_2010-06-29 | ecosystem: Environmental > Aquatic > Marine > Strait...
GTTACGCTAATGATGCAGAATGCAAAACAGGCGTTTGTGATTAAATGATTTTAGGGAGTGTGCAGCTCAGGAAAAAAGTATGACAAATATTTGTACCCGATTACTGGTTGGCGCTAAGTAAAGATTTGTATGCTCCCTAAATAAACTACGAGAATAACATGTATATAATAACAATAGCAGATTGGATAAGTAGTTTTTTTCTTATAAGCATTTCTACTTTGGTTTTAGGAGCAGGTATACTGCTTTTAATTCATAATATAAATCTTATAGGAAAAATGATAGATAGCAGATTTAATAATAAACCACAGGAGTTAGAATGAATGTTGATTTACGCTATTATTGGGAATCTATTTTTAGCGTAGAATACTTTCCTTACTGGGAATTTTCTATGTTAATGATATTATTTTTATTAGTAAGAGTCATATTAAGACTGGACAATCTTGATAAGAAATTAAATTAGTTTTAAAAAATTAAGGAGGATTCGGACTGCTATGTATACGCAATCCTTAAACACATACCATCTGAGCAGAGACTGGGTATGTATCCTAATAATTTTTAAACATTAAATAAAAGGAAACAAATGAAAGGCTCGTCTAAAAAGACGAGTGGGTATTATGAATACAGAGAAAAGAATAGGGCTAAATTAAGAGACTTAATCTATTTTCTGGGCGAAGATTGGATCGACATAGGTGTTTTAGGGAATGAAATGAATACTGAACGCTGGAAATTAATAGCAACTAGTGCTTACCAGCCTAAAAAATGTGATGTTTGTAAAAAGTATTGGCATACTTGTTTAGATAATGCAAAGAAAAAATCTAGCGAATATCTTTTAGAAAGTATTTTTGGGAATATACCTATTGAATTGGAAACATGTACGAATTGTTTATTTTAAATAAAAATCCTCTATATCATCTATTAATAAGGGGGCGTAATGCTGTTCCGTAACTTTTACGCTACTATGTCCCAGTAATTTACTTACTTGAAAAATAGGTACTCCATCTTTTATTAAATTTAAACCAAATGTTCTGCGTAAATCATGGAACCTTGCATCTAGTATTCCTAACCTTCTAGTTTCTTTTAAAAACTTCTGGGATATATAACCAACTTTGTAATCCCATAGCTTTTCTTGCTCCATTAGTAATGCCCTGGCTTGAGAGTTTAATTTTATATACCGTATTCCACTCTTACCATTTACTTTAACTCTAGACGGCTCTATTTCATGTGGCTTTAAAGAATTTATCTCTCCTCTTCTAGCTCCTGTATAATAAGCAAACTTTAAAAATGAGCAAAAATTGTCATCTTGAAATTCATTAAAAATAATATTTAATTCCCTGCTGCTAAAAACTCGTGTTCTTCCTTGTTTCTTATTTACTTTCATTACTTCAACATTAGTTGTGTAGCCTTTTGATGTACCCCAATTTAAACAAGCATTAATTCTAGTCTTATATCCTCTTTGTGTTTCTTTGTTATCTGGTAATTTGCGTGTAAGAGAAAAACTGTTCAAAACATACTTAGAGGTTTCTCTTGAACTGTCAGCCCACTTACTATTTACCTCTTTGTCATTTAAATAGAGTTTAACCAATTCAGGAAAAGTTTTAAACTTAGTTTTATTTACAGGTGCGTAATGTTGTAGTAACGCTTGATATTCTAAAGCAGGTAATAGTTTATTGGCATTCTTTATATTTTTTGTATAAGCAGGTACTACAATTCGATTGCCATTGATTCTTTTTCTATAAAATATATTTCCGTAAGTATCTTTCCATAAGTTGGATTTTAAACGCATGTTTTAGCTCCTTTTGGGCAGTAATATGGCAGTAAAGGAATATAGCTAACATTAGCAGTGAGTAATTTATAGACGAGTGGGCGATGAGAGATTCGAACTCCCGACACCTGCGGTGTAAACGCAGTTAATGACCGTAAATAAGCATTGCCACACTAGATACATTCCACTTTATATTATTAATATAAGCTTTGTATCTAATATATGTGAAGTAAAATTTTTATTCTTCTTCTTGTAGTAATTCTACTGCTGGAATGCCACCTAAGAATAAGTTCTCTTTTATTTTAGAAGCATCTTTTGGCGATACTGTTTTAAGTTGTTTTTCTAAATCGTCTAAAAACCCAAAACCTAAGTCAGGTCTATTTGGATCAGATGCCCCTCTAGCTAATCTTAATTTTTCAACTAAAGCGTTATGGATGTCAACAGTTCCTCTTGCTGATCTAGACGTCAATTTAGGATTTCCAATATCTATTAAAGACTGAAAAGTAAAAGGTGAACTTACTTTATCTCCTGTCATTTTATAAAGCCTAGCTGGTTTAGGGTCTAACCTTACTGCTGATTTTAATGGCCCTAATCCTAAAAACTTCTGTTTCATTTCTACAGGAATGTCTCCTTTAAATAAATCTTGCAAAAACTTTTCTCGACCTTGGAATTTATATCCATTCCTCGATAAAAGGTCTTCGTATAATTTAAAAGTCCTACCCATTTCATATTGTTTATAAAAAGGGTCAGATTTAGTGTCTTCTAAAAATTCTATTCTATTAAAAAGTCCTTTAGTACCTCTATTGTTTAAATTGCCCATAAAACTTATATCAAAACCACGAGCTCCTCCTGGCGTTAACCCTACGTTCATTAAACGTTCAATTTTATTATCGCCTACATATTTTTTTATAATTTCCATTGCTTCTCCCAGATTTTGAGCTGTAATCTGCATTTTCCCACCCTTGTGAGCTTTATCTGGAAAATCTATATCAGTCATAGGGACATTCATATCTGCGTATTGTAAAGGTTCACCTGCTCCCTTCCAACCTAAGTTGCCAAAACCTTTTACATTATCAATAGGTTCCTCTAAAACATCAGGTCTTATTCTTTGCTCTAAAAATGGAGCGTCTATACCTTCAGTATTTTTTAATATTTCTTGAAATTCTTCTGTAGTGATATTTTCAATTTGTTTTGTTTCGGGATTATATATTTTTTGATTTTTTCTTGATTCTATAAACTGCTCAACTACATCACCTTTTGGATTATTTGCAAATCGCTTAGGAAGAACTATAGATTCTTTAGGGTTATATATTTTAGTTTTAGGTGGAGTATATATATAGTAACTCTCTATTTTTTTAGTCTTAGGATTAAAAATGTTTTTAAATGCTTTTGAACCTAATGCAGCTACCCCACCAGCTAAAACACCAGCTACTCCACTACCTTTTGCTTCTCCTATTCCACTTGCTACTGTTTCTACAGCCAAATCCCCTACTCCAGTAGGCATTAACGAAAGTAATCCATTATTTACAGGGGAAGGTTCAGGGTTATTTCCTTCTTTATCATATAAAACTTCATATCTACGAGCTTCATCTTTAGGCACAAGTTCACCACTAGCATTATATTTACCAGTAGACCAAGCCTGTTTTTTATTACTAGGCAGACTATTAGGAGTGATTCCTATTTGTTTTAATAAATACGATAATACTTGTTGTTCGTTCAATTTATTCCTCGTCGTTTTTCTTTCTTGATTTTCTTAGCTTTGAGCCTAGCTTATGCACAGGTATACCTAGCATATTTTCTGCAAACATTTCAGGTGCATCGTAAGTTTTATAAAGACTTCTAGCTAACCTTCCAAAGGGATACATTGTATGTATATAATAATTAGTTAAGCGATCATAATCCCCATTAATCATTGCTGTCATTGCTGGCATCCATAATCTATGTACAGGTGCTGTTACTACTTGTAATGGCGCTAAAGCTGGATGAGGATAAGAGCTAAAAAAAGCATTTTCTCTTTCTTCAGGATCACCAAACAGCCAATCTGAAGTATCTTGTAAATAAGACAATGGCGGTGGCAATATGCTATCAAAAACAGATGCTACAAATATATTAGCTAACCCCATAACTGTTAAATCTAACGTAATAGCCCTTCGTAGCCTGTCCATTGATTTTGCATCAGTCATACCATATCTTTTAGCTTTTTTTACTAAATCTTTTCTAAATACAATAGAGTTCCACATAAAAGGTTGAAATCTTGTGAGCATTTTACCCATTGCAGAAGTAGAAATTTCAGGTCTCCTTACGTTATGGTATAAAAACTGAGTTGCTTCTACTCCTTTAAGGGCGTGTTTTATTAAATATGGATTATCAAATTTCATATCTGGTATAAATTGACCGTAAGTTTCTCTAGCTGCTAAATAATGAGCTAAGTAAGAGTCTGCCCTTAATAAGGTTTCAGATGATCTCATAAAATAACCACCAGTAGAAACTATAGAATCAAAAACTTTGTGTTTTTTAGCTACTCCCGCCCAAGTTGATTCACTATAATTAGGATTCTTACTTGCAATACCCGCCATTTCTCTAATAAAAGGCATTAATTTTTGCACAGATAAAGATTTATCCATCGAAGCCTCTGTAACATAGAAAGATTCTAACGCTCCATGCTCACTTATTAATCTATATATACCATTCCTATCTGTTATTCTAGTTCCATCTTTAAGCCTAGCACCCTTAAACACATTATTTAAAAGCCATTTAGTATTTTTGGCGTTAACAAAATGCCTCATTCCATTGTTAGATAATGTATTTTGCGATCCACCTAATATGTTACCTAAAGCTGTTTTAGGATGAGATAATAAAGAAATAAGAGACATTTTTGCTTCAAAATTGCCAATGTTTGTAAGAGTTCTATGTAAAACTCTAGCCCTGGCTCTTTCTGAAGTAGGTAGCTCTCCTATAAAAGGAAGTTTAGGTGCGTCTGATGTACCAAATTGTTTCTTCCAAAACTTAGGCCTAGGAATAGAATATTTTTTTAATAAACCTTGAGACTTTACGTTCATCCAGTCTATCATGTTTTGATCTGTTATCTTATATGTAAAGTTTTTTACTTTAATATCTTTAACAATAGGCATTTTATTAGCTTGCTTTCTAAGCCAAGATGTAGGAAGGTAATCTGCTAAATAAACATCAATTCCATTACTTCTTTTCTTAGCTAAATCGTCAATAAGTTTTTCTTTATAGCTTTCAACTTTTTTTATCAGCTGATATTCGCCTTCTTGTATTTGCCCTGTTTTATCTTGTTTTTCTTTAGCCTTATCATAAGCTTTTTTGTTATTGTCTATGTAGTTAGATACTCTTCTTATTTGCACTTCATTTAAACCTAAATAACTTAATGGTATTGTTTTACCAAAGCCCATTTGACCTGTTATATAGTCTTTTAAATGCATACCCCACTCTACCTTAGCTTCATTTGGGACGTTATCGAGCTTTTTATACTTATCAATAACTCTTTTACCCATTATACTTAACAAATTATTAAAATAAGCATTTGTCCAATTTTTTGTATAATTAGTTAAAACATCTGAAGAATAACTAAAGAAAGGCATTGGAATTTCTCCTCTTGCTTGCCCCGAGCCTGGCTTCATTTGATTTGCTATTTCTTTAGTTTTTTGTTGAGTTTTTCTATATTCATAATTCAAAACATCTACTGCATATTCGCTGTGATGTAAACTATTCTCTAAAGCTGAGCTAGTAAACATCTGAAAATCTTCATTTTGTCTTTGTAGGTAATAATCTTTTAATAATTTTTCATTCTTCCAGCCAAATTTTTGTTCTTTAATACTAGGTTTTTTACCTACCCCTAAAGCCAATTCTAATTCACGACGCTTAGGTTTATATTTCAATGGCATTTTATAATCGCCTGTATCTTTGTATTTACCATTTTTAGATATGCTGTTAAACAAATTATCTAAAGCCATAGATAGGTTTTGTTGCTGTTCCATTATGTAAGGGTTTAACTTTTTTACATCGTGCATCATTTGAGGAAAATAGAACCCTTCTATTTGACCTGTAGCTTTAAATTTAGTTTTTTCGTTAGCCCTGTAAGACTGCCTTGCCTCTACTAGTTCTTCTCTAGTTAATTTTCTATTACCTACAGTTTTATTTCTTAAAAATTCCTCTAGCACTATTTCATACTGAACACGATTCATTAGCTCTACACTAAAAGGGTTGTTTCTATTGCCCATAAATTGACTGAATTTGCTATCGCCTTCAGCTGCAAGCTCGACAGTTTTTTTATAAAAATTTTCAATATCAAATGCACCATCTTTATCAAATCGTATTATATCATGTAAGGATATCTCCATTGATCCCATTTTTGGAGCTTTATCATCTATTTTTTTAAAATCAATCTTTGTCCACTTGCCTTTAGAGTTAAGCATTCCAGCCCCAATCCAAGATTCATACATTTCAGTTTGCATATAGTTACTGAGCTGATCTGTAATATTTTTAATTAGCTCATTACCTGAAACTTTAACTGTTTCTCCTTCTCTAGTTATGCTGTATATTTTTTCATCAGTTGCAAGACGATCTATCATTTCTTTACTTGATGCTAACTCTTCTTGGTAAAACTCTTTTCTTCCTTCAATTTTATTGGGATTATTGGCATTCCCTTTTTTAATTGCAATTTCAAATAGTTGATTAAAAAGATTAACTCCATCAGGTAAAGACTCTACTTCATTCTTAATAGATATATTATCAAATAAATTTTCAACTAAAGCATTAGCTGTAGCGTCGTTAAATCTTCTTATACTATTTGAAGCTTTAGCAGCATAAGTCATAGCACTCATAGGAATAGAAATAGAAGCTTCTCCTATTCTGCCATCTATTTTTTTATATGGAACAACCATTTTGTAAATATTGGACATATCCTGATTGTTCATTTTTTCACCAACTGAATACGGGAATATGAATTTATTTCTAGTTTGATATTTCATATTCTTAGCGCCAGCCTCTACTATTTCTTTTAAAAATCTGTCAAAATTTCTTAAATCTTGAGGTGTTGCGTCTCTTATGCTTGTGCTTCCTGTAAAACTACCTTCGGCTTTCATTAATGTGTATAAATCTTCAATGTAAAGAGTTGTCATATCAGTATTATCTTTTAGTAATGTTCGTTTAATACTAGGCAATACTTTTTCGACAATATCTTTAGGAAGATTTAAACTTTTTGTATCAATTTTTTGATTAGAAAGTCTATCAATTTTTAAAGCTTCATTTAATTTATTTTCTGTATGTATTCGTTCTTCATAACGGTTTTCAGGTACATCTTTTTTAACAATTTCCTCTACAGGTGTAAGTGTTATATTTGAGACATCTTTCTGTAGCTCCGTTTTGTTTTTAATGGTATTTAAAAGGTCAAATGCGTCCGCATATCCCTTCATAAAGCCCTTTTTTACATGATTTGGTATAGCAGTAAGATCCCACACAAATCGGGGCGTACTCGTCATATTATAATGTTTATTAAAATTACTTGTTACTTGGCTTAACCATGCATGTGTTTTTGTTTTTTCTACTTTTGTGGTTTTTGGGTCTGTTTCTTTAGCTGCATTTAGCCTGGCATTGTATTTACTTTCTTCTTGCTTTAGCTGAACTTCAAGTTCTTTAAATCTAGCTTTTTCTTTTTTCATTTGAGGTCTTAGACTGCTTAATAGTTGAGTGTAAAAATAGTCTAAAGCAACCTCTGGCTTTATTCCTAAGTTTTTAGATTTCTCAGTGATGATTTCAACGTATTCATATATTTTTTTATTAGCAGAATCTTGATTTTCAAAAACAGGAATTTCTTTTCGTACATGGTCTCTTCTAAAAAAACTTTTTATACTTTCAGCATATCCTGCTATTTCTTTTCTTAATACAGCAGATTCATTTTGAGCTTCTGATCTAAATTGAGTTGTATCAAAAATAGAATATTCTTCATTAGCCCCTTTTTCTAAAGTTTTTACTTCTTTTATAATTTTGTTAACATCATTTTTATGTCGTGAAAAAGTTACTGTTTCAGCTTGATTTAATTTTTCACCATTTAGAAGTTTCATTGCAACTGAATTAATAGCTCTTAAATTTTTATCTGTACCTTTTAAAGATTTACCTGCCATACCTATTGCACTTTTTAATCTTCTACCAGCTTGCAATAAAGCTATGGCACTCCATTGATCGTAAGAATCATTAATAATAAAATCTCTTTCTAAGGCAGGATCATGTCTAGTTATCCAACTTTCTTTAGTATTAGCTTCGCTTACAACTTCAGTAGGACTATACATTTTATCAAAAGCTGCTTGCAATTCCTTTGAAGGCAGTAATCCGTTTTGTCCCTCAAATATAAAATCAGCATAAGCTTGTTTAGAGTCATCTGATCTCACTACCCCAAGTTTTAAACTTTTTTTATTTTCAGAATACATATTTGTTTCATATTCAGGAAAATTCTTTTTCATAAAATCATGTATTTGCTTGTAATCAACGCTAAATCGGCTATTCTGAACAGTAAGTCTATTTCGTACTGCCATTCTCCTTACTTCTGCGTCGTTCATCATATTGCGAGTAATAAACTTTATGTTCTTTTTTAATGCTTTAAAATTGAAGTTTCTTAGGGGGTTTATATCTAAGTTATTATTTTTCATATGAGAAGCTATCGTTAGAATTGAACTCATATGTCTTGGGTTTATTTGAGTATTAGCTAATGTTTCTTGGACTTCTTGAGCACTCCAGTTTTTTTTGTTTTTATGGTCGTAACCATACAATTTAGTATTTATATCGTATAAATATCCGTATTCTGAAGAGTTTCTAAGTTTATCAAACGTAGCAATTTCACTAATTGATTCTTTTGTTTTTTCACTAAAATTCCCAGCTTCTAAATCGTCAAAAGAAGTTCTTTTATCTGCTTTAAAGCTATTTTCAGTTCGTTCAAATCTTAAATTAAAAAATGCGCTATTAAACAATATGTCTTGAACTTTTTTGGGATCAGCCATTCTAAAAAAATTAGCACTATCTGCTGTCCTACTAGAAGCCTCAACACCCATTACATAATACCCAGTTGGAGAGTTTAAATAGTCTGGGTTTGTTTCTCCTAGTAGCCTACCTATTTCATTTCCCTTAGAATCTTTAACAATTAGATTTAGGTCTCCACCATTGTTATTTATTACATCAGCTAATACCATATTCATAAATGATTTTGTATTAACTACAGTTCCCATACCTTGTTTACCGTTAAATGAACTTTGACCTGCTTTTCTTAATGCGCCTGGCGACCACTGGCTTAAAGGATTCTCTTCAACGTACATTTGCTCACTTATGCCATTTGCATTTTTTTCTTCATTATAGGAACTGTTAAAAATTTCGTTAAACTGCTTATCTTTATTGTCAAATAAATACTTTTCACCTGTTTTTTCGTCTACTCTTTCTAAAAAATCATCATTCCTTATTAAATCGTACATAAAGTCTTTAGGCATATTTTGATAAAAAAATACTTTATCGCCATCTACGTCAGCACCGTCAATATAAAAATGATCTCTAGCTCTCATATAAACGCCATAATCAGCCATTTTTACATCGTTTTCTACGAACCCGTCAAATAATAAAGCTCTTGTACCAGATACAGCATTAGACGGAACTCTCATTACCGCCAATAGAAGCTTTTGTCTCATCCTTCCCAATAAAACTTTATCTGGATTACTAGAGTTTTTTTCTTTTAAAAATAAATTATACCCTTCTTCAAGTGTTTTTTTCTGGCTATCTAACCACTTTATAGGCATATCTTTATGGGAGTGCCCTATCTTTACATGACCTACTTTTCTATTCTCAAGTTTTGAGCCATCCCAAAATTCATATTTTGTATTTTCTTTTATCCCTCCTGTTACAGCTTCCATTAAAGGGTCAACTCCCGCTACCCAACCAGAGCCACTTTCTCTCCATTTAGGCTGTGTAAATCTATTTAAACGATATTGGTGTACTGACCTTTCATATAAGTTCATATTTAAGACTTCAACCATAGGGTTATAGCCTGTCATCTCATAAAGTCTTTCAAATGAATTAGCGTATTCTGAAATTTCTCCAAAGTCATCAGAGGCAAGTAGTTTTTCTTGTTCCATTTGCCTTAACCCTTTAAATATTTCTTTATTTAGCTCTATGTGCAAGGGGTGGTTAGGGTCATTAACTATTTCAATTAAATGTTTATCGCTTATTTCTGACATTCTAAAGCTTTTAGGCATTGTAGTGTTTGGATTAACTTTTAAATCAGCCATATGCTTATTTGTTACATCGCTACCATTAATAGGAAAATCAAGCATAGCATCCATTATAGAATCAAAACCTGATCTAGACATTGTTAATGCGTCCATAAATGAATGCATTTGTTTTTTTATAGTAGTGGGCTTTGAGGCGTGTGAGTCATTATATACCCCATAATTAATTCTGAAATCTTTTACGGGCATTTTAAAATGTGGTTTATTGCCACTCATATTAAATGAAACATTCTTTTTATTAACTTTAGCGCCCATAGTATATGGTACTAAGCCTTTAGGCAAATGTTTAGCAGAAGAGGTTACAACAATCATAGAATTAGGCTCTTTCATGGCTTTATCGTAGCCTGATCTTGAAGGATGTATACCAGCCTTTATCATAAAAAGTTGTCCATTTATTTCTACAGCTACTTGAGGTTTTATATGAGAAGTAGATGCGTCTAATCCATTAGCTTCTACAAATGTTTTATATAATTCAGAGTGCATTACCACCCAACCATCAACTTTACTTCCCCAAGCTTTTTCTACAATTTTCCCATTTTCTAATACATTATAAGTTTCAGGTTTTAAAGTGTTTACCATCCTGTCCATTTTTCTTTTTAAACCAGATAAAAGAGTTGTTTCTGCGTCAACTACAAACACATTAATCTCTCCAGTGTCTTTTGTTATCTTGTTAAAGAGTTCAGTATTTTGCTTATAAGCATTTGTGGATGAAAATAAAGGTTCTCTTTTATTTCTTCCCGCTGCGTTTTTAAAGTTATAATTAGGCTCGTATAAATGATTAGATTTAAATGAGTCTTGCCATACTTTATCTAAAAATTTTATATCAGTAGGGTTCCACGCTTTAGGGTCAATCCCCATTGTTTCATACCAAATATCTCTATCGTATTCATATAAATGTCTAAGCTTTTTTGCTAGTTTTTTATCGCCATTACTTACTTTAAGAAATATTTCATCTAGAGAAGTTCTTTGTGTGTCTTTATGAAACTTATATACTCTTTCAGTTCCGCCATCTTTTTTTGCTATTTTTAAATAAAATTCTCCTGGCTTTTTTAAATCGCCTTGCCTGTTGTATAACTGCTTTATCATATTAATCCAGTCAGAAGCGCTTGTCTCCGAAACATAACTTTCTGTTTCAAAGTCATAACGTAACTCATATGGTTTTACAGTATAGTGTTCGCCACCTTTACCTTTTTTTAACACTTCGCCAAACTCTAGAACTTTAACATCTCTACCCCACAAACCTTTGTCAACATTTATATCTTCATCTGCGGGTTTAGGTACTCTTGTTTTTAATAGCTTATTTAAAAAGTTTTTCTTATTTATGTTGGTTTTTTTACCCTTATCTACATCATAGCTTATTATAGGCCGTATTTCTTGTTGAGCTAACATATTAAATGTTTGGACTAATCCGTTTTTCATAGTTGCGTCAAACTCAATGCCTGGGAATGCTAATTTTATTTTATCTATAAATTCTTTTACATTGTATGGATTATACTTTTCAATTTTTTGATTATTATAAATATTAATTATTTCGCCCAAAACATCTTTCGAGTTGTAGTTTAAGCTTACAAGCTTGGGCTGTAGCTGAGTTAAAAACCTTCTTAGCATTGGCTCTGAGCTTATTTCAGGCTGAGATTCATTTAATCTTTCAGATGCAAAAATAATATCATCAGCTTCAGTAAGTATTTTTTCATATGGCTTATCTGTAAAGAAGTCTTCTATATGTTTTGTTAAAACTTCTGATTCACCATTTTTTAATCTAAATTTTTCTTCAGGGCTAAGTCTGTCAGTTATTTGTTTTGACTCAGGTGATTCTTTACCTGTAACTATTTGAGCGTATAAATTATCTTTTAAGGCATTTAAAGTATGATCTTTCTGTACCTCTTCTATTGTCCTATCTAAAGACTTAACTTTTGTTTCTAATATTTCTGTTTCTGTAGGCTCAGTTTTGATTAGTTCGTTTTTTTCGTTTAATTGTTCTTTTTTATTTGAATAAAGATCGCTTATAGCTGTTTCTTCGTTAATCTTTATCTTATCTCTAAGTGGACTTACTAAATCAGATAAAGCAGCTCCTGATTCAGTAATTTTTGTAACACCTTCTTTTACATTATTGTAATACTCGCCTAATCTATAATGGTGAAATTCTTTAACAATATTTTGAGATTCTAAAGATAGCTCGTCAAAGCCATGCTTTTTGTCTGTCATGCTTCTAAAGTCTTCTGCTGTTTTTAAAGGCATACCATCTTCGCCTTTTTTAGAAAACTTACTTATGTATTCATGTGCATTTTTTATCCCTACGCCTTGTGCTTGCCAGCCAAAGAATCCACCAAGTAAGTATTCATAAATTTGAACACTAGTAGGAGCCCCTTGAATAGTTGCCATACCACCTTGAAAGGCGCTACCTCCAGCCATTGTCATAATTCTTACTTGATTTGCTTTAGTAAATTCACGAGAGTAATCAAATAAACGCTTCATTCCTTGTGATTTAATATTGAAATTAGAAGATTGAACCATTTTACCTGTAGCTACAAAGTTACCTAACCCTCCAAAAGCTCCCCCAGCTACTGCCCCAAATAGCAAGTTGTTCATTTCGTCGCTTTCACCATTAAATAAACCACTAACTCCACTGGCAACAGATAAATGACCTGCCTGAAAAGCTGTATCTGTTAGTTTAGACCCTAAAGTAGCTGCTTTAGTTGTTGTATTTACTGCGTTAATATGTTTAGCTACTTGCCATCCCGATTTTGCTAATAATTCTTTAGCTTTATCTTGTGCGTAATCAGCAGCATGCATAGGAATTGATTTAATAGCGGGAGTAGTTATCCCTTTTATAGTAACAGGCGATCCACTTCGTAAAATATCACCGCCAGTCTTTAAATAACCAGCACCTGTTTGTATCCCTCTTCCTACTTTACTAGCAACGTTACCTGCTTTCCCTATATTTGCTATCCTTGAACCAGCCATAGCAATACCAAGAGCTCCTCCTGTAAGAACACCTCCTAACATAGGAACTGCAAACCCTAATAAATGCCCCATGCTGTTAGCAATAGCTCCAACTCCGTCATCAGGTTCATCTGCCCAACCTCCAAAAGCTACAGGCCCTAAAAATCCTTCCGCCATTCCAGAAAGAAATTGTGAACCTATACCGCTTTCTCCATAAGTAACTTCTTGGGGCTTTACTTCAAAAGGTAAACCGTATACTTTTGCGTATTCCGCTAATTCATTTAAATCCTCAACTGGGATTAATCTAGGATTAGAATTGTATAGATTTATCTTATTTTTTACTTCAAAAGGGTTCATCCTTAGTTTTGTAGGTCTCTAATCATATTCTCTACTTGTCGCAAATTCATTTTTTCCATTTCGCCGCTATTCAAATTAAAACCTCCGTCTAAATAACCTTTTTCAGACATTGTGTCTTTATATTTTTGTAACCCCATTATAACATTCTCCCACCTAGGATCAGTTCTAGGCACTCCAAGTTCTGTTAATTGTTGAATATCAATTGCTATCTTATTTTTGTCTTGTGCCCAGCCATTGCTTATATCGCTTGCTGCTACCCAGAAGTCAGATTCTTCTTCTATAGCACCTACTGTATGTTCAGCGTTTAAATCAAATTGGCTTTGATAATTACTTGCTTCTTTTTCTTTTGCCCGTCGTCTTGCCAGGGCCTCTGCGACTTGTTGCGCCTCAATTCCATATTTAGCTACTCTTTCTCCTGCATCTGCTTGGTATTCTGTACCTGCTAGTTGATTATCAGAAATATAATTCTGAGAATCAGCTTGCGTCTCAGCCATATATTTATTTGCACTGTTAGTATTTTTTACACCAAGCAAAGATTTATCAGCGCTATATTTTTGAGCATCGTTAGTATTAATTATTCCTTCTAAACTTTTATCAGAGCCATACATTTGAGTTTCTGCAAGTTTATCTGCTTGATATTCTACAGCAAGGGCTCGAATAGTAGCTATTTCTTCATTTGTCATGTTTGTATCTTGTATTCCCTGAAAATTCTTTTCAGCAGCAAAATCTGCTGATTCAGCGTTCCTATCATTTCTAGTTGTCAGACCCGTTTCAGTGGTATTAGTTCTAGTATTCATACCTCTCTCTTTTGCCTCTTGGAGCGTTAAGGCATTTACAAGTTGAGCTTCTAAAACTTTATAATCGTGTGTGCGTTGTTTACTCCCTTCATTTGCCTGGTAAATACGATCTGCCCTGCTACTAGTTAACGCCCCTAGTTCTTTTATTAAATTATTAAGTATACTCGTGTCTTTATTGTTCA
>Ga0181389_1000629_pt1 | contig 14312 bp, 12 predicted proteins | sample 12SPOviralmetaG_FD_130121 | JGI IMG/M metagenome (GOLD analysis project Ga0181389, IMG submission 130121) | Marine viral communities from the oligotrophic San Pedro Time Series (SPOT) site, San Pedro Channel, CA, USA - 12 SPOT_SRF_2010-06-29 | ecosystem: Environmental > Aquatic > Marine > Strait...
ACTGCCAGAACGATTTCACCTTCCGCTTCTGATGGCGATGCTTTACGTTTTCCTATTAAAAATGCAGGTGAAATAGAATCTACCAACCATCAAATTATAAAGCATGGTTTGGCCGTAAATTCCACCCCTACTGCCCTTGGTGATATTACGTTTGACTCCGCAAATGGGGATAACCTTCTTATCAAAACAATAGGGACGAGAAATATTCAGATTGGTGCGACTTCGGGGACTGATAAAATTGGTATTGGAAAGGTTCCTGATTCAGTGGGGCCTAAAATTCAAGTTGCTGGAAGTATAGACTGCGATGGTTCATATATTGGTGAGGGATTTACCCTGACGGACGCGAATGATGCTTTACATTCTCTGGCTACATATGATCTCGCCAATGCTCGTGTTAAACTTGGAACTATTACGGATGATTTTAGAATAACGGCTCCATCCTCTGCTGTTTATGATTTTACTGCCTCTGAAATGAAGTCTACAGAAAAGGTTCGTTTTGATAATCATGGACTGCATGGTAATACGAATTCTGCTACCCGTCAAAATGGTGATAGAGTTGTTTTGTATTCCCCTGCTAATGGAACGAATGACCAATATACAATGGGTATTGAAGGTGGGGCTGTTAGAATGACATCGGGTGGTAACTTTGGATTTTACTACCGACCAGGTGACTATCTTACCAACTTGGCTACTTTTGAATCTGAAGCGTTTAGAATTGAAGGAGTGGGAACAAATCGTTCTTTCAAGCCTATGCAAATTAGGGGTGACCTAAATGTTCTTGACTCTACTGCTACTACTACTTCTCTTCACGTAGATACTGCAAATAGTAGGGTCGGTATCAACAAAGCAAATCCAACGGAAGACTTAGATGTGGATGGTAATATTCAAATCAATACTGGAAGTTTGAAATTCTATGATAACACGGGGACTCCTCATGACCAGGCACAAGTTGATACAGAAGATGATGGAACCAATGGTGGTAAATTGGTATTGAAAACCAAGACTGACGGTGGGGCTGTAGAGGCCAGAATAACAGTTGATGGGGTTGGTGCGATTGGTATTGGCCCTACTCCTAATTATGGAACCTCGGGTCAAGTTCTTACCAGTCAAGGCCCCGCTACTACTCCCATTTGGGCTACTCCTTCTGGAGGTGGTGGTGGAACGACTGTGTATGGTGGAACTTGGTTTCCGAACATCTATACTTTCCATTATGTTGCTGCTGGTCAGAAAATGTATGCTAACTACTATACCCCTGGGGATACTGTAAATAATCCTTGGTATTCTTCAACATATAATGGTGATTCTCATGGTAGGTATGCCGTCACTGTTTTTCCAGGAACACCTAATCGCTACAAGGTTGATTTGTGGTTTAAACTGTATTGTGGGGGTTCTGGGTCTACTGCCAATGATATTTATAAATGGGGGTATAATCTCCAGGCTAACCAGTCTGCTATTGATGGTGCTATTCGTCATGGTGGATTTGGCGTTGACGCTAATGGGACTCCTATATATTCGGGGGCTTATTTGAATAATGGTGTTATAGATCCTACAAATTCCGCTGACAACCCTATAACTTTTGACGCTAATGGTAATATCAATGGTGGAAAATTGTCCTTGGAATGTGGGTTTGATGTTAGCGATTTTATGACGAAAATTAATGCAGCAGTAGGGACTAACCTGACTTTTGACACTGCTTTAGTTTCTGGAAATGAAGTAAATCTTGGAAATTCTGTTTTTTATGAACATGTTGTATCACCCACGGGAGGTATCCGTCCTTTAGGTCAGTCTTACTTAAATAACTTGGTATATTTTAACGAAAATGGTTGGGCTCGTGGTTTTGACCCAACTGATGCAAATCCTCAAGATGCTAATATTCCCGCTGGATCTGGTAACCCTCTTACTTCTCTTGGTTGGTCTGGGACTACTAATGCGAACCCTCAGATTGTTCCTTTTGGTAAAAGTCCAAGTGACATTTTCTCAATGACTAATTCTTCTCTTCAAACTTCAGAATTTTATACCATAACTCATGCTTCAACCCGTGGCTCTATCCGACAATTTGGTGGAACTTTGTCTTATTGGATGGTTGAGGCTTAATTTTAATTATTACATACGCTTGTATAATAATTAAACTTTGACTGCGATGAAACGTTTCATTGTGATTTCTACATCATAGTCAACCAATGCATATTCTATCTCAAAGCCTACTTTAAAGTCGGTAGGTTTCGTTACGATACTGTTGAATGTGTATGGAAACTTGTGGTTGTGAAATAGTTTCTGGTCCATCGCCAGTGAGCCTGAACATTCTTGGACTCCATTTGCTGTAAGAATGGCTTCTAACTTAGGTAGGTAATTGAATTCGTCTTCTTTGGTTTTTAGTTCAAACTCTGCTGTGATTAACCATGTTCCTGCTGTTAAACTTCCAGACGTTAATGGAACACGCTTGGGGACTTTACTGATCTCTAATATAGTTCCTGGCTGAATTAAGTGATTCGTTTGCTGTAAGGTGACTGACATTATAGTTTATCAAGAGATAAAAACTTTACTAAATACAATAGAAATAATTTATCTATATTATTTATAATGAGTGGCTATAGTAATTATTCCTTACATCAAAAGTATACATCGGTTCAGGGGCAGATTCTGACCTTGAATCAACAGGTATCCAATAATACTAATCCTACTCTGGCCTCGGTTCTACAAAATAGCAGTGATGCGAATGGACTTAACATACAGAATGTAGGGACTATTGATTCTGATCTTATGGACACCTTAGAGATTAAGATTTATGACACTTCTGTTCCTCGCAATGAAAAGGGAGTTATTAAACAGGATACAAATGGTTTGCTAATCACAACCCCTGGGGAAGTTAATTTCCATTTAGATAATGATTCGGCTTTCTCAGTAATAGGAGGCAATTCTCTTAATGTTCCTCTTGAAATTGATCCTGCTAATAATAAAGTTGCTATAGGTGGTTCGGTTGATCCTGTAGGTTCTACTTTACAAGTGAATGGAGGGGCTGAAGCCCAATCTATTACCATTTCAGATGTTACAGGGAATTATTCTTCAACGTATACAGTTGCATCCTCGGGTGAATCTAAAATTACCGCTAAAACTGGTGACTTGATTCTTACCACTACTTCTGTTACTGACTCGGTTGATGTTACCGATAATACTGATTTTAAAGTCACGAATGGGATTACTGAGTATTTCAAGGTTGATAAGGCTATTGGTGCGAATGGTAAGATTGATATGACCGATACCGATGTTAATGGGGCTTTAGTTGTTACTGGAACTGCTAATACTGGGGCTCTTACTGCTACTTCTCTTACTTCTTCGGGTTCTCTTTCTTTCTCACCCGTAGGCGTTGGAGATAAAATCAACCTTTATAATTCAACCTATTCTATAGGTATCGCAGGTGGCACTGCTTTCATTTCATCTGTTAGAAATATTGATTTTGTTTATCGTGCCGATTCTTCTGATACTTCCACGACTTCTAAGTTGAGATTCAAAGTTGACCAAACTAATCCTCAAATACATAGTTCCCTGCCTGACGGTCATATTGAGTTTTGGAGAGATGCGAACGGCCTTACACCAACCAAATACTTGACATTGTCCTCAAATACTAATAACGATACTGTTCTGACTTCAGAAGGTAGTTTTTCGTTAAACACCAATACTACTGTTAATGGGGCTCTTACTGTTGATTCTATTTCTACCACTGGAACTGCTACTACGGGGGCTCTTACTGCTGATTCTATCTCCAATGGGGGAAATTTGACTTTTACCTCATCTTCCTTTCCTAAGTTGATTACTGCTTCAACAGGTTTTGAATTTTGCGAAAACAGTTCTACAACCCCCTTCTTGAAATTGGCGAGCAGAGGTTCCACTCATAATGAGTCAACCTATACAAGCGAGGGTCTCCATGCTTTTAGTTGCAATGCTAATACAACCAATAGGATGCTTATTACCAACACATCAGTTACTGTTGCCAATGATACGGATTTTGTAGTGTCTGGTCCTGGGGTCAATTATCTGTTTGTGAATCCAGTGTCTGATAAGATTGATATGACCAATACCGATGTTAATGGGGATTTAGTTGTATCTGGAACTGCTACTACGGGGGCTCTTACTGCTGATTCAATATCTACCACTGGAACTGCTAATACAGGGGCTCTTACTGCTGATTCTATTTCTACTACGGGGTCCTCTACTTTACAATCCACATCTACTACTGATCTTACTGTTAATGGAACTGCTACTACGGGGGGTCTTACTGCTTCTTCTATCTCCAATGGGGGCGATTTGAATCTTACCTCTTCTGGTTCTCCTCTTATTAAATTTGTGTCAACCAATTTTGCAGACCGTATACATCTTATAAACAATAATTCCATATACACGTTAGGCGTTGATAATTTTGCTGTTCTTTTGACTACTGGAGGATATATTGATTTCGTTCATCGGAACGTTTCTACTTCCACCAATGTTACTCCTAAGTTGAGATTTCAAGTTAATCTAACCAATCCTCAAATACATAGTTCCGTTACTGACGGTTATATTGAGTTTTGGAGAGATGCGAACGGAACTCCAACCCAATACTTGACATTGTCTTCAAATTCTTCTAACGATACTGTTCTGACTTCAGAAGGTAAGTTTGCGTTAAGAACCAGTAGTTCAAGTGGTATTATTGAATTTTGCGAAAACAGTTCTACAACCCCCTTCTTGAAATTGGAAGGAAGTGGTCCTCTCTATAATGAGTCAATCTTTACAAGCGAGGGTATCCATGCCTTTAGGTGCGATGGCAATTCAACCAATAGGATGCTTATTACAAATACTGGTGTTAGCATTCCGTCTGGTAATACCTTAACTATTCAGACCCCTACTGCTAATGCCCATGCTTCTACTAAACTATATGTTGACCAAACATTTACAAGAGTTGGTGGGACTTATCAGCAAGTTATAAACGCTCCTTCTACTTTCAATACATCTGTTACTATTACTCCTCCCTCTAATTGTTATAAGATGGATGCTATTGTTTATGGTAGAGGTGGTCTTGCGGGTGGTAATCTGATTCAAGGCTCAAATATATTTTATGGGGGGTCAGGAGGTGGTGGGTCGGGTTCATCTACATCCAGTGTTCCTGTCAACACATCTACTTCTTTTACATTCTCATATGAAAATTTGTTGGGTGGTGGGACTTCTGATCCAGGTGGTATTCTCCGTATATCCAGCACTGTTCTCACGAATTATACTATTGTTGCTGGTGTGAATGGGGGGGATGGAAGTGCCCCCGTTGGTAGCGCTGGTGGTGCTGGGGGGTCTGGTGCTTCTCAATGGAATCAGACCAGTCATTTTCCTTTTTACACATTTGGTGCTGGAACTTCTGGATTCCAAGGCGGTAGTCAAGCATATCCAGTCAGCCAGATTGCAAATCTCCCCCCTGGCGTTGGTGTTCCAAGTGTGGCTGGTGGGAACGAGGGTGATTATGGGGCTGGACAACGATTTGCTGGAAGTTCACAAGGCGCTGCTACTATTCATTATGCTTCACCTGTTTGTATTATCACCTGGTATTTGAGGCCATCTTAATTCTTCTCTATAATTTATACATTTCGTAAAGTATAGAGTTAGTCATCTTCATTATGAGACAGCACGTAGGCTTCGTTCTCTGATATCACTGTCATAGGATATGTTTTATTGATTGTTACCCACCTTGACTTCAGGCTCTTTATCTTTTTTATTTGCGGTTTGGAGAGACCGAAATAGCCTTCTAAGAGATACTTCAATGATCGGCCTCCTAAACCATTAGGGAAGATTGTTATTGAGTGCGTCTCACAGAGTATTAGTTTGGTTTCGTTTGCATTACAAGCCGTATGGGTGCATACACAGCAGGATATCTTAAAGTGGCGACCTGTAGTGAGTATTCCGTCCATGATTGAGTGGACCTTCTTCCTTAGTGCCTTACTTGAGATAGCCTCTGTATCATCAAAAATTACCAGCGACTCCTTGAATTCCTCTGTGCCTATTTGTTCTACCATGAATTCGGGCTCGTGGATGCGGACCCTTTTGAGACCTTTGATTTTATCCAGTGAGCCTTTATCATCAGCCAATGCGCTAAAGCAGAATATCTCCCTCTTGGGATGCATTTTCTTATACTGATTAGCAAACTCCTTCACATACCATGATTTTCCACTACCTGATGCTCCAGTAATGTATAATATTGATCGCTCTTGGTTGGGATTGGGGATATGCTGTATGGATTGCTGAGGTTGACATCTGAATTGCTCAAATGGCTCCTTTGATTTGGTTCTATCGTTGTCCACACTAATGACATCATTCTTCTTTTTCTTTTCGGGGTTGACTACTATAGCAATTGGGTCGCCGTTAAATTCAAAGTTCATCCTTTTATACATACTTGGAATATTATTATTGAGTTCATTTTTCAGGTTTAATATAAAAATAGATTGTGTTCACCTTTCTCTCAAAGGCCGTATTTACTCTACTATCTCATCTTATTTTAACGGATTTGTAAGGAAGTTGTCTCACGAATCCTTGTTTTGGACTCCACATTGCGCTTTTGGACTCCACATTGCGCTTTTGACTCCACATTGCGCCTTATCCTTTAATTAACCCCCTTATTCATTGATTTATCATATTATTATTAGTATAAATAGGTAAATTATCTCTTAAAATGGTGAATAGTATCTAAAATAAAGGTCTTTGGAAGGGCGCAATCTGGAGAAAAAGGCGCAATGTGGAGTGGGTTTCAGTTCATTTCTAAAAAATATGAACTTTTTCTGAGATTTCAAAAATGAAAAAAAAGATGATATATAGCCGAGCCCCAGAAAAACAGGTCTAAATTGCGCTTTCACTCCAGATCCCGCTTTTTGACCATTAAACTACCTTAAATAACAACCAATTACAAAAAACACCACCAGTTAAGATACAAAAATGAGAATTGAGGGCGCAATCAGGAGCGCAATGAGGGAAAATCACCCCTCCACATTGCGCTTTTGTCTCCACATTGCGCCCTGAGTCCTCCAGTTTTGACCAACTAAATTAGAAGAATTTTTTAATCTGAGGATGATTTTCCACGAACTCATGAGAAAAGTCGTTGACAGCGCATTGTAAATAGTCCCTCACATCGCCCAACATTTCAGGCATTTTTTTGATAGGAGCCTTCTTAATGGCTGTCAGGTAGTCAATCCCCACTGTTTTAAGGCGAGGATAAGGAGATGATTCCAATTTCTGCTGGATGAGGTCTAAATTCTTAACAACCTTGTCTCTCGGCACCTTTTTGAATTTCGTTTCAGTAAGCGTCTTCAAGGTATCAATATCATTCTTTACTGAGTTCAGATAACCGACCGATGAGTTGAAAAAGGTTTGCATCAAGGCCCTGGTATCCTTACCCTTGTCAATCAACTTGAGAGAGGCAAATACCCGCTTCATGGCCTTGAAAACATTCCCATCGGCAAGGTAATCTCTACCGTCTTGAAGCATCTCTTTGTAGATCTGGTCAGTGGTCTTGTTGTCATAATTCTGATACCCATTTAGTCGGAACCAGAAGTTATTGGTGAACTCAATGGCAACCCCATCAATGAAGGCAATGATATCCATCTTGATGACCGATTTCTTTAGCAACTGGTCTTCAAAGCGATAGCCCCTGAGAACCCCTTCTTGGATGGATTTCTTGTCCCATCGTAAAGGTTCGCCCTTATCATCTTCTCCACATTTGAAGTCGGTGATGAACATATTAGGTTCCTTCAGGGCTCTTTTGAATTTTGCCTGAAAAAGTTTTAAGATACGTTTCGGATATGAACCAACATCAGGTGTATTGAATTGTTCCAATAGGTCAAAATCGGATTTGAATTTCAGATGAGGCAATGTCTGAGAACCAACTATCTTATATCTGCCTGTAATGGTAAGGGCGTTAAATACTTTATGCTCTTGCGGGGAATAAACTTGACGATTCATAATATATCTTATACATAGATAATATTTAACTAAAAATAGTATCTATGAAGTATATGTGATTTCGTTGCCATTGAAATATCCAATATGTTTAGGATTGACAGTTCCCCTCAAAACATCTTCAGGTGCGAATACAAGACCTTTCTCACCAACGTAATGAAGTATACCATTTACATTGGTAGCAATGAGATCCTTTTCAATAAGCGATGGTTGAGAAGGTGTATCTGACTGGTTGAGATGAGTCCCACAGAATTCATAATGTTTTTTCTTACGACGAGAGCATTGTTCCCCATTGGACCGTTTAGCCGTGCATCTTTCATTGGTAGGGGGGATCTTCTTGGGTTCACGCTTCTTCTTCTCGTATTTGGACAAATTGACTTGGAAGCGAGGATAATTATATATGTATTCAACCAACTCCAATTTATCGGCCTGAGGAAGACTGAGACCCAATGCCTTCATTTTTATATCGTTCTTGAACTCACATATGAAGTTAGCAACCTGATTATTTATATCCGTGTCCATCTATATAATATAATAAATGAAAAAATCTAATTAAATCATTTTATACATATAATATAAAATCATGTATGAAGAATTGTTTATCCGCCTAAATTATGATGTTGTCTTGGAGATATTTTCCTACTTGGATAAAGATGGTATAAAAGCCTGGTTGGAGGAATCAGAACTGGAAGACGAATACAACAAGAAAATTTATAAAAACTTTAAAGATTTGTCAATGGAGAGATTAATAACAGAAATACGAGAACCCAATCCCCTGTATAGTCAATATGTATTGAACTTCAGAAGAGGATCTGCCCATACACCAACATTATACACCCGTTTGTTTAAGATGAACGAATGGTGCGACTTCTTTGAGAACGAGATGAACATATGTATGTGTCGTTTGAAGGAATTCAAGAAGGCAAGAATGGAGGACTTAGAATGTAAAACAAATTTAATTGCTCGCCTTGATAGTGATAACTTGTTTTACATGAAAGATATGCTGAGGACGAAGATAATGGAGGGGATAGAAAATTTGTTAGATGAGGAGCAAAGCATTCTAAGAGGAATAGCAATCTGTATAGAGTTGGATATGGACGAATGTCAGCCCCGTCATGTTTTCAAAGGGATGTTCTGGAGATACTACAATAACATGTTACGGGTAAAAGACTGGCATCTCAGAAAGTGCACATCAAGAATACACATTTTACAGTTACCAGGCTTGAGTGTAGACCGAAGAAATCAACCAAAGAAATACGGAGGTATATTTGACTTGGAGCATATTCCCGATTACATTGAATTTATCAAAGGGGCATAGCAGCAGGTTCAATTGATGGACGTGGCTTCAACCCCAAAGATTCTCTTACATTATTTACCATCGCAAAGTTGTTCTCCTCTTCATTCTTCTTATAGGTTTCGGTGATCTCAGTCACATCGTTCTCAATGTCTTTCAACTGAGGTTTCTCTACTGGCAATTCAAGAGATAACGATTCAGGCTCATACCCCGTAGAATCTATAACATCATTAGGAACGTGCACAATAGTGTCGTATTTAAGGCGTCTTACCAAAAGATTGGAATTTTCCTTCATCTTGGTGTATTGAGCAAACTTCTTATTGAGGTATGCATTCCCATTTTCGTTTCGCTGATGGTAAGGTAATTTCAAAGTCTTATACAAGTCTACCGCTAAGTTGTAGTATTCCTTGGATTGCTTGAGTTCAATGTCCATGTTACTGGAAATGTCTAAAAACATCTCAAGGGAGGTGATGGTAGCAATACTTAGTCCAAGGAGGCAGGTGGTAAGACTAATCCATTTCTGGCTGACGAATTCCTGTAATCCGACTGACGTGGTAGCGTTTAGGGTGCTGAGACACAAAACAGGGATGCGGAAGTATTTAGAATATCCCTTCCAGTAGTAGTAACGTTTTCTATGATATTCAGATAAGTTCACACAATTGACTCTGAGTTTCTCCAATAACTCCTCGGTCTCAGTGGTCCAATTTTGAGTTCCTTCTGAAGTGGTCAATGATTGGTTGTTCATATTTAGGTATATATATACCAGAATATAATAATATGTATTTAATTTCTTCGTGAACTCTAATTGTCAAAGTCCAACCGCCGTGATGGAACAGGGTTACCCTGAGGACGACCCTGAGATTGAGTAGAAGGTTGAGTAGGAGTTTGAACAGGAGCAGGAACAGGAGTAGCAGTAACAGGAGGATTAACAAAAAGATGTTCATTTATAGTCCCCAAGGACCGATTTGACCCAATAGAACTAATTGTCCCAATCGTAGAAGGAGTAACCGTTTCGGTAGTAGTGCGAGTTAAAGGGGTAGAAGCAATACTTCTTGTTCTACCATCAGGGAACCTCAACTGAACTCGTGAATCGGGTGTTTCCACATCAGTCTCGCCAGTATTAGTCTGAATAGTCACTTGAGACCATGGTAAAGAAATATCGTCGTCTTGTTCCATTGTATAGGATATACTGATATAATAAATTTCCTTTTAAATCGTATATAGATTTTTATCTTGGTATAGTATATAACAATGAGCCGTCGCAATAGCAAAACAGAAACCGCCGAAGCCATCACCCCCGAAATCAGATCAGACATCAAAACCCGAATCAACGAATATTTAAGCGATGCCGACCTGAAGAGATATTTTCCAGACAACAAGGATCCTAACCCAATTATCAAATATAACGAACTGGCTAACGTTAAGAACATTTTTGAATTACTACCTCAAGACAGAACGTTCAAGGTAATCCTGATAGAGAGAAGACCAAATATAGGACACTGGGTGTGCATTCTACGCCGAGGGGATACCATCTTTTATCTGGACTCGTATAGTAACCAACCAGATGGTCAGTTGAGACATATTAGTAGTTTCTGGCGTAAGATGCTTGGACAGGACGAGAAATTGATGACTAAACTACTGAAACCTAAGAGATTGAATGGGTTTAAACTAAAGTGTAATAAGAATCGTCTACAGAGTTTGGCATCTCAGAGTGGAACCTGTGGTCGTTGGTGCATTTTATGGATTACCATGTGTCTGGACTTCAAGTTTGATTTAGATGAATTTGAGGACTTCATAGATTTATGGAAAGATAAATTGAACCTATCACGAGATGAATTGGTTACACATTGGGTTAGATGAAAAATATAATAAAATAAAAATGTATTGTCTTATTATAATATCATGGGACCTAAAACAAGAGGAAAAAAAGGAGACGAACCACTTGACGAAAGTCGTGGACCACTAAATAACTTAGAAGACGCAGTTGGACTTCCAAGAAAGACAATCCCAGATAATGTTTACGGGGTATATTCAGAAGAGATAGGCAACATACTTGAAGCACTTGAAATATTCCCAAATATGAGAACAGTATTCAGAGACAGGTTGGAAGGGATTGCTCATTTCCAACATTTCATAAATAGGGAAAAAGAAGACGGGCGTAAAGTAAAAGAATTTGTGAACGTCAGTAGGGACGATTTAAAAAACGATCTTACGAGAGATGTAAATTTGATAAAAAAGAAGAAATCACAGGATTTATTGAAAAGAATGGCTGAGGAAAAAATCCCCCAACAATTTCACATGACTTATCTTTATCAAACACTTTTACCCGAAAACAAAAGCAAGAGTGCCGATAAATTCTATGATGAAGTAATAGCGGATGACGCATCATTGGGAAGTTTATCAAGATTCACCCCATCAAGAACTAAAATTTCAACCCCGTCAACGTCAGGTTCAAAAATATCAGGTCTTACTGTGCAATCAACACCAGGAGCAAGGTCGGCTAACTCATTTGGCCAAGAAACATTTCCAGGCATGGGTTCAAGTAGAGGGACGATAGCAACACGTTTAAGTGCACCCAAAACAGTATTAGATCATGACGCAATAGATCGGGCAATGTTTAGCGGATTCAGTCAGGACACAAATTCATTAGCCAGACGACTTATTGAGGGATTTGAACAAGAAGATGCACAAGAAAGAGGAGAAGTGGAGGAAATATTAAGAGGAGCATTAGAGGGACGATTAAGAGAAGAAGAAAGAGGGGAAGTTGAGGGACGATTAAGAGAAGCAATAGAGGAAATAGAGGAGACGCAATTAAGAGAAGCAGAGGCGGCAAGAGCCAGAAGGAATACGAATCTAACCCCTGGACCTGTTGTTAGATTTAATGAACCTGAAACCATAGACCTAACAGACCAACAAATGGAAGCAATACAAGACCAACAACAGTATGACCAACAACAGTATGACGAGATTGATATTGCCAACGACCCAGACCTCCAACCATTTCCGAAAGACCGTAATCTACAACGAAAACTGAAGAAGTATGATGCTGATATCAAAAAACGAAAACAAGCGGACCTATTAACTGGAAAAGCAAGCATCCAAGCACCAACAACATATGATGAACCAACTGAAGGACAACGATCAACAGGAGTAGCATCCATCAACCCAGATGTAACATTTAGAACACCAACCGACGCCGAACAAGCAATGGCATCATCCAGTAGCGAACAACCAGAAACGAAAAAAAGAAAGAAGAGTGACAATAAAAAATCGGAACCAAGAAAAGGGACAAGACAGAGAACACAAACTGACAGGAGTGAAATCCCACAAGGACCACAGTTACAAAGTGCAGAGCAAAAACAGAAGCAAGGTAAGAAAAAAAAATTGGAAGAAATGAGAAAAATAGTAAAGGTTCCAAAAGGCCAGGACGTTACCCAGAACATGATTAAGGAAGCATTTAAATCTGAACCAGCGAAAAAAGCCTCAGAAGGACCAAGTAATATACCACCTCTTATAGACGAAGCAACCCAAAAAAAACTTCAGAGAGAAAATATGAAAAAAACCGATGACCGTTTTAAAGAAACAGAGAGATATGAACACCCAGAATTGCCCATGACACCAGACGAAAAAAAAGCATATGAATTTCTTGTGAGGTTAGGAAAAGGGGGGCATGCAGAAATGTCAACAAAATATCCAGATAAATACAGAAAAATTGAGAGTTACCGCCAGAGAGTAAGATATAACATAAAGGAAGGTAAAATTAAGGACATTAAAAAAAGATAAATAATTAACTATTTGGACTATATATAGGATGACAGACTCAGATAACGAATTAGAAGACCTTTTAGCCTCGTTGAATAAACCGATACGCCAGATGACGAAAGAAGAGTTGAGTGCACGTAACCGTGCCAAATACCAACAGTCAGGAAAGGCAAAGTATCAATCCAAACGAGCAAGTATAACCCCAGAAGAGTTAGAAAAAAAAAGGATAGCCGACAGTGAACGATATAAGAGAATCAAACAAAAAGATACGACGAGAAAATATGAACATGGTGCGGCGGCGAAAGATAAGGTAGTTCTGGAAATGGCCAAAGGGAAACGACGAAAGGATATGACTGACGAGGAAAAAAAAGCGTATCGTCGTGAAAAAACCAGAGATTTTAACAAGCGCCAGAAGGCGGGTGAGGATAAGACACCAACATGGGCTAAAGATGCCGAAATTCTTGAACGAATCCAAGGTAAACGACCAAGGGAAATGACAGCCGAAGAAAGGAAAGTTTATCTTAATGCAAAAAGACGAGGTTCGTATAACAAGTCAATCGGTAAAGAAATAGTTGAAGCCACTGTTCCTGATTTAACATTTGATGGTATAGTAATCCCACCAGAAAGGTATGAACAAAGATTACCACCAGGGGCTGGTATATTAGACACGTCGGACATTTTAGACATATAAAAATAAATGTATTTCAAATATATATTATTATGAAATCAAACCCAGAGATAGACGCATTGGTAACAGCCCTCTATGGAGGAGCCAACCAAAATAACAAGTCACGTGAGGAATGGAACAAATATCAGAGAGAAAAATATAAGGAAAGAACTAAAACCAGTGGCACCCGCAAACAGTTTGAAACCAAAGAGGACAAGAATGCTTACCAGAGAGAACAATATAGGAAGCGTAAAGGAGAGGATGTTAGAAAGTATGAAAAGATAACCGCAGACGAAGATAGGAAACGGAAAGGTGATTTGAAGGCAATGACGGACGAAGAAAAAAGAAAAGAAAAAAATGCCTACAATAGAAAACTAAACAAGATAAGAAAAGAGGAAAAGGAATTTGACAAACTACTGGACCAAATATCATCTGATGGACCCGATATACCCGATAACGTTCTGGATGATTTAATGGAACAACTTGAACAGGAGCGAATCCAAGAAGAAGGTATGTATAATAAAGCCCTTCCCCCCAGAACAGGAATTCTTGAGTTTAGCGATTTATTTTAATTTAGGCAATTCTATTAAATGGAATCATTGAAGAAGGTATAGAGAACTTCTC
>Ga0181389_1000630_pt1 | contig 14312 bp, 19 predicted proteins | sample 12SPOviralmetaG_FD_130121 | JGI IMG/M metagenome (GOLD analysis project Ga0181389, IMG submission 130121) | Marine viral communities from the oligotrophic San Pedro Time Series (SPOT) site, San Pedro Channel, CA, USA - 12 SPOT_SRF_2010-06-29 | ecosystem: Environmental > Aquatic > Marine > Strait...
AGGAACCTATAAGAAGGCAAAGGAAGATCTTGCCAAAATGGTAAATTCTGAGAATCCTGATAAGGATAGGAAAGAATCACCTTGTGAAGAAAAGCAACTGTCTATGGCAGATACTTTCAAGCAGATTGCTGAAAACGCTGCAGATAAAGTAAAAAATGCTGCCGACAAAGATGCAAAAGATGAAGCAGAAAAAAAGTTAGAGTCTAAAAAGGAAGTAAAAACTCCTACAGTTGAACCTAAATCTAAGGATACTACCACACCAAATACAAATTTGAATACCACCACAAAATCTGATACTAAACCGCAATCTTCAGGTGGCGGACAAACAAAAAAATCTGATACTAAACCGCAATCTTCAGGTGGCGGACAAACAAAAACATCTAAATCTTCCGGACCTTCTGGTGCTGCTCCCTCCAGTGCTGGTGGCGGTGGTGGAATGACTAATAAAGAGAGAATTTCTCGTGTTGATGCTGGCAATGATCCTTATCCTATGCTTTCTCAGGATGAAAAACTGAGAAAGTCTCTTGGAATTAGGTCAGCTTCTGAAGTACCTGATGCTTCTAATCTTTTGAAGAAGATGGGTCTGGAACCGGGAACAAAACCTGACTATTTGAATCGTAATAATCCTACAGATATGCCAAGACCTGGTGCACCTGCTCCTAAAGTAAAACCTACTCCTAAAGTAAAACCTGCTGATCTTAAGGTAAAAACTGAAGGAAAGCAACTGTCTATGACAGATACTATCAAGCAGATTACTAGTGCTCCTAAAGAAGACACTGAGCAACTTGATGAGTTTGCTGGAAAAGCAGCAGCGGAAAATGTTGAGAAACTTTTGGATAGAGGTCGTCAAGTGTTTGATAGATTGGGTATTCCAAACAACGCAACTTCAAGACCAACTGTAACAAAGGACATGCAACAAGAAAAAATTAAGAAGAATGTGAAATAAGAGTTAAGTTGCTATATAGAGTATTATATGCTCTAAGGCAATGTTAGCATTTCTCCTCCCACTGGCGTCTAAAATTATTACTGATGCTATTAATAAAATTCCTGAGAATGAAGAACTCGGTGAGAAGATGGTTGAGATCTGTCTTGTTATTCTTGCTAAAGCAGTTAAGTTGACTAAGACTGATATGGACGATCAACTTCTTGAGGTTGTCACAAAGGCAATTAAGAACAGAGAAGCTGAATAATTTTATAAATATCAATATACGAATTACATAGGTAAGGAAACATGGCTCTTTGGGGCAAAGAAGATCTTGTTGGAAACAAAGGCACAGTTGCCATTAATTTAACCACTGGTGTCATTACTGGTTCTGGTACAACCTTCTCTACTAGTGGTTATGCCGCAGAGCAAGGTGATGTCATTGTAGTCGGTGCTGGCGCTACTTATGGTAGAGCAATTGTCCAATCCGTTGCGAGTAATACATCTCTGACTCTGGCACACGTTGATAACATCATCAAAGATGGTGCCACTGCTAATGTTGTTGGTGGAACTTCCTATTTCATCACCAGATCTCCTATCAGTGCTATCACTGATAATCAGTACGCAGCACCTGACGTTAAGTCAAACAGATTCTCCGGTGTATTTGGTGTAGATACAACTGAGCAAGGTGTCGCTAGAGCGGCAACTGGTTCTAAGTATGCTGCTCCTCATGCAGGTTGGGTTGGCGTTACTACATACATTGATACTCATGGCACTCTCAGAGTTAAAACTGAGACTTTAGTCGCGAGTAGCAGTATTACTGATGCTGCTGGTGGTAGAGATGCTGAGGATGCCATCTATCCTGATAGCTAATAACATGGGTTAATATATGAGATTTGATGAATTGAATGAGAGTAATTATCTACTCTTTGCTATAAAATTCTATGATAACCCACAGTCAGTTACACGAGACGACTTTGAGTCGGACTTGAAGCGTATCAGATATGTCAAGCGTTTGTTGAAGAGATATAAGAATAATGGTGAACTCAAAGTTCATCTTATTCTCAATCACCTTATTATATTATTTAATGTCTTTAATGATGCAACGGTTCCTTTATTATTCTACAACTTGGATGAGGACCTTTGGCCATCTATCAAGAGTTTTTTACTGTTCTTGAATAGATTGCCCGAATATCCAAAAACATCTGTTAGTGATATAGAACCAGACTATAACTGTTTAGCAGAACTCAAAAATCTATGAATATAGATAGGATAATTAAATATATCCGTGATACTAAGTTGTCAGAAGAGATGATGACTACAGGTTCTGCTGCCGGAAAACCAGGATTTAGTGGTTCTGCTGATGCTGAGGGTCCTGTAGCAGGTTATGATAAACCATTAGGTAAAAAGAAAAAGGAACCAACTATTCTTGCCAGAGGCAAGTTTCCTGGACTAAGAAAACGTTGGAGCACAGGTATAGTCTAATGTGGTCTGATTCTAAGGTCGCTCAATTAGAAACAAAATTGGATATTTATGAAGAGCTTTCTAGAGAAATGCTCACAAAATTAGAGAATGCTGTTGATAAAATATCTGAAGGAAATGCAAGAATCGCTCAAATTCTTGCGAAGCATGATGAAAGGATTGATCAAAGTATCAAGAGTGATGAACTCATCATTAAGATGATTGATGAGATTAAAGGTAATGAAGAGAAAAACCATAGAATCATTCATGGTAGAATTGATAAGATACAAGAAGAGATAAAATCATTCTCAAAGTTTAGATGGCAGATTGGTGGTGTTCTGATTGTAGGAGCACTTATGATCGGTGCAGGTAGCAGATTGGCACCTATCTTCTTGACTCCTGAACCACAGCAGGTTATAATACAGGGGCAGAAGTGACCTGTTGTAATGGATCTGATTGATTCCAAGTATGTTGGATTAGTTTCGTCACGTCTACAGAAGTTCAAGAGGGTCAAGAGCGATCTTTACAACTTCCGATGTCCTATCTGTGGCGACTCTCAAAAGCACAAAAACAAGGCACGGGGATACATCTACCAGGTCAAGAATAACACTAACTTCAAGTGTCACAACTGTGGTTCTAGTATGTCTTTGAACAATTTTTTGAAGACGATGGATACTACGCTTCATAAGCAATATACGCTTGAGAAGTTTAAGGAAGGGCATACAGGTAGAAACTTTGTTGTTGAAGAACCTACGTTTACCTTTACAAAACCAGTATTCAAAACAAAGTTAGATTTACCCAAAGCATCTGAAGATCCTGACGCCAGAAGATATTTGGAGAAACGTAAACTTAATCCCGAAAAATTTTATTTTACTGACAGTTTTAAACGGTGGACAAATACTAAAAAACGAACCTTTGACACTATTGGTAGGGATGAATCGCGTATTATTATACCAATGTATAATAAAGACAAAGATCTCATTGGTTTTCAGGGTAGAAGTCTAGTTCCTAACTCTGTTAAATATATTACCGTGATGTTGGATGATGAGGCACCCAAAGCATATGGACTTGATACAATCCGAACAGATGCTCCAGTCTATGTTACCGAGGGACCATTTGATAGCACGTTCATTCCAAACGCAATTGCTATGTGCGGAGCTGACGCTGATATTAGTAGTTGGGGGATTGACAATGTTGTATGGATCTATGATAATGAACCGCGAAATAGGGAAATTGTCAACCGAATCAACAAGACCATTGATCTTGGAGAGTCGGTAGTTATCTGGCCAAACGGTTTAGAGCAAAAGGACATCAACGATATGGTTCTCTCTGGACATGACGTTGTGTCTATGATAAAATTAAATACATATTCTGGTTTAGAAGCAAAAGTTAAATTTAACAGTTGGAAAAAAGTATGAGTAACGGCACCAAGGTTGTAAAGAGAAACGGCAATACGGAACCTCTTGATTTGAATAAACTCCACGTCATGGTGGAGCAAGCATGTAAAGACTTGGCAGGTGTTTCTGCCTCCCAGGTTGAGATTCAATCGGGTATTCAGTTTTATGATGGCATTACTACGGATGAGATTCAAGAGATTCTTATTCGTTCTGCCAGTGATTTGATTGACCTTGATCATCCTAACTATCAGTTCGTAGCAGCGCGTCTATTGCTGTTTGCACTTCGCAAGCAACTATATGGTCGTATGCACGAATTTCCCACTATCAAGGCGCACGTAGAGCATTGTGTGAAGGATGGTGTCTATGATCCTGAGATTCTTAATCTTTATTCTGATGAAGAGTTTGAGAAACTTGAATCCTTCATTGATCATGATCGTGATATGCTTTTTACCTATGCTGGTTTGCGCCAGGTAGTTGACAAGTATTTGGTTCAAGATCGCAGCAGTGGGGCAAAATATGAGACCCCTCAGTCCATGTATCTTTTGATTGCTGCTACTATATTTTCCAAGTATCCAAAATCTACACGTCTCGATTACGTAAAGAAGTACTATGACGCAATTTCAAGACACAAAATCAACATTCCCACACCTATCATGGCGGGAGTGCGAACTCCACTTCGACAATACGCTAGCTGTGTTCTTGTTGATGTTGATGACTCCCTCGATAGTATCTTTACTAGCGATATGGCTATTGGCAGATATGTTGCACAAAGGGCGGGAATCGGTATCAACGCAGGTAGAATCCGTGGAATCAACGCTAAGATCCGAGGCGGAGAAGTTCAACACACAGGTGTTGTACCATTCCTTAAAAAGTTTGAATCAACTGTCCGGTGTTGTACACAAAATGGAATACGAGGTGGGTCAGCGACTGTCCACTTCCCAATCTGGCACCAAGAAATAGAGGACATCATTGTACTCAAAAATAATAAAGGGACGGAAGATAACCGTGTCCGAAAGTTGGACTATAGCATCCAAATCTCTAAATTGTTCTACGAACGTTTTATCAAAAATGAAGAAATCAGTCTCTTCAGCCCTCACGATGTGCCAGGTCTGTATGATGCTTTTGGCACTGAATCGTTTGATGATCTCTATCAACGTTATGAATCTGATAGATTCACTCCGAAGAAAACTATCGGCGCTCAAGAACTCTTCCTTGATATCTTGAAAGAGAGAGCAGAGACCGGTCGTCTCTACATCATGAATATTGACCACTGCAACTCTCACTCTTCGTTCCTGGACAAGATTGAGATGAGCAATCTCTGTCAGGAGATTACTCTACCTACCAAACCTCTTGAGCACATTGACGATCCAAACGGTGAGATTGCTCTTTGTATTCTAAGTGCTGTTAATGTTGGCAAAATTCGTGACCTTGATGACCTAAAAGTTCTCTGTGATCTTGCTGTTCGTTCTTTAGATGAATTGATTGACTTCCAGAACTATCCCATTAACGCTGCTGAGATTGCCACAAAGGCACGTAGATCGCTTGGAATCGGATTTATCGGTCTGGCACATTATCTTGCTAAGAACGGATATGATTACAACGATTCTGGGGCGTGGCAACTGGTTCATGACCTCACCGAATCCTTTCAATATTATCTTATTTCTGCTACAGTGGATCTTGCTGAAGAGAAAGGTGCATGTGAGTATAGTAGCCGAACCAAATACGGCAACGGAATTCTTCCGATTGATACATATAAACATGATGTGGATGAAATAGTTCCAAATGAGCTTCACTATGATTGGGAGGATCTTAGACTTCGGGTCAAAAAGCACGGAGTACGGAACTCAACATTGTCTGCTCAGATGCCATCAGAGAGCAGTTCCGTTGTGTCAAACGCAACAAATGGAATTGAACCACCTAGAGGATATTTGTCCATTAAGAAAAGCAAAAAGGGACCACTCAAACAGATTGTTCCGCAATATGCAACTCTTAAGAATAATTATACGCTCCTTTGGGATATGGGGTCCAATCGTGGTTATATTAATATTGTTGCTGTGATGCAGAAGTTCTTTGACCAAGCAATCAGCGGCAATTGGAGTTATAATCCACTACAGTATCCAGACAACGAAGTTCCGATTTCAGTGATGGCACAGGATCTTTTGACTACATACAAATACGGTTGGAAGACTTCTTATTATCAGAACACATACGACTTCAAGACTGATGAAGTAGATGAATCTACAGAGTCTCTTGATAATTTAATTTCACAGTTAGAAAACGCAGAGGAGGAAGAGTGTGAGTATTGTAAGATTTAAGACAAACAGCAACAGCAAACCAATGGTCGATTCGATGACCGTGTTCAATTCAGAAGTAGTTGACACTAAAAAACAACCAATGTTTTTTGGTAAACCATTGGGTATTCAGAGATATGATTCTTACAAATATCCAATCTTTGATAAACTCACAACACAACAATTGGGATACTTTTGGAGACCTGAAGAGGTTTCCCTCCAAAAAGACCGTGCGGACTATCAGACATTGCGTCCTGAGCAAAAGCACATTTTTACCAGCAATCTTAAATACCAGATCATGCTGGATTCTGTACAAGGGCGCGGTCCTGGGATGGCTTTTATCCCATACTGCTCATTACCTGAGTTAGAGGCATGTATGGAGGTCTGGGGGTTCATGGAGATGATCCACAGTCGCTCTTACACACATATCATCAAGAACATCTATCCAGATCCTTCGGATGTGTTTGATCACATTCTGACTGATGATCGTATCGTAGAACGTGCTGCCAGCGTTACTAAAGCATATAATGATTTTATTAATGCTGCTCATCAGTATGACAACAGCAATGAGTGGAAACATGCATTAGAAGAAGTCCCCACTGCCCTAGAATCAAGGTATGAACTCAAGCGCAAACTCTTCAGAGCAGTTGCAAACGTTAATATTCTTGAAGGTATTCGCTTCTACGTATCCTTTGCTTGCAGCTTTGCGTTTGGCGAACTCAAACTTATGGAAGGAAGTGCCAAAATCATTTCCTTGATCGCTCGCGATGAGAATCAGCATCTTGCCATCACTCAGAATATCCTGAACAAATGGAAGAATGGTGATGATCCTGAGATGGCAGCAATCTTCAAAGAAGAAGAGCAGTGGTTGATTGAAACCTTTGATAATTGTGTTAACCAAGAAAAACTTTGGGCAGAGTATCTGTTCAAAGATGGATCTATGATTGGTCTGAATGATAAACTGCTACAGCAGTATGTGGAATGGATTGCCAATCGTAGAATGAAATCAATTGGACTTAAACCAATCTATGACGTACCCGCAAAGAATAACCCACTCCCCTGGACGGAACATTGGATTTCGTCGAAGGGTCTTCAGGTTGCTCCTCAGGAAACTGAGGTTGAGTCTTACATCGTCGGAGGAATCAAGCAAGACGTTAAAAAAGACTCCTTTGCAGGATTCAGTCTCTGACTCATACGCAACATACAGAGAGGCAGCAAAATTAGATGCCTTTCTATTTGGTGACTATGATGGATATGATTCTTTTAGAGAGGACTAAGGTCCTCTCTTTTTTTATAAATATCCTTATAGGAAAGTTGTGTCCGTCAGATGAAGTCGTTTCATAGTTTTATAACTGAGAAGAGAAAAAATCCTGACAGACCTGGTGGACCAGGACCCTCTCAAGTTGAAAGATCTACTGCAAGGTCAAATACTTCTAGACCCACTGTCAATCCTCGTGGAGGATTGAGTGTTGCTGACATTCTTAGAGGTGTTCGTCCAAAAGGTGCCGCTGCTGCTGTAGCAGGACCAGAGGGTCTTTTTAGTGGTGGTGAACTTGATCAGTCTGATGCAGCCGCCGCGAGAAAGTCTGGTGCAGATAAAAGGGGTGGACCAGCACCTAATGAACGTCAGGTAGGAGCACAAAAACCCCGTAGTAGATTTGTTAAAGGGCAAGGATATACTATCCCTACTCAAGGGAAACCAGCAACTAGAATTCCTGGCGGAACTGGAACATATTCTGGTAGTTTGCGAAAGGGAACATTAAAGTTTTCTGGTGATTCCAAGTATAATAGACTGCTTAGGAAGTTAACAACTGATGTTAGACCTCTTACATCTGGAACTGGTGTAAAAAAAGAGTTTAAACCTGAACCCACTTCAAAACCTAGAGTAGTAAGAGGTGCAAACACACTTGCAAAACCACCAAAACCTCCTGTAATTCCAAAACCTTCTACATCTCAACCATACAGAAACTTGGGTATTGGTCCAGAAAAAGTTGGAAAAGGTCTTAATGTCAAAGGAGTAGGAGCATCTAACCCTGTTAGAGTTCCTCGCTCTCAACCATACAGCAATTTGGGTCTTGGTCGTGAGAGGGCAGGGCAAAGAGTTGTTAATAGACCTGTAACAATTCGTCTTGATAAAGGAAAAAGATGGAGAAAACCACCAACACCACCAGCACCATTAAAACCACCAACATCTTCAACTGCCGTAGCAGATAAAGTAGTACAGCAAATGCAAGATGCTGCTAAAAAGAAGTCCGCATCTCGTCTTAGAACTCTTGGTCGCGTAGGAAAGGGTCTTGGTGTGGTTGGTGCTGGTCTTGAGGCACAGGGTGAATATATGAGACGTAAAGAAGATCTCAAACAGGATACAGCGACCGCAGTAACAGGTGCAGCAACAAGAACTGGTGGTGGAGCTGCTGGTGCTTTTGCTGGTGGAAAAATTGGTGCAAAATTAGGTTCCGTTGCTGGACCTAAAGGCGCTTTAGTTGGTGGAGTTGCTGGCAGCATTTATGGATATATGGTTGGTGCCGATAAAGCAACACAAGCATTTGATAAAGTAACAAGTGGTGCTAAGAATTTTGATCCTGTTTCATTTACTAATTTCCGCAAAAAATCTAAGAGAGCTCAATCTGCTTCTAAATAACAATAAAGTGTCTTTATAAGATGGAACCATTAAGTCCAAAACAACTAAGAGAATTAAATTCCATATATGGTTCAGTTCATCCTAAAGTAGAAGAACTGAGTGCGGAAGATATTCTCTTACAAGTGAGTGAAGAAATTTATAATAAATTAATTGAAAACGGACTTTTATCTGAGAGTGCAGTAAGCAACCCAGAAATTGTTACTAAAACACTTATCTCAGAAATTCCACTTCTTGCACCTCTTGCATGGACTGCCTTGGCAGCAGGTGCCGGAGTTGCTGCCGATCAATTTCTGACCAAAGGTGCTTACACTCGCCTTGCTGGTCGAAGAACAAAAGACTTTATAAAGACGGCTGGAGAACATGGTGCTGAAATGCACAAAAAGATGGACCAAGAAGAGAAGCAAAGGCAGAATCCTGGTTCTACTGGACCTACTGGCGGTTCCACAGGACCTACAGGTCCCACAGGTCCTACAGCACCTACTGGCGGTCCTAAAGGACCTACAGGTCCTACAGCACCTAAAGATCCATATACTCCTGAGGTGATAAATGACCCCGACCGTTACATATACCAGGGTCAGGAATATAGAATTGAAAACGGAAAAGTTGTCAAGGTAAAGAAATGAACAAAAACGTAGTAACCAGAGATGGTAAAAAGGGATTTATTGGTCCTGACGGCAAGTTTTACGAAATTCCCGAAGTAGACACCACTGATACTCCTTCAAAAAAGAAAGATACTAATCTATTACAGCAAACTCTTAATAAACTGAATAATATTTACAGGACGTATGTTCCTGAACCTAACAGGTCCAATGAACCGTCTGTAAGATCCGGTGATAGAACTCCACAAACAGGATTTGGGCATACTACATCTTTTAATAGCAGAGGACAGGCAGTAGACGGTAAAACAAAACCAGAAAACGCTCGTACAACACCACCAAAGAGAACTGATAAAGACGATAAAATCACGTCACAGAATCAAAAAGATAGAACCACACTGAGTCCTGCTGAGTTCTTTGGAACTAATGAGTATGGTTCTGGTGGTTCCAAAGATCAACCTACAAAAGAAGTACCTATAAAAGTAGACCCTTATAAAGATCCATCATCTAACACACCAACTCCTCCTTCAACGCCAACTCCCACACCAACTCCTAAAAATCTTACACCACAGCAGCGTGCATATGGTCCTGGATCTAAGTTGACTAAGGATCAACAATTAGCTAATTTGGCATACGATAAAAAACGTTATGAGTTGGATGGCAAAGGCAATCCAATCATAGGAAAATTAAGGACAAATCCAAAAGAACAAGAAGATGCTAAACTTTTTGGTCTTGGGGCGAACGCAGCAATTTTTCCCAATCAAAAGATTTTTGTTGACCCAAAAACAGGTAAGCCGGTAAGAAAGAGTTCAACTTCAAAATCTACCAAAGCAGCAACAGGTGGTGCGAATTATAAGGCAGGAACTTATGCTGCGGAACTTCAACGAACCAAAGATGCTCTATCCAGCAATTTTGGAGCATTATCTAAAGGCACCATTAAACCAGTAGCAGAAAGAGGGAACACTAAGGGTATGAAAAAAGAAGCATACGATATGGTGCTTGACTATCTCCTCTCTGAGGGACATGTAGAGACCGTAGAAGAAGCACATTACGTCATGCTCCAGATGACCTCTGAGCACGTCCAGGACATTGTAGAAGGTGTGGGATATTCTAATCCCAGTGTTGGTGGTAAACCAGTCATGAACCCTAAAGGACATCCCAAAGCAGGCGAACCCATGTCTTTCAATAAGGCAGAAACTGATGGTGTAAACGAGTATAGAAAGGCAAGCAAAAAGGCTGGTAAGAAAATCTACGCAGACGAACCACTACCTAAAAAATGAAGACGTATAAGCAGTTCTCAGAACACCTTTATTCTGAAGGTGTTATGGATTGGTGGAACAAGGGCAAAAATGTTCGTGTTCCCAATGAGAATAAAGCGTCTTGGAATAACTTGATGAAAGATGATGTGAAGCAACTTACACGTTCTAATAAATCTTTCAAAGCGGGTGAAAAAGGTATAAGGGGATTGAGACCCCTCAGTGCATTCACACCCAGAATGATTAGGACTGGACCTACTCCAGCAGTTCGTCAGGCGGTGGAGAGACCTCTGAGAAGTGCTAAAAAAGTTTTACAGGTAGGCGGTGCTATTGGTACAGCTTTACTAGGGCTTGACAAATTCAAGTAAAGTCAATAGACTAGGTTTGTCCCGGTTAAAGATAAATAATAACTTAATATTATAAATATAGTATGAGTTATGAGAATCCCTGGTGTTTTAGGGGACAACCTTTTTTATCTGAGGATATTGACGATAACTTCGGTTTTGTCTATCTTATTACAAATACACGATCGGGTAAAAGGTACATCGGTAGAAAGTACTTCTGGTCATTCAGAAAACCACCTGGTAAAAAGAGGAGAGTGAAACAGGAATCTGATTGGCAAAAGTATTACGGTTCTTGTCCAGAATTAAAAGAAGATCTCAATCTATACGGCAAAGAGATTTTCAATAGAGAAATTTTAAGTCTTCACGATACAAAGGGTAACTGTAATTACGAAGAGACAAAGCAGTTATTCTTAAATAATGTCTTAAGCGAAGCTCTTGACGATGGGTCACCTGCATACTATAATGCTAACATCCTAGGCCGTTACATGCGTAAAGACTATGGTAACTTTGGAAGAGACCTGTCTAAAGACAACTGACTGGTCAATTGATCGCATACATACTCTCTGTGAATCCAATAACTTTACTAGCATTGAGGACGCTTTTGCAATTCATGGTGAATTTTGTGAGTGGTTGGACCCAAATTTTCTAACTCATGACATAATCTCACTAGAATACATAGGAGACAAGCATGACGACTAGTCACGGACCTTCTAAAGAATTTAAGGATAGAATTTTAGAAGAATGTAAAAGGTTGAATAACGCGGGCGAGCACATTGAGGCATCGCATCTCTTTAGAACTTACTTCCCTGAGGAGGAAAAATTAATTTATGATAATTGAACTATTATTAGCATTAACTCCATCTGATTATCAACATTTGGCAAAGGTTGTACAGGTTGAAGCAGCATCAAATACACCAGATGAATTTTGTGTTGCTGCATCTGTGCTTAACAGAGTAGCATCTGATAGATTTCCAAATACGGTTTCTGGAGTGGTCTATGCCCCAGGTCAGTACGAGGGTATATATACTAAAAAATCAATTCTCCCGAATCCAAAACTTGTAGAGAGGTTAAGCTCTGTACAGGGCAGGAATAATATATTATTATGGTCAAGGGTTCTCAATGGTAGAACCGATTACAAAGGGCAATCTATGTTGAGATATCGGGTTTCTTCTGAAGATCCGATGTGTCATTCCAAAGGAAACTTCTATCACTATTATTGGCAGTAATGAAATTTAAGGAACTACTTCGTGGTGCATAATAAAAAATGACAGAAGACTGGAGATTTACTGACGAACGTATGCAGTTGAGAGCTGCTGTGTTTCGTGCTCTACAACATCACCTTGACGAGAACTGTAGAGCAGTATATGAGTTTTGCCATAATTGGGTAAGTCAAGGTAATAAAGATACAACTAACATTGAATTTTATTTTCAGGAGTACTTACGTGATGTTCATCAAGAAAATGTCTGGAAACTTGAGAGTTGCCTTAACATCAATCCTCATGAGCAGTTGCTTCCTCGTACCGACGATGAGGGTGGAGAGCAAGACAATTCAACTGACAGATCCAATTAAAGAGGAAGAGCACTTCACTCCTCATGCTCAGGGATGCATGTTGCTTCAAGAATGTACAGATCATGTCAAAGAACTCAAAACAGTTTCAGATCTCAATAAAGATAACTACCTGGTTAATGTTGATTATAGTCTTGTTGCTGATGAGTTTAATTCTCTCGTCCGATCACTTAATACAGTCGGAGCTAAAGTTTTTCTAGCAGATTCACGATACTTTCCATCTGGTCATCGGGGTGTTTATCACACTGTAAGTAATAACTTTTTTCTGAATGTTGATTACATGCGTCGTACTGGCACATTGATGTCTGTGATGCGTCATGAAGGATGGCACGCTGCTCAAGACTGTATGGCAGGTACTATTGACAATAGTTTGATTGCTATTATTCATCATGAAGACGATGTTCCTCAGATGTGGCAAGAGATGGCACGGAGAGCATACATATTACAACCTTCTGCTATTCCCTGGGAGAAAGAAGCAATTTGGGCAGGTAAAACTGAAGGCATGACTGCTAGGGCACTTGAGTCTTGTGCTCGTGGAACTATGTGGACTGACTACGATCCCACTCCTATGACACGAGAGTGGTTAGTAGAAAATGGATACATTAAAGAGTAATGTATACTATTTGGATTCATGCTAAAGCATTCTTTGCTGTTGTAGTGGTGAGTTGTGCTCATCCTGTTAATTGGGAGCAATGCATTAGGGTGGATCAGTGGTTATTACCAGAACTGAGTCATGCTTGGCAGATAAAAACTGGTGAGTATGTGCCCTATCAACAAGAGAAAGAGTATCTAGACTATAAATAAAGATGCCTCGCATTGCTATCAATGCCCGAAGAAGTTAAGGTCGAAGAGACTAAAAAGGAAGATTCAAAGAAGAAAGGTCCATTGGGAAAGTTGAAGGAAAAGGTTGAAGACTCTGAGGAGCATCTTGCTATTCTTTCAACCTTCGTCCGTCTTGGTATTCTTGTCTGGTCTGGCGGTATTCTCACACTGAACTATGTAACGATCCCTGGTTTCCCACAAGGGAAGATTGATCCGACTTTTATCGCAAGTGTCTTTACTGGAGTTTTAGCTACGTTCGGAGTCCAAACGGCAAAGAAATCTGGTGATGGTACTATGAAAATGAATGGTGCCAGTGGTGCTGCTGGTGCTGCTGGCGGAATCACTAAGGCAGATCTCGAAAGATTGATTGCTGCTGCATCCCAAACTGCACCAGCTCAGACCATTAGAGTTGAGCAAGGACCAATCAAAATTGTAACCGATTCCGATCAACCCCCTTACAAGATGTAAATATGGCCAATCAAAAATCACCATTTAAGTGGGTAGTTCTGACAGTGGGGACACTGTTTGGGATTGCTCATATTGGTGTCTTGGGTCATTTGATTAATAATAAAGCAATCAATTATCCAGATATTCATTTCCCAAATGGTGACTATTCATCTTATAATGTTGAGGGTAATCGAGACGGGTATAGGATTGAATATAAAGCAAACGATCCTGCTATTTTAGAATCAAGTAGAAGTCTTCAACTTAATAAGGATAAGCGTGGTTGGTTTGGACCGACCACTGAAGATCGCCGTGAGTATCGCAGTGATCAATATACGATGGATGGCACCCGCAATATGGGAGGTGCAGTTGATGCTGAGGGAAAGTCCCTTGCAAAAAGCGAAGAGTGTATCAGGGCGGACGCTGGCGCACGAAGTCAAGGTGCGATGGCAGGGACCGCAGTTAGTGCTGGTTTAGTTGTACCTGCAGTTAGTGGTATTCCTTATATTGGATGGTTGGCATCTGGATGGGCAATGCTTTTAGGTAACAAGGCAGGTTCAGAACTTGGTGC
>Ga0181389_1000632_pt1 | contig 14287 bp, 10 predicted proteins | sample 12SPOviralmetaG_FD_130121 | JGI IMG/M metagenome (GOLD analysis project Ga0181389, IMG submission 130121) | Marine viral communities from the oligotrophic San Pedro Time Series (SPOT) site, San Pedro Channel, CA, USA - 12 SPOT_SRF_2010-06-29 | ecosystem: Environmental > Aquatic > Marine > Strait...
AGCTGTCGCCTCTAAGGATAGAGACGTTGCTTACGAGGCGAAGGCTACTGTTGCAGAACTCGTTGGTCCTGTTATCAGCGAAGTGATCAATAACGCTCCTAGCATTTCGTCGCTTTACACGACGGCAAGCTTCAGCGAAGATGACAATCTCTCGATGCCACTCGATCTATTGCACGACGTAACTGACGAAGACTACATCAGAGTTCACTCTCAGACTGTTGCTGGAGGACTTAGCTCTAACGAGATGTTCCCCGCAGCAGACGAGCTTAAATTCAAGACCTACTCTCTTGACTCCGCTTGGAGTTTCGATAAGAAGTATGCTCGTAAAGCTCGCGTTGATGTTGTCTCCGCTGTCTTCACTCGCATGGCACAAGAATTCCTTCTCAAGCAAGAGAAGACTTCTGTAAACCAGCTTCTCGGCGCGCTTGTTGCTGCCAACACTAAGGTTGGTGGAAGTGCTGCTGCTGGTAATCACGTTATCAGCACTCTTGCTAATGACAGACTTCAGCTTGCTGACTTCAACGCTCTTATCACTCGCTCTAAGCGAATCTGGAGCAACTACTCCAGTGGAACCCCTGTTGGTGGTTCTATGGTGGGAGTTTCTGACCTCATTATGTCTCCAGAGGCTGTTGAGAGCATCAGAAGCATCGCTTACAATCCTGTCAGTCAGGATCAGTCTCACGGTATTGAGGCTGATGACGCAATGCGTCAGGCTTTGATGGGCCAAGGTGGTCTTCCTTCGCTTTTTGGTATCGGAATCATCGAAATTCTTGAGCTTGGTGTTAACCAGCGTTACAACGAAATCTTCGATGCCGTTAATACCGCTGCTGGATCTCCTGTTACTTTTGATAACACCAAAGATGAAATCATCATCGGTGTTGATCGTGGAAACACTGGACTTATTCGCCCAACCGTTACGGAAGAGGGTTCGTCCACTGAGGTTACTGTTGAAGTGGATGACCAGTTCGCAGTTCGTCAGAACAAGACAGGATGGTATGGTAAGATCGAAGAAGGTCGCATCGTTACCGAAGACCGTAGGCTTTCGGGTATCGTCCTCACAGGTGCTTAATAAGGACTTGTTGAATTAAAAAAAGCACGACTCGTTAATCGGGTCGTGCTTTTTTGCTTTAAAGTAACCATTAAATACAATATAATAAGATATGGAAAAACAAGACGAATTTGACTTTTCAGACGGAAAAGATCGTGAGGAGAATAAGCCGAATAAAAGAAGTCAAGCAGAATTGGAGCAATTGCTTGATATGGGCAAGATGAACCCTTATCAGACATTAAATAAGTCTACTTTTATTGAAAGATTGGAAGAAATGGATTTGGAAGAAAAGCGTCAACTCGCGATTAGAGTTGGGGTTACTCCTGTAAATAACAGCACCCAACTAACAGAGCGCCTTCTAGATAATTTTGAAAATTTCATCTCCAAGTCTAGAATGATCCAAGGCACTAAAATGAACGAGATGGACCCTTCTAGCGAAGAGTATAAAAAAATTAAACACCTTCTCTGAACCACTTAAAAAGTGTAACTGTAAGAGATATGAATGATTTACAGTCTCTTGCAGAAGACATCGTTACATACTCTTTTCCAGACGATACGGGAAGGTTTCCCGTTTCTTTTGTTTCGGGTTGGCTAGAAACGCACATTGGTGAACTTAACGGTTTAACTCACGAAGATTTCTTCATTAATGAAACTGGAGGTATTGGGCCAAGCGGTCTAATGCCAGTAGAAAAGGATATATTTAAATCCTTATACGAAGAAGAATACTACGAAAGAGCGGCTAGAGAGGCTCTGAGGGGCATTATATGGGGTGAGGGTAACGCAGATAGCGTTACTATGGTAAAGGAGGGCGACACTACAATTCAAAAGGTAAGTAAGCACCAAATTTCTAGAACCTTTTCAGAATTCGCTGCTGCTGCTCGCGGTAATCTTGAGGATCTTTTGTTTCAATACAATATGCAGAAGTCTTCGCCAATTGGAGTTGACAGTGCCGAAGGACTTGCAGATACCGAATATAACTGTTTTAATCACGATCACTAATGGCATCAATATTTAACGATAGCGAAAAAAGCGCGATTGAAAGTATCTTGGACGATGTTCACGACACTTTTAAAAAAAATATATTTGTTTATGTAGAAGAGGTATCTACTGTCAATTTTTCAGACACTCAATTCAATCCTATCTACGGAAGGTCTTTCAATCAAGCGAAGACAGTAGAAGACAAAAAACTGACTAAACACACAGTAGAAGCTAGGGTTTTTTACGATAAACAAAAAGATAATGAGATTATTGAAGACATCGGCGCGGGTTCTTCAGAAAACATAATTCGTATCAAAGTAAACTACGAAGCAAAAGAATTAATTAAAAACGCTTCCGTGATAGAAGTGGATGACGATACATACTCTACAATGTCAGATGCAGAAGCCATTGGGCCTTTCAATAATCCTTATTGGAAGATTTATTTAAAACGTGATGGCTAAAACAACTGTCCATATTGATCAAAGAAAACTTTTAGGAGAGCTTAGTGTAGGTAGAAATCTAAAGGTTACGTCGAATATTGTAAAAACAGAAGTAGACAAAAAGATTAAAAAATCTCAGGATGATCTTGTGAGAGAGTATGAAAATCACCCTGTGACGCAAGAGATTGATGCTGGTCCAAATGCCTCTAATTCGTCTGGAACATTAGACGGGAAAGGAAACCTTTTTTCTTTTATCGGTTTCAACAGAGGCGATAATCCAACTGCAATTGTAAAAGCAAAACTAGCAAGGCCAATAAAATCTAAAGTTTCAAAAGGTAGTTTTGGTCGTTTCAAAGTAGAAGTTGATGCAGCTAGTAAACAAGAACTGGAAGAAAGCACACCTATACCTTGGAGCGTTGGAAGGAGTTGGCTCGATGGTATAGAAAAAGGAATATCTGGTTTAGGTAGATATTTATTTAAAGGGTCTAACCTAAACTCTTCTCGTTCGGGAACAGCCATTCAAATAAAAGGTTCTAAAGGGGGCAGATTTAAAAATACAAGTTATATTTCTAAAATGTTAAATAATTTCTACAAGCGACTTTCAAAATGAAAACTCAATTTGCACATAATTTACTTAACTCTTTTTATCTTTGGTTTGAAAGGGAACTTCTTGGGGATAAGTCTAAGGCTTATCAAATAAATCAAAGTAATTCTTTTAAATATGTGGACTTTCCAGATGTTCCTAATTCTCATTTAGGCTATCAGGGTAAATTCAGACAGCTTGTTGCTGATCACTGTGTCGATCAACCTAATTCTGGAATATTTATTGACGGATCTTTTGTATCTGGAGATAGTTCTGATATTTATATAGATTATAATGGAGGAAGGGTTATTGTTCCCGCTGCCAGTGGAACGGGTCTTGGTATTACAGCAAATAATACTATAAAAGAAGTAAATACTTACGTGTCTAGCGATGACGAAGAGCAATTGCTTGTTACTAGCGATTTTGTAGACGCATCTGATTTAACTGAAACCTATCTTTTCTCTAAAGATAGTAAGCTAGACGAAAAAACCTATATTCTACCAGCTTGTTTCATGCGTTTGATTAATAATGAAAACGAAGATTTTTCTTTTGGAGGTCAAGATGAGTCAGTTACTAGAATTAGAGTAACTATATTAGCCACAGATAATTATTTATTAGACGGTATTGTAGGTTTATTTTCTGATACAAATGAAAGATGTATTACGCATGTGCCTTTCGAGAATTCACCATTCGGTCATTTTTATTCAATTAAAGACTACCCTTACTGTTACGAAAACTATGTTTCTAACCTTTCTGGAAAAACTTACGTTAAGGAAGTAAAGTCTTCAAAAACAAAGAACTCATTTAGTTCAGAAAAAATACAAAAAAATATTTATATTGGCTTTTTAGACTTTGATTTGTCCACTTATCGATACCCTAGAGCTTGAATTTCGTGTAATTCTCCGTAGAACTAATTTTAAAATATTATGGCACGATCTCGCGTTCTTTCACAAAGTAAAGCTGTTTACGTTTCACAAACTGGACTGTTGGTTTCCGCTGGCGACAAGCCTTCTGGTATTCAAGCAACACAATTGCACAGAATTGATAATGTTTCTTTCGAAGTTGACATTGCTGGTTCTAGGCAAGATATCCGTGAATTCGGTAAATTAGCACGAATTGGAACTCTTGTTGACTCTGATCTTAACGCAACCGCTTCTGTCGGTTATCTTTTGACTGATGGAGAAAACGAAAGTCACCTTGGATTTGAAATCAAAGATTCTCTTACTGGAGATTTTGTTGGTAACGTTCAAGGTATTTCTGGATTCTTGACTGAGGCTGATAAATTCAAAGAGAGAAATGTCTTTGTTTGCACAGTTGCAGAAGGCAAAGACGCTTTTGCTGTTGAGTCTTGGGTGGATCGAACAGAGCATGATGTTGTTGGTCTTGGTAATGCCTTCATCTCTGATTACGCCGTCGAACTTAGTGTCGGTGACATTCCTCGCGCTGATGTGAGTTTTGAAGCCAACAACCTTGCTTTCTACACTGGAGTTAGCTCTGGTCTTTATAACCCTTCGTTGGGTCTTACTGATGCTACAAGAGTTGATTCTGGTCAGGCTGCTCTTCCTATTCCCTCAACTGGCGAAAGTGATGTTGACGTTCTTCGTCATGGTCAAATCCAGCTTACTCTTCAAGACGAAACCCCTCTTGGTATGGGTGGTGCTGACTTGGCAGAATTTCACCCTCAGAGCGTTTCTATCTCTGTTCCACTGGCTCGCGAAGCTCTGGAGAGACTTGGTAACGAAAGAGCTTACTCTCGTCCTTTGACTTTCCCAATTGACGTTACCCTTTCGGTTAACGCTATTTCAGCAGACGTTGAAGCAGGGGAGCTTGCCACACTTCTCACTGGTTGTGGTGGTCAAGAGAAAAGAAACATCAATGTTAAACTTTTCGACCGCTGCGACGGAACCACGCTTCGTTTGGGCTATCAGCTTAGACAGGCTGTGCTTGACAGTCAGAGCTTTAGCCAAGACCTTGAGGGCAATGAGACTGTCGATCTTCAGTTCTCCGCTCAGATTGGTGGAGCTACTACGACTACTGATGGCTTCTTTATGACGGGCAGCTACGATTTAGCTGATGGAAGCCCACTTACCCCAATTCCTGTTTCTGGTCTTGCGGGATAATATTTATACCTTAGTATTGTTCATAGCATTAAAGGCGGGGGTTTCCCCGCCTTTTTTGTGTAATATATAATACATGAAAACCCGCCCTATAGGTTATCATAACAAAAGTTTAGTCTTTTCTGCTGATATTCAAGTAAGTGTTCCCGAAAGCGGTTTTCTCTTTCAGATAGGACGATCAGGAGATCCTGATTTTTATCCAGCTATATCCTTCTCTGGATCAGAAGGTTTTATATTCGATCAAGAAGGCGAGTTTATTGGTGGCTATAGGCAGAACGAGCTTTTTAATATTTCTGGCAATTATTTTTATGGCGACCAGAGTATGTCTGGAGATGTGCTAATTGACCACACTGGAGAGGCGAGGTTTTCTTACTTTTTAAATGGGAATCTAATTTCTAATAATATTAACGGTCAGACTGGATTTCTTGAAATGATTCATTTTGAAGATTATGATAATCAGAATAATCTATTCTTTGAAATAATCAAAGAAACTGGTGCTTCTAATGTTATTAGGGATAGTGGGTCCAGCTACCTTCTTTCTTCCGAAGGGTATTATCTAGGGTATTTAGATTGATTTTTTTAAAAAAATCAATTATAATTATACGATGAAACCACTTTACAGTTTTAAGGTAGGCGAAGGCGAAAACGAGAAAAAGGTCGCTATTTTAAAGCCTACATATTCTCAAGTAGAAGCCGCTGAATTTATTTATGGTCAACACTTCAATAAATTGATTCAAGACGGCTTTATGAGTCGGGCAATGATGGACAAAAAGTTCAATGATATTGGTGGATTGTTCGCTCAAAAAACTCGCGATGAAGTGAATGAATCTATCAAAACTCTTATGGATGTTGCTAAAACTATTGAGTTTTATCATGGAGCAGACGAAGGCGACTTAGACGAAGAGCAAAAAGAGCAGCTTAAAAATGCTGAAGATAATTATATTTCCATTCAACAAAGTATTTTGGAAAAAGATTACAATTTAGAACAAATGTATAATCAAAGTGCTGACGCTAAAGCGGAGCAACATTTGATGAAATGGTTTACACTGCAATGCTCTTACTACTACGAAAAGGTTTTATCTAGAGAAGAGAATAAAGTCGTAGAAGAAAAATTTGAACTTTTTGAAGGCTCCAATTTCGAAGAAAAAGTAAATCAGTTCAATCTATTTTTAGAAGAAATAGACGATGATGATGATCAGGAGCTTACTGATCGTAAACAGCTTATTGTGGAGGCTCTTCCTACTTTAAATAAAGCTTTGAGTCTTTGGTATAAGCAGTTGGCTACAGATCAAAAAACGATGGAGAAAGCTCTAGAGCAGTTCTTCCCCGAAAAAGAGGAGGAAGAGGATCAGGGACAGACTCAAGAAGAACCCGTGAAGTCTGCTGAAGAAGACGCTTCGCCCAAGAAGAAGTCTGCCAAGAAAAAGGCTACTAAGAAAAAAGTGGCAAAAGCTAAAGCAGAAGATTGAATTCGGAAAATATAATATCCGAAATATTAGAAGGAGTTTCGCCATTTACGCATAATGGGGAAACTTTTTTCTTTAAGCACCCTACTATAAAAGAAAAGCTTAAAGACTATGAAATAAACACAGAGTCAGAGGAAGAAGGTAAAAAAAGAGGCATCAAAACAGAGCAAGAACTTATAGACCAAGCAATCCGTTCGGGTTCTTGGTCTAAAGAGAATGAAGATAAAATAGAAGACCTACAATGGTTAGTAGAAAAGACTGAATCATCTATATCAAAATTGTCAGACCCAAATCTGGTAAAACATAATCAGAAAACTATAGATGGATACAAGCAAGAGCTTTCTTCTCTTCAACTAGGCAGAAGTAAGATAACTTACATGTCTTTGGAGAACTATGCGTTATCTAGGTCGCATAAAATTTGTTGTGAAAGAGACTGTTATTACATACATAAAAATGAAAAGAAAAATCTAAAAACTAATTCAGATAGAAATATTTTGGGTAGTTACATAAAAGTGTATGGGAATTTACTTGTAAAAGACAATTTAATTAAAGCGGCATATACTCCCGTTTATTTTGATTTAGTTTATATGGCGGCATCTCCCTTGGAGCTTTATCCAGAGGGCTTAGAAAAAATTACAGTTTTTCAAAAAGATTTGCTATTTTATGCACACGTTCTTTGTTCTAAGTTAAAAAATTTAGATATTCCAGACGGTATTAGAAATGATGCTATTGCTCTCTATAACTACAAGCCAAAGGAAGAGTCTGTAGACAAAAAAGAAGACTTCAATCCTAGAAAATTTGTTCAAAGTAAGGGTGGATTAGAAAAAATGAAACCAGAGGACAAATTATGAGCTAATTATGTGTAAATAGGTGTATGGCAAGTCCGTCCACAACAATCAATGCCAATCTGAAAATTAATCAGCCGAGTGTAAAGTCGGCTCAAAGGACTGTTCAATCAGCCTTTAACAATATTAATTTAAATCCTAAGAGCGTATCGCAATTCGGCAACTCTTTAGGTAGGATTACTGGTCAAGCTACTGAGTTCAAGAAGTCAATGGACGCTGCTACTGCGCGTGTTTTTGCTTTTGGAGCGACAGCAACAGTTATCAATGGTATAAGTCAATCATTTAAGGCTTTAGTATCAAGCACAATTGACGTAGAAAAGAGATTAATTGAAATCAACTCTATTTTCGGCGCTACTGAAAAGCAATTTGCTTCTTTTAGAAAATCAATTTTTGAAGTAGCTAAGAATACTGGTCAGTCTTTCGCTGTAGTGGCTGATGGTGCGGCTGAACTTGCTCGTCAGGGTCTTAGTGCAGAAGAGACAGCGAAGCGTCTAAACGCCTCTCTGATCCTTACAAGGGTTTCTGGTCTTGATGCCGTTTCTTCTGTTAATTCTTTAACTGCGGCGCTTAACGGTTTTACTTCTGCTGGTTTAACAGCAGAGTCAGTCGTTAATAAAATTATTGCTGTTGATACGGCATTTGCTGTTTCCGCTAAAGACCTCGCTGAAGGATTCCAGCGCGCTGGTTCTACCGCTGAAGATGCTGGTGTTTCTTTTGATGAACTTCTTGGATTAATAACATCAGTCCAACAGAAAACTGCGCGTGGTGGCGCTGTTATCGGTAACGCATTTAAATCTATTTTTACTCGACTTAGCAGAGGGACCACAATTTCAGAATTACAAGAACTTGGCGTTCAAATTGACGCATCTCAATCTGGTGTTCAAAAACTTCAAGCCCTTTCTACAGCTTTAGAGAATGTGGGCGATCCAACTGTTGCTAGTAAAATTAAAGAACTAGCTGGTGGTGTTTTCCAGATTAACGTTGTTTCTGCTGCACTTAAAGATTTATCAAGTGAAACTTCAATTTTCGCTGATGCTGCGTCCAAATCAGCCGCTGCTTCTAATGAAGCTTTTTCTAAAAATGAAGCCCTTAATAAAAGTCTTGCTGCTCAAATTAATTCCTTAGTGGTCGGGGCGACTAACCTTGCAGAAAAGCTTGGACAGCTTACGCTTGCCCCAGTTATTGGTGATTTGACTTCCCTTGCTACTAGATTTACCGATTTTTTGAACGGTGCTTTAGATGAAGATTCGGGCAGTAATTTGATAAAAGGTTTCTTTAAGGGTATATCTACTTTCATACAAGGGCCGGGCATTATTTTAGTTACAGGAGCTTTTTTGAACATCTTTAAGATTGTTGCTAAGTTTGCAAAAGAGGGTTTTCAAGACCTTCTTAAAATCGGTTCTGGACAAGAAAAAATCAAATCTATTGAGGCGGGAATTGTTCAACTTCTCGGTCAAGATGAGGCACTCAGAGACAAAATTGTTAGCACTACTCTTACTCAAGCTCAAAAAGAACAGCTTGTTATTGAAGCGATTAGAAGAGAAAATGCTTTGCTTAGAGAACAACAGGCAATCCTTGCTCAATTAGCGTCAGGCGCTGCTAGGGCTGGTGTTGTTGGCTTTGGTGCTGGAAAGGGCTTTTCTGGTAAAAAGGGGAAGGGGTTTGCAGTTGGAGGCAGAGTCACTGGCGGCTCTGGAACCAAAGACGATGTTCCAGCGATGCTTACTGCTGGAGAGTTTGTTATTAGAAAAAGCTCTGTTGATAAGTTCGGTCCAGCTTTCATGTCTAGGATTAATGAAGGTGTTCTTCCTATGGGGTTTGCTAAAGGCGGTAGGGTTCCAGATTTTGACAGTATTTTAAGTAAAGTTACAAAAATTCCTAATTTTACTGGTAGGAGCAAGCAAGATATTAATAGGTCTGATCAACTAGATGCACAAGAAAAAGCATTTTTACTTAGTCAAATAGGGAAGAACACAGACGCAGTAAGATTAAACCCAGCAGGTAAACCAATTTTACTTCCTTCTCAAGAGGAGGTTAATAAGCTTAGATTAGAAGAGACAAAAAACAATCGCACAACGTTTGCAAGCACAATACCAAAAGCAGGTAGCGGTGGCAAAGGACTTCCTTTTCAATTTACTAAAAAAATTGATGCCTTCTTCCCTGAGTTTAATCTAGAAGAGGGTCAAGCAGAACCACAACAATCAAAAATCGCAGAAGTAGTTAGAAAGAAAATTTTAGAAGCTTCTGTAGATTACGCTGAATTACTAACTCCACCCTTTAGTGCGACGGGTGTTGATAAAGCATTGATTGACAAAAAGCTTAATTCGGGTGCAATCATGGGGGCTGCTGGAACGGCTTTTGAAGCCGCTGTTGCTACCATGACTGGAATTGATGGAAAGGGTAGCGAGATAGCCCGTTTTGATGTTCCAAAAGGTTCATTTACTCCTGAATTAAAAAATCTTTTTAGTATAGGGGAAGATTTTAATATTACAGGTGATGGAGAATTTAAAATTTCTGGATCGAAAAAAAATCTAATTAGCTTTGCTAGTAAATTATTGTCATTAAAAGGTGGTGCGGCAACTGCAAAAAGACCCGTCGCTGGTGGAAAATCTAAAAAATTTGCTCTGGGTGGCGGGGTAACAGGTGGTTCTGGCACAAAGGATGATGTCCCTGCAATGCTTACTGCTGGTGAGTTTGTAATAAAAAAAGACTCTGTAAACAAATTTGGAACAGGCTTCATGTCTGCTATAAATGAAGGCAAGCTTCCTGTCGGTTTTAACAAGGGCGGTGAAGTGGGGTCTTCCAGTTCGGGGGGAGGTCTAAACACAGCATTTCTTACAAGCGCAATTTTATCTTTTGCACAACCAGTAATAGGTAAGAGTCTTGAATTTTTTAATGATGCTGCTGATGAAGTGGAGGCTTTAGAGAAAAAAGTTGGTGGATTAAAGGATGAGTTGTCGAAAGTAGATAAAGAGATTAATCCAGAGAAATTTAAATCTTTATCAGAGAGCATAGCTTCGGTGAATGGACAAATAGAAAAAGCTAACATAGCTTCTTCAAATTATACCGCTACTACTGATAAAGTATCTACTGGTATAATTGCAGCGGTTTTTGCACTTCAAACTTTTTTACCTATGTTAAAGGGTATAAAAGCATCTCAATTAACGGGCGCAGTCGCAAAAGGAGGTCAACTTTTAGGAAAGGCAAAAGGATTAGGTAAAGCTAATGTTTTTAGTTCTGTTGATAAAACATCAGCTTTAAGAGGGGTTTCGAGTTCTTCTTTAAGAAAAGTAGTAAAAGGTCAAAATATACCACAAGCGGGACCAGCTAGATCAGCGGCTTTGAGCAGGGTAGCGTCGGCAAATGTAGAATTATCCAAAAGAGCAGGGCTTGCAAGTAAAGGTCTTGGTTCTGCTTCTAAAGGTCTTGGTTCTTTTGCTAAAGGACTTAGTTCTGCTGCAAAACTTTTTCCAGCGTTTTTGAAGTTTGGTTTGAAGCTTGCTGGTCCGATAGGATTCTTAATTGGATCGGGTATTCAAATATTTAAGGACATCAAGGGAACAGACAGAAAAGCTAGAATTGATTCCGACTTACAGGCGATTAATGCAGATCCAGAGAGTATTCTGAAAACTCTAAGAAAGGATGTTGTTCAAGACGAATTAGATGCAGCAAAAGCAAAGGCAAATCCCTTTGATGGTTTTACTGGACCAGATGGAGGTTTTTTCAAAGGAATTGGAGAAATTCTTAATTTTCCAAAAACTATAGCAGGTATTGGGGAAGTTGCTGGAGCAACTCTGGGATCGCTAAAAGCCGTTGAATCAGCATTTGGTTTGACTGACAAGACTGTTGAAAGCTTAAAGGCAGGGCTTTTATCAGCCAACGCGCCTTTTGATAGACTTAGAAATAGTATTAAAAGCGGTCTTGAAGAACTTCCTGACATTGTAAAACAGGCCGATTTTGGCCGCGAACTTTCAGTAGCATTTAAAAGCGAATTAGATATACTTAAACAAAATGTTGCTTCGGGAGGCGCGGGTGCTGGTATTAAACTTCAAAGGACTGCTTTGCAAACTCTTCAAAGTTCACCTTTACTAGACTTTGCAAGTCCGAAACAAAGGAGGAAATTTTCTACACAGAATTTGGCAAAGGCGCAACAATTAGATATAAGACAAGAGAGGCTACAGGGGGATGCTTCTTTTCAAAGGACTCTAGGAAATATTGAAGAAACTAGGTCTAATGCGCTTGCTGACTTGCCTCAAATAGAAGGGGTTAATCTTGGTTCAGTAACAAGAACTTCAGCAACAAAGACTGCTAGAGCATTAAACAAAAGGATAGCAAGTTTGACTGCTGAAATAGGTAAATTAGAAAACGAAAGTCTTGATGGCAGTCAAAGTGAAGAAAACAAAAAAATTATCTTAAATAGTCAAAAGCAAATTGAACAAGCTCAAAATCAACTAGATACTCTAGGGAAGGCTGCGGAGATAAACGAAAATGCTAGAGTGCAAGCCTTTGCTGCAACGGCAATACCAAATATTTTAAATCAGGCATCTACAGGCGACGGTCAAGGCGCTGTAAGAGCATTTGAGAGATTTCAAAAAGAATTTTTGGAGAAGGGCGGCTCTGAAGAGGACTTAAAAGAAGTTCAAAAACAGTTTGAATCTAATTTGCAATCAAGTGTTGATCGTCAGCAACAAGCGTTGACTGATCACATAAGTGGACTACAAGCCACTATTAAAGAAGATATAAATTCTAGGCTTCAAGCAAATAAAGTTCAGCAACAATTTATAAAAGATTTAGAACAAAATTTTGGAAAAAACATAGAGGATTTTGAAAAGTTTTCAGATCCATCAAGTGTTCTTAGCGGAATACCAGAGTTAGGTGACAGATCGGGTATGTTTGAATTTCTTCAAGGTCTTGATATTTCAGACGAAGCTGCCAGAAAAGGATCTCTGGCAACCAGTTCTGGAAGTCTTGCCAGTGCGTTGGCTCTTGGTTCGGGTGATCGCTTGGAGGATTTGGTTTTTGGAACAGGGCTAGGTGACAAAAGACAGGCTTTAACAGACGCAGAGGCAGACCTCGCAGCGGGAAGAGGATCACAAGACGAAGTAGATAAGGCTAAAGCCGAAATCCAAGCTGAAAATGCAGCGGCTCAACAAAAAGCTAGATCGCAAGTATTCACAGCGGACGAACAAGCTTTGTTTGATGATATTAATAAGAGGGCCACTTCTGTAAATGTCGATTCTCTTGCTGGAAAATTCACACAAAGTGGACAAAGATTTGGGGTAAATTCTGTTAATCAAACTTTAGAAAGTAGAGATGAAATAAACACTGGTGCTGATCTTATCGCGAGGATTCAAGAGTTAAATCAGGTCCAAGGTCAGCTTTCACAAGTTAAGCTAGATCCATCAGACAAGGCGGCAAATGATGCTTTAATACAACTTGCAGCGGCAGCAGCCTCTGAAAAGGAGGCGCTAGAATCAGCTTTAGAATCAATCAGAGGAACAGAAGGTTCAGACGAACTAATTGAGCAAGAAAAACAACTTAGAGAAGAAGGAGTTCAAGCATTAGCAGACCTAAATGCTGAATATTCAAACCAAAAAGAAGTTTTAGAGCAAACCAATGTGGCTATGACAGCCTTAAAGGATAGTCTTGCTAAAATAATACCTAACACGGATCCTAGTTGAGACTGGTTAATACTAAACAAGTGAATTGATAATGCCTTTAATAATTACAAAGATAACAAACGCAAGCTCTACTGTAGAGTTTAACTATTTAGATAGTGAACACGTTTGGGGTTTAATTTTTAGTGCTAATTATGAATTTTCTATTCACGATGCTAGGATGGAAGATGGCGACACTTTGCTAGAAGGCATCGAGGCATTACAAAATGCTTACATGAGGCCAAATATTGCTGCTAAAATAGGCATAGATGAGTTTAGAAATGGAGAGATTACTTCTTTAACTTTACCAGACTCAAGCAGAGCGGGTATAACAACTGCTAGTATCTCTATCACAGAAAGGGTTAAGCTTGATTCAGACGATGGCGCTATATACGATATAACTCAAAATGTTCCATCTCCTCAAGATGTGGAATCTTTTTCAGAAGACTTCTCATTTTCTAGATCAGAGAATTCTTATTCTTATAATAGAACCGTTAATTTAAAATACAGACAAGATACTGCTGGCGACTTTCTTAACAAGGCTTATCTTTTTATTAAAGGGATGTATTTTAACAATCGCCCTTCTTATGGCTTCCAAGAAGACGGTATTTCAGAACATGCAAGATTTAATCTTGGCTTGAAACCAGCCATTTCTGAAGTTTATGATATTTTAAATAAAGAAATAACATTTACAGAAGCTTTTTCTTCTAATCGTATAGAAACAAAAAACGGAATAACGTTTTCTAAAAAATCTACACATAGTCGATCATTGACAGATGAAGGTTATACCGAAAAAAGATACAATATTGAAGTAAAGGCACTTCAAAATCCTATTGAAACAAATTTGAATTCTGGTATGCAGATATCTTTAGATGATTTAATTTCAGAAAACTCTGCGGAGTTTGGGATACCATCTTCTATAGAAAAAACTTTACAATCAGATGGCGGTTTGGGTTCTCTTTCTGTATCATTTACTAATGACCCAAGGCAAAATTCTATAACCAGTGTAGATTACAGTGCATCTAAAAACGATGGAGATTTTGAAGATTATTCTTTTTCTTTGAATGTGGTCACAAAAGGCCCAAACAAAAACGATGCTTTCGATCAGTCTCGTTTGTATTTACAAAATAACCCTAATATTGCGGTAGATAAA
>Ga0181389_1000633_pt1 | contig 14264 bp, 9 predicted proteins | sample 12SPOviralmetaG_FD_130121 | JGI IMG/M metagenome (GOLD analysis project Ga0181389, IMG submission 130121) | Marine viral communities from the oligotrophic San Pedro Time Series (SPOT) site, San Pedro Channel, CA, USA - 12 SPOT_SRF_2010-06-29 | ecosystem: Environmental > Aquatic > Marine > Strait...
ATGCAAGCAGCTCAAAGAATGATGGGTGGCTTTGCTCAAGGTGGTGTTGTTGATCAAGCTCAAGGCTTAGCTTCTTTAGGTCGTGGTGGTGACTCAACTCTCGTACACATGCAACCACGAGAAGTAGCTGGACTACAACAACTTGCTCAAGCTAATGGCACTTCACTAACACGTAACCCAATGACAGGATACCCTGAAGCATTTAGCTTAGGTGGTATGTTTAAATCAGCCTTACCAATAGCAGCTGGATACTTTGCAGGCCCAACCGGTTTTGCTATGATGGGACCGGGTGCTGGAAGTGCTATAACAGCAGGTGCATTGACAGGTGCAGGTGTTGCCGCCGCTACAGGAGATGACCCAATTATGGGTGCAGTCTCTGGTGGTTTAGGTGGATACAGTGGTATGGGATTAGAAAGTGCTGTGGCAAATATGCCAGCTGCAGCTCCTTCAACAGTTGGAAATGCAGTGCCTTATGCTAACTTACCTACACCAGTAGCAGCAGAAACTGCAGCAAATTTAAAAAATTTAGGTTCTTTAACTGAATCTATTCCACAAAGTCAAGGAAATTTTCTTGAAAGATTTGGGACAGGGCTTAGTAAATCTACTGCAACTCCGGGCGTAAAAACACTCCCTATTAAAGAAGGGATGGCTGTAGGCTCTGAACAAGTATATACGGGTGAAATGGTGCCAGGCTCATTTTTTGATAAAGCTAAAGTAATAGGTTCTCCAATAGCAAGTATGGGACTAGGCGGATTGGAACAAAGTGACTTTATGGTTAAACCTGATTTCAATGACCCAAGAGACAAGTACGATCCAAGAAGCAGATTAGATTTAAACAGAGATACAGGAATAAATGAAGCATTGAGTCGTGATACAGGCTTAAGACTTTTAGCTAAAGGTGGATATTTAAAAGGCCCAGGTGATGGCATGAGTGATGACATTCCTGCAACTATAAACGGCGAACAACCAGCAGCTTTAGCAGATGGAGAATTTGTAGTACCGGCAGATGTAGTCAGTCATTTAGGAAATGGTTCTTCTGAAGCTGGGTCAAAACAATTATATGCAATGATGGATAGGATAAGAAAAGCTAGAACAGGTAGAGAATCTCAAGGAAAAGAGATTGAGCCTGGAAAGTATATGCCTAGATGAACCAAGTACATACGGTAGCTTCAGACAAAGTTTATCAAGTATGGGATGAAGTTAAAGATTACTTAAAAGCTTCAATTGAAACGAATACAGGGGACTGTACATTAGAGCAGTTAAAAGGACTATTAGTATCAAACGCACAAACTCTGTTAGTTGCAGTAAATGATGATAAAATAGTAGGTGCAATGACAATAGAATTTATAAATTATCCTAATGAAAGGGTAATGTTTATTACCGCTTTAGGTGGTAAAGGAATAGTAAATAGTAAAACTTTTAGCCAAGTAGAAAAATGGGCTAAAATGCAGGGAGCTACAAAATCAGCCGCTTGGGCTCAAGAAGCACAAGCACGACTATATAAAAATAAAGCAGGGTTTACTACAATGAGATATGTTATGGAGAAGAAATTATGAGCGGTGGTGGCGGAGGCGGACCTTCAACAACTACAGGTACTACTTATTCCTCTAATCTTCCAGAGTACGCTAAGCCGTATTACGAAGAGTTATTAAAACAGACAGGTAAGCAAGTATATACGACGGACAGTGATGGTGTAGCTACAGGTGTGCAAGGGTTTAATCCTTACGGAGGTGACCGTTTAGCAAGTTTTACTGACCAACAAAAAACACTACAAGATCAAGTAGCGGGATTATCTCCTACAATGACAGGATTCACTACGGGCACAGCAAACGTAGGTACTGGCACTGATTTAGGATTAAATACTGCAGCTACAGGAATAGGTAGAGCTTTAGGTTATGACGCTTCTGCTATTGATGATTTAGCTATGGCAGATAGAGCTGAGTTTGATGCAACAGCAGCAACTAAATACATGGACCCTTACCAAGCGAATGTAACAGACGTATTAAAAGAAGACGCTAGACGTGATGCAGCTATTGCCAAATCAGGTAGAGGTTTAGGCGCTATAAATCGTGGTACTTTTGGTGGCGGGCGACAAGCTTTAATGGAAGGTCAAGCTGACAGAGACTTACAAACTACCTTAGCTAAAATAGGCTATCAAGGCGAACAAGATGCCTTTAAATTTGCAGCTGACCAATTTGAAAGAGATCAAGGAAGAACTTTAGCAACAGACCAAGCTAATCTTCAAGCCGATATAGATGCTCGAAGACTTACACAAACCGGCGAACAGTTTGAAGCAGACTTAGATAGAGGTTTAGGACTTGCTGGATTAGAAGCTGGAATGCAAGGTGGTAAAACACAAGCTGCTATTGCGGGCGAACAAAGAATGACTGAACTTAAAACTTTATTAGCACAAACAACTGATGCTGAAGAAGTTCAAAGACTTAACCAAGAAATTGCAAGTCTCGACTATCAACAATTTAAAGAAGCTGAAGATTATGAGAAGAACCAACTGCAATATATGAGTGATATTCTTCGAGGTAATGCGGGTGCATTAGGTTCTACCAATGTTCAATACGCAGCAGCTCCTAGTTTAGCATCGCAGATTGGTGGTGGTGTAGCAGGTATTGCTGGTCTTTATGGTGCTCTTGGAGGGTTTAGATAATGAGCATTAAAAATATAATTCAACAAGAAAATGATTTGCAAGAAATGTCTACGCAGTCATTGGCTAACTATCTTAATAACCCTACCGGTCAATATAATCCTTACCTTGTAGCAGGAGAGTTACAACGTAAAGAAGCCTTTGCTCAAAGACAAATGACAGAAGCTCCTCAAGGAACAGTAGTAGACGAGTTAATAGCTAAGACTATGCCTATGGGTGGAATGCCTATGGGTGGAATGCCTATGGGTGGAATGTCCATGCCTAGACCACAAGAAGCTATGGTGTCTGACACTATTACAGAAACTGGGATTGCTAATTTACCTGCACCAAACATAGGACAGAACTATGCAGAAGGCGGTATTATTGGGTATGATAATGGTGGAGAAGTGGGCTTTTTTGATAGAGCTAAATCGCAGTTTTATGAAAATGTAATGGGAACAGAAGAAGAAAGAGCAATTGAACAAGATCAGCGTAGAAGAGCACAAGAATATCAGGAAAAAACAGGTAAGTACCCTGTAATGAATCAACATTTATCTGAGGAAGAAAGGATTATAGCAGACGAAAACATGTTAAATTTAGCTTTTGGTGTTGGGGGCATTGGTGCTATAAAAAACACGGGAAAAGCCGCTGCACCTTATATAAAAGATGCTGCTAAAAAAGGGTTAGATTATATAAAAAACAAAATTAAACCTCAAAAATTAACTAAGGCGGAAAAAGCGGCTAAAGTTAAAGCGGATAAAGCTAAAGTTAAGGCTGATAAAGCTGCTCAAAAGGTAAAGGATAAAGATACTCGCACCGTAACACAAAAAATTAAAGACAAAGCTAAAGAACTATATGGCTCGACTAGCTCTGATAAAGGTGTCTTATCACGAACTGGAATAGCAGGGCTTAAAGGAATTGGGCAGGGCGCAGGGCCATTAACAAGAGCAGTTGGCAGAGGGCTTAAAAATTATCCAGTAGAGGCTGGACTGGGGGCGTATGGCGCATATAAAGCTTATGATTATTTTGATCCCTTTGGTACTAAACAAAAAGAGGCTGAGGAAACACTAGCCCAAGAAAATAAAGCCTCAATGGAAATGCATCGTCAGACTAGATTAAGGCGAGAAGCCAATGAAAGAGTACAAGCTCAATTAGACGCAGACAAAGCAGCAAGAGATAGACAGCGAGAAAAAGAAGCGTATCTTGCCCTTGCTTTAGGTGGTGCTAAAACTATGGCGGGACAATCTCCGTTTGCTTTAGCTAACATAGGTGAAGGTCTAGGCGCAGGTGTAGGTGCATTAGCAGCTTACGATCAAAACGAAATGGAACGTATGGTCGCAAGTCAAGCAGCGACCGCAAAAGCTCAACAAGATATGAAAATAGCTTTAATGAATTATGAAATGAAATATTATGAGCGTGTAAATAAATTAGCTGATAATGAAATTTATAATGCCCGACTAAAACAAATTGAAGACAACGAAGAAGGTTTAGTAGATGAAGATGTGGCTAAACTAAAAGAAGCACTTTTAATTGAATTTGCGGGTCTTGATCCTAAATCTTATATTGCTAAAATAAACGGCCAACAATTTACTGCAGTGGAGTAACTAAAGCATATGGCTATTTACACAGCTATACTTCCTAACGGGCAACCTTATCAAATACAAGGTCCGGAAGGCGCATCTGCAGAAGATATTCAAGCTGCAGGTCTTCAACTATATACTCAACGTAACCCTGCGCCATTTGTCGATTCTGGCAAACGTGATTACACACTAGGTCAAGCAGCAAGTAAAGGACTTAGCCGAGGTACCGAAAGAATTAAATCTGCATTTGGTGACGTTATCCCTGCAATGGTAGGTGATGCACTGGGGTTTGATGAGTATGCAGCGAAACAAATGAAAGAAGCTCAAGCTTCTCAAGAGCTAGTTAATAGAAAATATAGAGCTGAACTTCAATCTTATAAAGATGTACAAGGCATTGGTGATGCTATTAAGTTTGGTATAGAAACAGTGAGTGAACAAATACCTAACTTAGCTACTATGGTAGTTCCTGGCATTGGAGCAGGTCAAATAGCTCGTGTAGGCGCAAGTAAATTAGCTGCAACTGAGTTAGCTAAAAGACAAGCAACGGCTCAAGGTATTGGCGTATACATGGGATCTTACGCACTTAATACTCCTGAAGTATTTCAAAACATTTATGATGAAACAGGCGAACTTGCTACAGGCACCGCTATCTTATTTGGAGCAGCTGCAGCTGCTTTAGACTCTGTATTACCCTCTGCTGTTCTTAAAAATATTACTCCATTTCAAAAGTCTGCAATAGCAGCTAGTGTATTAAGAAAGTCTGGCACTCGTCCGGGCATTACTAAATCTGTATTAACAGGCATAGGAAAAGGTTCAGGTGCAGAAGGTTTAACTGAAGCTGCTCAAGAAGCTATTAGTATTAGTGCGGAAAACTTTGTTGGAAATAATCCTCAAATTTTTGATAGTGAAGACTGGGATCGTATTATGGAGTCCGCTGTACGTGGTGCAGTAGCTGGTGGTACATTTAGGGGTATAAGCGAACCGTTCGGTAGAAGCCGAGCAGAACCTAAAAATGTAGAAGATTTAACTCAAAGCGACGTGTTAGATGAAAATATAAAAATTGCGGCCACTGCAGACGTAGCTAAAGAAACTGCTGAAGAGAATATGAAGAAGGTAGCAACAGCCGCTCCACTAGCCGAAGTAGCAAAGGCAGCTCCGGCGGCAGAAGTAACTCCAAAGGTTAAGATAGTACCCAACCGTCTCAAAACATTAAGAAAAAATAACCTCATCAATCAACAAGCAGCTCAAGCTGCAGAGTTAGGTTTAGAGATACAAGAGGACGGAACAGCAACTAGATTTGAAACAGTTGACCCTCAAGATGAAACCGCGGGAGAACAAGAAGTAACTTACAAAATAATTAACAACAGATGGGAGAGACAAGATGAATCCACGACTATTGATGCAACTGACGGAATTGAAACTCCTAGAGGAAGCAATGAAGTACCTATCCAATCCGAATCCACCCCCGCTCCCCCACCTTCTGGAGAGTCTGACCGACGAGAAGTGGGAGTCGATACTGATACTGTTTCACCAACTGGAGGAGGAGAGAATGTCAGCGACGCTGCACTAGATGAAACAGTTGAACAACAATGGACTGAAATGTCTGATGTTCCTTTTGCTGAATTAAGTACAGAAAATAAAGCTTATATTAAAGAGGCTAAAGAAGATTTAGGAATTACCGGAGAACTTGTAGCTCAAGTTGAACAAAACGAAATTCAAAATAAAAGAATTGAAGCTGCTAATGCACGAGTAAAAGGTGCTACCGGCGTAGACTACAGCGGCGCTTCAATAGGACCAGTAGACACACAAGAATCACGAGCTGAAACAGAAGGCACAGGCCAAACTGCAGAAACAGTAACAACAGAACTTGTAGAAGAGTTTGGTAACAACGTTAATAAGACAATAGAAAAAGGTAAGTTAGTTATTATAGATGACGTAAGTCAACTGCCAGATAACGTTACTATGTCTTCAACTGCTAATGGAGCCTTTGATAAAAAATCAGGCATATCTTATTTAGTTGCTAGCCGTATACAAAAAGGTCAAGCTCGTCGCATATTGCTTCATGAAATAGGTGAGCATTACGGGCTAGAGAAAATGGTGGGTAAAGACTACATGTCACTACTCAACCGCCTCAAAACGTTAAGAAAACAAAACGCTGATGTAGATGCAATATTTGCCCAAGTGCAAGAGCAATACCCTGAACTAAAAGTAAATAGTAAGCCTTTCTTACAAGAGGTCATGGCTAAGGTTGGTGAGAGTGCCCCTAACAACACATTGTTCAGACGCATAGTAGGTGCAGTTAAAAACTTCCTACGCGGGCTTGGGTTGTACAACGTTAACAACTTTAACGATGCAGATATCCAAGACATGATCTTAAACTCTTTGAGAGTTTCCTTAGCAGAGGCTACTGGTACTGTTACTAGAGAACAGGCATCAGGTATACCGGCTTTACAGATGTCTAAAGAAGCTCCTTCTATTATTGACTTAGGCGGAGTAAATGTTCAAGAAAGTCGTGCAGTAATGAACGCTATTAATCCTACAATACAGAACTTTAAAAATGCAGATACTGCAGCGGGTAATTTTATTTTTTCAAATCTATCCAAAATACCTGATGCTGCTGCTAATTTGTACGTAAGATTTTTGTCTATCCCAAATAAAATAGAACTGTTTGGAAAACAAATACCGGGTTTAGAAACTATTTTAAATGCGCTTCAAGGTAAAGCCAATGAAATAAAACAAGCTAGAGAAGAAGTTAATCGAACAATAAAAATTGGGCAAGAAATATTAGGCCGATACAGTGAAGAAGTTCAAACAGAATGGAATACTATTTTATTAGAACTATCTAGACAAAATGTTAACCCCGAAACTATTATTAATGACCCAGAAGCTAGAGCAGAATTAGAAAGACCTGTAGGTAAAGATAATGCGGGAAATCAATTTTACAATGACAAAGCAATAGACTTAGTGGCACGCTATGAACAATTACCAAAAGATTTAAGAGACTTAGCTAAACTTCTTGTTTCAGATTTAAAACTTAAATACGACACACTTTTAGAAACTATGATTGCAACTTATCCAGGAGCTGAAGCACAATTGAGGGAGCGGTTTGCTAGTTTAGATTATTATTTACCTATGGTACGTAAAGGAAATTTTTGGTTTAAATACATAGATAAAAATGGTGAAGAAGCTAGCTCATCAGCAGAGACTTCTTTTTTAAGAGAGCGAATGAAAAAGAAATTGGCTGAAGAAGGTGCTAAAAAATTTGAAGATTTTACTCAAGCACAATTAGCTGCAGTGTCAGGTAGAGCTCCTTCTGAATTTGTAGAAAATTTAAAAGCAGTTTTTGAAACTAGCGAACTTGATGCTGGAGTTAAGCAATCTATTGTAGACACCATAGAAGATCAGTATCTCGCTTTGTTTCCTGAGCAATCTCTTAGAAATCAAGAATCACATCGTAGAGGAGTTCCCGGATATATAAATGATGTTTTATTTGCGTATGGAGAAACTGCACCTAAAATAATAGCTTCTACTGCAAACGCTAGATATAATACTGAAATTGTAGCTGCTGCTAACCAAGTAAGTAGTGAAACTAAAGATTCAACAAGTGCGATAGTAAGAGCCATTGGAAAAGATACTATTAATACGACCCCATTTTATTTAAACCCAGTAGCTAACATCTTCGCTTCGATGCCCGCTTATTTAAGTTATGTGTGGTTTATTGGTGGTAATATATCTTCGGCATTTGTTAACTTAACACAGCTGCCTTTAATAGTACTTCCTTTTTTACAGGGTGAGTATGGTTTTGACGAATCTCAAAAAGCTTTGTTCGATGCAATAAAAATGTATTCTAATGGAGGCTTTGAAGAGAATAGAGATTTTTTACCAGATAGAACAATGGCTCCATTTAAAAAAGGTAAAAATGGAAAAAGAATTTACCGAGACAAAGAGTTTGCTCCTAACGGAAAGTACCATCAGTTGTTTAAAGACGCGGAAGAAGCGGCTGCGTTAAGACGAGGTGTGGGATACGAGATAACTGAATTACGAAAAAGTTTAGGGGCACAAGTAAAAAGCGGTGCACAGTGGCAAACAAAAGCTGAAGCAGCTGTAGGTTATGTATTTCAGAACTCAGAAAGGCTTAACCGCGAGGTTACTTTAATAGCTGCTTTTAATCTAGCAAAAAATGATGGTTTATCAGATAAAGACGCTATTCAAAAAGCTATTGACCTTACTAGCAAAGTGCATTCTCATGCATTACCTGAAGTCGGTCCTAGCTTATTCCAAGATGGTCTTGGTAAAGTAACTTTTGTCTTTAAACGTTTTGCACAAGCACAAGTTTATTTAGTAAGTAAATTATTTAAAGACGTGTTTGCCACAAAACCTAAAACAGAAAAAGAAAGAAAAGAACGAAACATTGCACGTGATCAATTGTTAGGTGTGTATGGTTATTCTTTCTTAATGGCTGGTGTACAGGGCATGCCCTTTTACGGCGGAGCAACTATACTAGCTTCTTTACTCTTTGATGACGAAGACGATCCTTTTGATCCTCATACAGCTGTTAATCAAGCAATAGGAAACATAGCTTATCGTGGTCCTTTGAGCGCAGTTTTGGGCGTAGATATATCACAAAGAACTGGGTTTAGAGACTTAGTATTTAGAGAAGATCCAGCTAGATTAGAAAAAATAGGAGCTTCTGCTTACATGTTAGAGGTGATAGGTGGACCCGGATATTCTATAGCTAGACGAGGCTTTGAAGGAATAGAGATGATAGGTAATGGAGAAATAGGTAGAGGCGCAGAAAGAATATTGCCAACAGCAGTGGGTAACGCGCTTAAAACTGTAAGGTATAACACTGATGGAATGACTAACCGATACGGGGCACCAATCATTGAAGGTAATCCAAGTGTATACGAAAGCTTTATGCAGATATTAGGTTTTAGCAATATTGAACTTTCCGAAGCGTATACAGAAAGTAATGCCTTAAAAGGCCCGGAACGAAAATTACAAAAACGTAGATCTCAATTATTACTTCAGTATTTTTTAGCCAAACAAACGGGTGATGTTAGTGGAATGAAAAGTATACAAAAAGACATTAATCGATTTAACAGTAAAGCTCCAAGAAGTTTTAAACTTACACCTTCGGTTATGAATAAATCTTTTAAGGCTAGAACAGAAAGAGTAAAAAATTCTGTCCAAGGCACTTACATTTCTTCAAAGAGGCGCGCTGATTTAGAAGATAAATATTTACCTGATTAATTAATGCGCCACGTACGAACGCCCATAAAGTCATCTTCTACTACAGCGTAAGTCTTAACTTTAACTTTAGCTTTTTTAGCACCTTTTTCAATAGAGTAAATTAAGTTAGAACTTTTTAGAGTAGGGATAAAAAAGCTGTCCCCGATCTCCATAAACTCAAAAGGAAAAACCCACTCAGGGTCATCATGCAATTGCATTCTTTAACCCCGCAATCTTCTCAACACCTAATGTACTTAGTTTAATTTTATAGACTGCTGTAGCAGATTTAGATACATCCTTCCACCCAGCATTCATGCGTTGTTTAACATGGGAGCCAACCTCTATCTCAATATTGAGAAGTTTCATTTGAAACACAAACTCTTTGGTACTAATCGGTAGCTCTGCAAGATAAGAGTCAAACTCTTTCTTAGATATCCACATAGTGTCTTTATCATTATCTACCCGCATAGTAAGCGCTCTATAAGGCTCATTAATAATCTTGCCATCTTGAAATGCTAAAATCTTGTCAGTGTTAGCGTCAATGTAATCCTGTAAGACTGACTCATAATCAACACTATTAATTTTACCTACTTGGTCTCGAATAGTAATCATCTCACCTACAATAAAATTATAAATGCGCTCCACATCAATGGTTAAGATATCTGCCTTATTAACTATCTCAGCTGCTGTCATAGTCACAGCTATTAAGTTTTCATAAAACCTGTAAGCAGTATCATTACCGAAGTCTTCTACAAATCTATTTTCCCACTTAGCTAGATTATTCTTAATATCTTTCTCTGTACCATACTCAAACACAGCTCTAACAAACAGTGGACCGGCCCAACCATAGTGAGAATTAAACTCATCAAAGATTTCTTTACCAAGCCTTGCGTTATCAATGAATGATTTAGGTTTTCTCACAGGGAACTCAATAAGTCTTGCAGCTTCTCCGTTAGGATTAGACCTAATAGTTTTTAGTTTGTCATACAAAGAATGATTAGAAGTCATAATAGCTATCAAAGATGCAGGGGCCTCATACTCTCGTTCTGAATTAGTAGATCCTTGCATCTTAAGTTTAGCTTTACCTTGAGATACCGACAGAATAAAATCAGAAATAAGGTAGGGGTTTTTATTTCCTACCTCGTCAAAACCAAACGGTATATTATGCAACGTTAGAAATCTCCCTTGTAAAGCATTTGATGTAGTATTCATAACAGCTAAGTCTTTAGGCTTACCCCAAATACTTAGCGCTGCATACAAGGCTCCTGTTTTAGCTGCACCTGATTCTCCCGTAAGAGATATCGCTACGCCGGTAGTAGATGAGTAGTCCATCAAGATAGACCCAAAGCCACACAAGGTAGTAAACATATGCATCTCTAATCCGTTTTGATTAAGTTTCTGTGCTGCAATCTGCCAGTCTTCATAGGTTCCACTCTTGCTTAAGAATGGAGCCACTGACCTAGCTAGGTGAGAGATAGGTGTAGTTTTTTCTGTGCCGTCTCTTGATAGCTCGGTATTGCCAATAACAAACGAACTCTTATCTTCGTTCCATCCCATCTGATCATACATTACATCGTACTTACTTCTCTTCTGCATATCCTTAGCCCAGTCAATAAAATACCTCATTATTAATTCCTCTTGTTGTTTACTGTCATAATATAATCCGTTACTGGTTAATGTCTTACGTAATTCTGTTGGGTCATACACTACTTTCATGGGTAAAATAAATTCTAATAAGCCGTCATGAGGATGTTTTACATGAACAACTAAGCATGTCCCATCAACACTACTTTTCACGTGCCTAATAGCAATCATCTCATACTCATAAACTACTTGGTCATCGTTATATGAGACCCCTTTTTTATCTGTCACCGTAATTGTTTTGTAGACTGCATGGTCACTCTTCCCTATCCAATACCCTCTCTCATCCATAGAAGCTGGTAGTCCATGAGGTTTTTTAGTTACCTTGGGTAAGACTTCCCCTTGTAATACAGGAGGTTTCTCAGCCATCTCTAATTTTTTAGGTACCTTAGTAAGTTGAATAGGAGATGTAATTTTTTGCCAATGAGGACACGCGGTGCAAAGATCAGCCTTAGCTGAATTAAAGTCTACACATGTGTGAGGTTTACCTTCAGTAGATAAGGCTTTCTCTTCTGTCTCTTCGCGAGTGTACCCTGGATGGTCTTTAGATATAGTATGAATAACATCGTCTCGGTCTACACAATTTTGAGCAAGGGAGAGCACCCGCCACCACACTGGCTCTTCAGAAGTCTTTACATTCTCTACATAATCCTTAACTTGAGCACAACCTTTCTCCCCTCCCTTAACACTTTCTATTAAAAAAGGTTTAAATCTATTCTCAAAGTTTTTGTACTTCTCTTTTATCTGTTCGTCAGTTAGTCCGGTCTTTACTAACTCTTCTAGTGGTACCTCTTCTGTAACCTTCTCATTTATAATATCCACAATTACACTAAGGTTGTACTCTGGTGCATCCTTGAGTATTAAAGTAGGTCTAGGTGGATCTTGTTTATAGTTATTTGTTTCGGGACATCGAAGTAACCGAGCCGAGTCTGCTGTTACAGTAGGGTCAATCTTTAATCCCTCTTGTATACACAAGGACTTAAACCTATCTGCAATTGGCTTCCATTGATCGCGAGGTATTTGAGTCTTTAAAAACCAATATGCATGGATACCATTACCACTATTAACAACCGCTGGAAAAGGCAGCTGTGTGTCTTCTATAAATTTAGTAAGGGCAACTAAGGCATCTTTCTGTGAAGGATAATCCTTAGTTTTTCCCACATCTAAATCTATATATAACGATTTAACATACTTTGTGTTAGCGGCTTTTCTTTCTTTACTCTCAAATGTACTCATCGCAATAAAAGTATTTTTACTTTCTTTGGTATATTTGTGTATAAGGTCTACCGCTTCGTCTATCGAGGTAGTGTACTCATGAACAAAAGACGGAGTATTGGGAGTGTTATAAGCCACACAATATACTCCATCATCCGGCATGGCTTTAGTATAAAATTCTTTTAGCACATCTGTTCCTTTAATTTAGTTTAGGAATTATGTTAATCTCTAAAAATGATTTGGCTAACTTCTGATTAGCTAAAGGCAACTCTGTTGTTTGATTTGCAAATTGTTCTGTCCAAACATCATTCAATGCCACTAAAAAAGTTTTAATTTTTTGGGTATTCTTATCCCGTACTGGTGCTCCACGAAACCAATTGTGAAGAGTCATGCGAGATACCCCAAAAACTTTAGCGACCTCGGTCATAGGAAGGTCTGCATTTACACAGGCCTTCGCTAATTGAACTCCGATTCTATCACCATCTAAATTATTTAAATCTAATAAAAAATCTTGACTATATTTCTTAGGCATAAGCCCTCCTATTTAGTAGCCCACTGATTAATAATATCTGACAGATCGTCAGCCGGTTGTACATCAGGTTTAGACGCAGCGCGTACTTTAGGCTCTGCAGTTGTTGCTTCTGCCGGAGGTGGTGCAGTTTCTACTGGTGTATTGCTTGCCTCTATCTCTTCCAAAGTTTCTGGGGCTTTATGTTCATACCCCGCCTCTTCAGTAAATCCAAATGCTTCAGCACCGCCACTGCGTCCCTCAACATATTGAATAACTTGAACTGCCTTTAGATATAAAGAGACTCCCGCACCAAGTAAAGGCGTACACCAAGTGCCAATTGTTGCAGTTACTTTTAGCTCAGACCCTCCCCAAATACTATTATTTACCATAGGAATACCTTTAGCATCAAAAATAGCAGGCTTGAACTGCGATTTAAACCTAACCACAACATTGCCTGTAGGTTGTTTGGCATCGTCAAGCTCCTCCCAGTATGGAGGCTTGGCTTTTACAACGTCTTGTCCTTTAGCCCTTTTTGTTTCTTTGTCTACATTTTCTGCAAACACTTCGTTAATTTGTTTCAAAACCGGAATAGCGTCTGCTTTAGGAATAATAAGATCAACCTTATATTCGCCATCTGGTTTCTTATACTTGGTATCTGGTTCAGATAACCAAGGGTACTGCGCAATGCCTTTCGGCGTTGTAAATTGATTAGGCTCTTGTTTGGCCATAGTAATTCTCCTTAAGTTGTTGGTTTACGTACAGTTATTTTAAACTCTCTCATCGTACTAATTCCAGGAGGTAATCCTTCTTCTCCCCTCGTACTTAAAAACTCTTTAAAGTTTGTCTGACTAATGCGTTGTTGAAGTAACTCCAACGCTTGGTTCTCAAGGACGTACTGCTTAAAGTTATCCCAATCACCACAGACATAGTTCTCTTTTAAAGACTTAATAATCGTGCCATTCTCGGTGCGTAGTGTTTCCGCACCAATTTCATTACAAGTTTCTAACATTGCTTCCTCTAATCTATTTAACTGATCTTTAAAAACACTGTCTTCTTGTTCATACTTCTTAGATAACTTCTCTCGCTCGCGTCTAATAGCAAGATAAGTAGTTACTAAATCATTTGCTTTTACTTCACTCATAATCCTATCTCCTCTCTATATAAATCAACTAAATTCATATGCCTATCTACCTTACCTTGTAGCATTGCATACAGCTTTCTTTCAATATCAGACCCTTGAAGATGAACAACTGTCATCTTGTTCTTCTGGCCAACTCTATCTATCCTCGCAATACATTGGAGATAAACTTCTACGCTCATAACAGGAGACCAAAATACTACCGTGTCTGCTCGTGTAAGTGTGACTCCATGTGAGGCAGACTGAGGTTGTATTACCAACGCTCGTGGATCGTCTGCGTTTTGAAACTCTTTAATAATCTGTGTACGG
>Ga0181389_1000636_pt1 | contig 14246 bp, 27 predicted proteins | sample 12SPOviralmetaG_FD_130121 | JGI IMG/M metagenome (GOLD analysis project Ga0181389, IMG submission 130121) | Marine viral communities from the oligotrophic San Pedro Time Series (SPOT) site, San Pedro Channel, CA, USA - 12 SPOT_SRF_2010-06-29 | ecosystem: Environmental > Aquatic > Marine > Strait...
ATGACCAATTAAAAATAAGAAAAGATGTATACTTTACAGGACATTCTCTAGGTGCTGCAATGGCCACTATTGCTACAACACGTTATCAACCAGAAGAGCTATTCACATTCGGCTCACCAAGAGTCGGAGGTAAACACTTCATTAAAAATGTAAAATCAGATCATTATAGGTTTATGAATAATAATGATATCGTATGTAGAATCCCACCCGCATGGTTAGGATTTAGACATCATGGCGAGATGATTTATTTTAATAGATTTGGAGATAAGCAACTTAAGCCAACTTGGGCTGATACATTCTATGGTATTCTTAACTCATGGAAAAAATTTAAATTCTTTGACGGAGTTGTAGATCACGGAATGCCTAACTATGTTAAAGCTATTAAAAAGCTTGCTAAGGAAAAGTAATGTACTTTCTACTCATACTATCATTAAAATCAATATTAGGTTCTGTTATAGGATCATCATTCTATAACTGGTTTCAGGGCACAACTGGTGGTATTTGGTTTCAAAAACAAGTAGACAGATTTATGCAACACTTTGCAGAAAAGTACGACCTTGAACTTGCTAAGAAAGACGCTAAGTTTAGAAAGCAGTATCCCCTGGCTGCGCAAAGATTAGATTCAGTAGAAAAGAATTCACATCCTTGCAAGGAACTACATGAGTTTGAAGTCTATCCGGAGCTCATCGCTAGAATTGAAGAAATCGAAAGAAGACTTAAAATAAAACGAAAATAACCATGTACAAAACTTAGGTTTTGTGTTATAATATATACATTATTAATTAATTAACTGACTATGAATGACGGACAACCACTTATGACGATGCACGTAACCAAGCGCGACGGAACATCACAAGACTTTGACTTAGAAAAAGTGCACATAGTTTTAGAATGGGCCACAGCCGATATATCCGGAGTATCAATCTCTGAGATCGAGCTTAAGGCAAATATACAACTATATGATAAAATACCTGCTTATGATATACATGAGCTTCTTATTAAATCAGCGGCAGAGTTAATCTCTGAGCACACTCCTAATTACCAATTTGTAGCAGCTAGATTAGTTTCCTATAAGCTTCGTAAAGAAGTATATGGAGAATATACGCCTAAGCCACTAGCACACGTAATAATTGACAACATCGACAGAGAAGTTTATGATGGTAGTATTATGAAGTCGTATACTCGAGAAGAAATCGATGAGTTAGATGCACACATTAAGCATGAACGTGACGATACATTTACTTATGCCGGCATGGAGCAATTTAGAGGTAAGTATCTAGTACAAGATCGAAGAACAAAGCAGCATTATGAGACTCCTCAGATGTTATACATGATGATTGCAGCTACACTATTTTCAAATTACCCTAAACAAAAACGTATGAAATACGTGAAGGATTACTATGATGCAATTTCTTTATTCTATATATCGTTACCTACACCAATTATGGCAGGAGTACGTACTCCAACCCGTCAGTTTTCAAGTTGTGTGCTTATCGAATCTGGCGATAGTCTCGATTCTATTAATGCTACTGCAACTTCCATCGTAAAATACATAAGTAAGAAAGCTGGTATTGGTATCGGTGCTGGTTCGATAAGAGCCGAAGGAGCTAAAGTTGGAGATGGATCAGTAGTTCATACTGGCTTAGTTCCGTTTCTCAAATATTTTCAAGCTGCGGTAAAATCCTGTTCACAAGGTGGTGTCCGCGGTGGAGCTGCAACAGTGTATCTGCCAATATGGCATTACGAATTTGAAGATCTAATTGTATTAAAAAATAATAAAGGTATTGAAGAAAATCGTGTACGTCATATGGACTATGCATTCCAGTTAAACAAGTTGATGTATGAAAGACTATTAACTGGTGGTAATATAACTTTCTTTGATCCTAATGATGTTCCTGGGTTATACGAATCATTCTTTGACGATCAAGATAAATTTAAAGAATTGTATGAGAAATACGAAAGAGCCTATTCAGTGCGTAAAAAAACATTACCAGCCACTGAAGTATTCTCTACATTAATGCAGCAACGTAAAGACACAGGTAGAATTTATGTTATGAACGTAGATCATGCTAATGATCATGGTGCGTTTATTTCTAAAAAAGCGCCAATTCGCATGAGCAATCTTTGTTGTGAAATTGATTTACCAACAAGCCCATTATCAGATAATCCAGATGAAGGCGAAATATCTTTATGTACATTATCAGCAATCAATTGGGGACTAATGAATGAACCTAAAGATTTTGAAAAATACTGTGATCTTTCTGTACGCGCGCTCGACGAGTTGCTTGATTATCAATCTTATCCTGTACCAGCAGCAGAACGTGGAACTATGAATCGTAGACCGCTGGGTATTGGTATTATTAACCTAGCATACTTTTTAGCAAAACGTGGTCTTAAATATAATGAAGAAGCGTTTAAAATAGTAGATGAATACGCGGAGTCATGGTCATATTACCTAATTAAAGCATCTCAAAAATTAGCTGAAGAAAAAGGTGAAATAAGTGCAAAAAATGACACGAAATATGCCGGTGGAGTTCTTCCAATTGATACATATAAACGAGAGCTAAATAATATAATAGAGCATACGGAAAGACTACCGTGGAACGAGCTTCGAGAGAAACTCCAAGAAACAGGTACTCGAAATTCCACACTCATGGCACTTATGCCAGCGGAAACAAGCGCTCAAATTTCTAATAGCACGAATGGTATTGAACCACCTCGAGCATTAGTTAGTTACAAACAGTCAAAAGATGGTGTTATGGCTCAGGTTGTTCCTGGTTATCATCACCTTAAAAACAAGTATGACTTATTGTGGGATCAAAAATCTCCCGATGGTTATCTTAAAATTTGTAGTATCTTACAAAAATACATTGATCAGGGCATCAGCGTAAATACGTCTTATAATCCAGAGCATTATGAAGACAATAAGATACCAATGTCTGTAATGTTAACAGACCTTGTAACCGCATACAAATATGGTTTAAAGCAATTATATTATTTCAACACTTTTGATGGTGCTGGAGAAATGACCGATGAAGCAACACATCACGCATATGACGGAGAGAGTTCACAATACGAGGACGAAGATGATTGTGAATCATGTAAGATATGAAAAAAGAAAGAATCCCGCTAAAAGGTGGGGCAGAATGGGATGCTCTCACCCCGGCTAGAAAATGGTATAAGTACTTAACAAGCCCTGGTGTTACAAAGAGTATTAAGAAAGGTTATAATAAACGATTTAGAAAACAAGGAAAATTGAATGGCTGTATTGAAGAAGAATAAAAAATCGCATTTACTGAAGAATATGTTTCTCGATGAAGCGGTTGATATTCAAAGATATGATGAAGTAAAATATCCTCAAATGGATAAGATCACAGATAAACAACTCGGTTTCTTTTGGAGACCTGAAGAAGTAGATGTATCAAAAGACAAAAAAGATTTTTCAGCTCTTACAGAAAATGAACAACACATTTTTACTAGCAATTTAAAAAGACAAATTCTACTTGATAGTGTGCAAGGTCGTGCGCCCAACTTAGCGTTTCTACCTATTGTGTCATTACCTGAAGTAGAGAACTGGATTGAAACCTGGTCATTCTCAGAAACTATTCATAGTAGATCATACACACATATTATTCGCAATATCTATCCAGATCCATCTTTTGTATTTGATGATTTATTATCACAAAAAAATATTATGGATTGTGGTAAGTCTATTGGTAAATACTATGATGATTTGATTGATGCGAATCATGGTCCAACAAATAAAATGGATCATAAGAGAGCAATTTGGATGGCTATGATGAGTGCTAATGCATTAGAAGGTGTAAGATTCTATGTGTCATTTGCATGTTCATGGGCATTTGCTGAACTTAAAAAGATGGAAGGTAATGCAAAGATTATTAAATTGATTGCTCGTGACGAAAATGTACACTTAGCATCAACTACTACTATGCTAAAACTTCTTAAGAAAGAAGATAAAGATTTTGAAAAGATTGCAAAAGAATTAGAAGCAGAATCAATTGCTTTATATGAAGAGGTAATTAATCAAGAAAAAGAATGGGCTAAATATCTATTTCAGAACGGTTCAATGATTGGACTAAATGAGAAGATATTAAGTGATTATATCGAATGGATTGGTTGTAAAAGAATGAGAGCAATTGGATTACCTTGCCCTTATGTAACTCCACAAGCAAATCCACTACCATGGACTGAAAAATGGATTGGCGGAGGTAACGTACAAGTTGCTCCTCAAGAAACTGAAATTAGTTCATATGTAATCGGCGGTGTAAAGCAGGATATAGATAGTAACGCATTAGCCGGTTTAAGTCTATGACACATGTGCCATGGTTTACAAAACCAGAAAAAGTTTTACAAGTAGTAAACCTATCACCGAATGAATCGTGGATAGAAAAATTAACAGAAATACATCCAATGAGACAGATATTTTGGGCTGCAGTAATTCAAGTTGCTGTATTTGGCTTCATGTTATTATCATTTTGGGCAATTAATGGAGTAGTGAATTGAATATAGAAATTTGGGGTAAAGAGCCATGTCCCTTTTGTGTGATGGCTAAAAATTTATGTGAACTAAAAGGTTTAGAATATACCTATAAACATTACGGAATAGATTTTAGTAGAAACGAAATGTTGGATACATTTCCAAATGCAAGAACGTTTCCGCAGATTATAGTAAATGAAGAAAAGATTGGTGGGTACGATAACTTAAAACAACTACTAGGATAAAATATGAAACGAACAGTCGTCAATTGTGATTATTGTTATAATAAAAGTATAATAGGCCACGAAGACGACGAAATAGTTTTATTTTGTCCAATGTGTGGTGAGAAACAGGACGAAGATCTAGATGAGCTAGATTTTAACGAATAAGGATATGACGTGGCATTATCAAGGCACAGAATGGCAGGAACCCGAAGAGTTCAATCACAAAGACGTGTATGGCTTTGTATACATGATAACGAATCGAGCAACGGGTCGGAAATACATAGGCAAGAAGTTTTTTTGGAGTCAAAAAACATTGCCGATAACAAAGACTCGAAAACGTCGAAAGAAAACATTAGTTGAGTCTGATTGGAAAAATTATTATGGATCAAATAAACATCTAAATGAAGATGTTGAAAAAATGGGTTCAGATACGTTTTACAGAGAAATATTGCATCTATGTAAAACAAAAGGCGAATGCTCTTACATGGAAGCTAAAGAGCAATTTGATAGAGAAGTGTTGTTGACTGATGATTACTATAATGGTATTATTCAAATACGACTTGGTGGTAACGCAATTAAAAAAATTAAATAAGGATATATTATGTTAGAAACGATATGTGAAGTGATGAAGCATTCATACGATAAAGGTATGATAAGTACAAGGGATGGTAATGTCTCAATTAGACATGCTGATAGAGATCACTTCTATGTTACGCCTTCGGGCATTAGAAAACCTGTCATTCAATACGACATGTTTAAAAAATTAAAAGTCGATGATTGTGAAGAGATGTATTTCACTGATATCGCATCCGGCCTAAAAGCTACAGGTGAATTGCCTTTACACTGGGGCTTACAAAAAAACATTCCAACAGATACTCGAGTAGTGTTACACACGCATCCAACTTATATCGTAGCGGCTATGCATGCTGGAATTCAATTAAATAATCTGGTACTATTATTCCCGGAACTTGGTAGATACTCAAGAGTTGCTGAGAATGTTCCAGATGTTCCACCAATAAGCCAAGAATTGGCAGATGAAACATTTAAAAGATTAGGTTTACAAGAAGATGGAACCTGCTTTTTTGATGTTATAGGTATTAAAGGCCACGGCGTTGTGGCAATTGACGAAACCCCATGGAGAGCATTTGAGCACGTTGAAAGGTTAGATCATATATGTAAGATCGTATTAGCCTCAGGAAATTATTAAAAAAACTGTGTACATTTCTTAAAAAACGTGTTATAATATATACATATGAAAGACAATATAATTCAATTTCCTATTAAGGAAAGAATACAACAGATCGAAGACGAGCTTGAGTATGAAAGAGAAGAATACGAAGCGTTCACTGAAGAATGTAAAGATACATCTCAAGTTATACTGTTAATGATTGAAGAGCTATTATTAAACGATAGTAGCTCATTCGAACATATCGATTTTAGAGATTCATCTATGCCCGAATCAAGGGACATGTTTGTAATCATAAATATGATATCTTCGATGTTAATGAGATACGGCGGAGCAAATCATTTTTTACATGATAACTTCGAAGTAATATATGAACAAATAATGGAAGCAAAAGAATGATTTTACTTGACTATAGCCAAATAGCGCTATCTAATATTATAGTACAGAAACTTAATGATGAGAATATGATACGACATATGATCCTTAATAGTATTCGTATGTACAACAAAAAATATCGTAATGAATATGGCCAAATGGTAATTTGTGCCGATGGAATGAATACATGGAGAAAAGATTATTTTCCTTTGTATAAAGCCCATCGTAAAAAGAATAGGTCTGAATCAGATCAAGATTGGCCTGAAATATTTAGGATTTTAAATTTGGTTAGAGAAGAAATTAGAGAAAACCTTCCATATAAGGTTATTCACTTAGAAGGTTGTGAGGCCGATGATGTTATTGGAACACTCGCAATGCAAACTCAAGACTTTGGTCAACACGAACCAGTTATGATTATCTCTTCGGATAAGGACTTTATTCAACTCCACAAATATAACAACGTTAAACAGTTTTCACCAATTCAAAAGAAGATGGTATCTGATCCTAATCCTAGGACGTATTGCTTTGAGCATATATGTAAAGGTGATAAAGGTGATGGTATTCCTAACATCTTATCTCCTGATAATGCTATCATCGATGAGATTAGACAGTCACCAATGACTAAAAAGAAAATACAACATTGGGCTGAAAATTCAGATAACTTAAAAGAAGTTATGACAGAGGAAGAGTATAGAAACTATCAACGAAATAAAACATTGATAGATCTAAACGAAATACCGGAATCTATTCAGAGTGAGGTTATAAATACTTTTAACGGACAAAAAGTCCCAATGAAAATGAAAGTATTAAACTATTTAATTAAAAAAAGATGCAATCTATTGATTGAAAGTGTGGAGGAATTTTATAATGGATAAACCATTAATATCAGAAATATTAGCTACCGCTAATAAACTAGGATCCAAAGGTAAAAGGATCAGCTATTTACAAGAGCAAGACTGTACTGCTCTGAAAGACGTTTTACGTATTGCGCTAGACGATGCTATTGCATTGTCATTACCCCCTGGCGAACCGCCATTTAAGAAATTTAACACTGAAGGTAAAGATAAACCTGAAGAGTTGAGATTCATGTACCCAAAATTTAGGAACTTTGTTAAAGCAGCTTCTCCTAATTTAAACCAATTTAAACGCGAGACAGTCTTTATTGACTTACTCGAATCTATTCACCCGGATGATGCCAAGCTTTTTTGCGATGCCAAAGATAAAAACTTAAAATACAAGTATATTACAAAGACATTAGTTAAAGCCGCATTTCCAAATTTGATATCTAAATAGGAGAGCCTAACGATACAATCTATATCATGATAGTTTTTTCAATTCACTTAACCCGGAGATTGCTTATGAGTTATATTCAAATTGAACGCCTAAAGAAAGACAGAAATGAGGCACTATACTATCAGAAGAAGTTAATAAAAAAAGGAAAAGATGTGTTAGCATATAAGATGGAAAAAAAGATCGCGCATTTAAATCATTTCCTAGATGATATGGAGGCAATAAACAAGTTACAATAAGCAATGACCCCTTGGCGAAAATAGTTTCAAAAAGGGGTTTACTTTTCGTCAGATATGTGGTATAATAATACCCTAAAAGCGAACCAAGCGAGTTACATTATGAATATATTTGTATTAAATGAAGACCCAATAATTGCAGCACAAGAGCAATGCGACAAACATGTGGTCAAAATGATTGTAGAGTCGGCACAGATGTTATCGACAGTGCATCGTATGGTCGATGGAACTATGGAGCGTAGACCTTCAAAGTCTGGTTCTATGTTACAATATTATAAACTAGATGACGAAAGAGAAGATATCCTATATAAGGCATGTCACTATAATCATCCATCTACAGTATGGTCACGTGAAAGTTGTTGCAATTACACATGGCACTATAATCATTTTATCGCGCTATGTGACGAATACTCTTATAGATATGATAAGACACACGCGACAGATATTAAGCTAAGAAAGATACTTAAAAATTTACCAGATAATATCGTACGTACAAGCGGGAGAACTCCGTTTAAGTTAGCTATGAGTTCAAACCCGGAATGTATCGTGCATGGATTAGGTGGTACTGATGCAGTAAAATCTTATCAAAATTTCTATCAAACAAAACAAGAAAGGTTCAAAATGCTTTGGACCAAACGTAAACAACCGGAGTGGTTTAATGCCATTGTATGATTTTAAAAATTTAGAAACAGGTGAAGTAGAAACTAAGATGATGTCTATTGCTGACATGCAAGAGTATGTCAAAGATCCAAATATCCAACAAGTTGTTGGCGCACCAAAGATCATTGGTGAAATATCCGGATCAGTAGGCCGAAAGGCTGGCGATGGTTGGAAAGAAGTTCAACAAAGAATTAAGAGTGGGTTACCACCTTCACTAAAAGGAAATATTGATACAAAATGAATAAGAAGCCATCTCGTTTACGACTAGAGCATTTAGTTAAGCTCGAGCCACTGACTGCAAATCAAAAACTAGCGTTTGATTCTTTTGCCTCTGGTAACCATTTATGTTTAGATGGTTCAGCCGGAACGGGTAAAACATTTATTTCGCTTTATCTCGCATTAGAAGCAGTACTTAACAAAGATTATGAAAAAGTAATCATTGTAAGATCTGCTGTTCCTACAAGAGACATGGGATTTTTACCAGGAACCCAAGAAGAAAAAGAAGACGCATACACTGCACCGTATAAAGCAATCATTAATGATTTATTTCAAGATCAAGATGGTTGGACTAAAATGATAAACAGCAAAAGTATTGAGTTTTTAACTACTTCTTTTATAAGAGGAATTACAATTAAAAATGCCATAGTAATAGTTGATGAGTCACAAAATTGTAACTATCACGAACTATGCTCGGTAATTACACGTCTTGGTGAAGACTGCAGATTTATTATGTCTGGTGATTATTATCAATCAGACTTTACCCGAAAGGGTGATCAGGATGGTATTAAAGAATTTATTAATATTATTCAACACATGAACTCTTTTGATCACATCGAATTTAAATGGGAAGACATTGTTCGAAGCGGATTTGTGAGAGACTTTATTATGACAAAGGAATTATATGAAAATGGGAAACTTTAAACATGAATCAATTGATCTTGGCTACGATGACATGGTGGCAAACACTACTGATACTGGCAGAAAATATGCCGCCCCTAATGGTATTAAGTATCCTTCTATTACAACAGTACTTTCAATCTTAAGCGAAGAAGCTATACAAAGATGGAGAGCACGTGTCGGAGACGAAGAAGCCAATAGAGTTTCTCATCGAGCTTCAACTCGTGGAACAGCTGTTCATGAAGTCTTAGAAAGATACGTTGATAATGAAGAAGACTATTTTCAGGATGCTAATCTTGTTGTTAAGTCAAACTTTATGGAAGTAAAAGACATACTAGATAAAAACCTTACCAAGGTTTATGCTCAAGAAGCAGCATTATATTCAGAACATTTAGGTGTTGCTGGACGAGTCGATTGTGTTGGTGTATGGAATGGTAAACCATCTATTATAGATTATAAAACCTCAGCAAAACCTAAAAAGAAAGAGTATTGTGAAGGTTACTTTACTCAAGAAACTGCATATGCAATTATGTGGGAAGAAAGAACTGGTATGCCTATTACACAATTGGTAACCTTAATCGCAGGTGATCAAGGAGCTCAAGTATTTATTGAGCACCGTGATAACTGGACAACAAAGCTATTAGATACAATAGCAGAATATAAACGTAGAAAATTATTTGGGAGATAATATGAAAAACTTTAGAGATCAGATGGTAAAGACATCTATGGACTATATGCAGGCACAAGCTGCAAAGCATCAAATGAACGCAGAGATTATTTTAAGCAATCAAGTGTCAGTTGGTGAACATTCTGATCAAATGGAAACTCTTGAGAAAGAGCTAGGCATGATGGCAGAGTATGTTGATAAGTTTGAAATGTTGGAAAAATATTTTAAATAAATTGCAAAAAAGTGTGTACAAATCATTTATTGTGTGTTATAATATACCTATATTAAATGATGAGGAAACAAATGAGTAAAAATGTAATAAAAGGAAGACTAGTTGTTAACGAAAACGTACTAGTGGAAGTGCCATTATATAAACAAGAGATGGTGGATTTGGCAGTCTCTAAAGACGACAACGCTTGGGATCAACTTTGTGAGTTGATTATCAGCCAAGGGTTTATGGATTTAAGAGGTAATGTTCACATTGATAAGCTAGTTATTGATGGAAAGGAAAGAGTGTTTCATTGAGAGATAATATGAAAGAGAACATAATTTTAGTAGATTGTGATGGAGTTTTATGTGATTGGGAATATTCATTCACTCAATATATGAACCATAAAGGTTTTCCAACACATGATGCTTCACAGTATAATGTTGCTAAAAGGTTCAATCTAGTTCCTGAAGCTGGTAAAAAGTTTGTTGCTGAGTTTAATGATTCAGCTGCTATTGCATTCTTACCACCATTAAGAGATGCAGTTTATTATATGAAAAGACTAAACATGCTTCATGGATATAAGTTCCATTGTATTACATCTTTGTCTACGAATAGGTATGCACAAAAATTAAGAATTCAGAATTTAGAATTATTGTTTGGTAAGGAAATATGGGATGACTTTATATTCCTACCTTGCGGTGCTGATAAAGACGAAGAGCTTAAAAAGTACGAAGGAACTGGTTGTTATTGGATTGAAGATAAACCTGAAAATGCAGAAGTTGGTAAAAGCTTTGGACTAAACTCTATATTAGTTGCTCACGAACATAACGCATATTATGATGGTGATATTGAAAGATTTTGGAAGTGGAAGCATATATATAATTATATAACTGGAGAATAATAATGCCGATAAAATTTCAATCGAGTCAAAAAGACCGAAAGGGCAATACGCAAAATTTTTATATGAGATCTACACCGTTAGAAGAGTTGAAAGCTTCTTTGGAGAATAACAATACTCCAAATAAAAAGAAACAAAAAATTCGTAATGAATTAGTTAAACGTGGCCATGGGTAAATGGTGGAGAATATGGGCTAAAAGTCTAGGAGAAAAAGTCGGAGAGACGGATAAACAAGCTAATACTATTGCTTGTATTAGAACCGTTTGGTGGCTTACTCATATGGCTACATGTTTGTTTATTATACTCAACGCTATAGCTAATCATGGCTGGGCATTAATTGGATTATGAAAATAACAATAAACGTAGAAATTGACACTGAGAATCCTCAGGATGTTAGTACAATAGAAGAACTCATAGAAACACTGAAAGAACTGCAACGACAATGTTCCGACCAATAAATCAGTAGTTTAACATTCTAACTTGTATAAATAACAGTACAGGAGAATTATATGAGTGATTTATTAGATTTCGATTTTGGTTTTACAGCCGTTGATGAAAACGAGCTTGAAGCCGTACAATCAGTAAAGACTGAGGCATCAACTGCTTCAGCAACCGCACAAGAATTAGAGGATAAGCTAAATAAGCTTTACAACTCTATACTTCCCCTTTTAACAAATTTAAAAAAGAATCCTGAAAAGGAATATATTTTATGGCCGAATAGAGTCGAGAAAATAGAACAATTCGAAGATTTAATTACGGAGATTATTAAGTAATGGCACTACCAAGTTCACCAAATCAGATATCGTTACAAGATATTCTTAATGAAAAACAAGGATCTACTACTGTAAGAACCCACGTAAGTCTTAAAGGATTATCAGTAAATGGGACAGACGATTATACCGGAGTAGATATTACCGGAACTCCGAATGGAACTGAGCCATATAATATGTCAGAGTTTCATGCTTGGTCGGCAGTCTATGCTGATTTTACAGTTAGAGGTAATGAAACCGGCAATCCAAGTAGAGGTATTTTCTCACAAGCAGAATCTACAGAGACGGGAGCAGGAGACCAAGCTGATGCTGAAGCTATGGCTAGGTTTCATATATATTATAATCTTTCAGGAAATATTGGAATTCATGCTATACCAGTCGCGAACGCAAGGTTCGCAATTGATGAAGACGATCGCTATTACGAACCAGACGGAACTCAAGTTATTTTAGGTACTGGTGCATCTGATTTCCCACCCAACCCTTCAATTGAAATTATAGGTATTGATAGCGGATATAAATGTGCAGTTGAAATAGATCAAAATGGAAGTATTACTGGTGGTACTAGTAATGCAGAAATTCGTGTGACTAAGGCTGGTTTTAATACATTGACCTATAACAGCGGAACAGATCTGTGGACACATACCGGTACTGCAACAATACCAGTTCAAACAAGTAGCTCTTTTACCCCTCAAACTTTAAGGGTAGATATTGAATGTTTTGCTGATGCTTATGGCGGTTACCCGATCTCACAACAAAGCTCGTATGTATCAGCTGATCCAATATTTAAATTCACATTTACTAAAGCTAGCTCACCAACATACTACGTATACGTTAAAGCTGACTTAACCGCGCAAGCACAGGTAATATTCTAAGGGATAATATATGGCATTACAAACATCAGGAGCAATATCATTAGCAGATATTCACGTAGAGGCTTCAGGGTCTGGTTATGCGGCCTCATCAGTCTCTTCGTTAAATGATACTGATATTAGAAATTTAACGGCTGCATCTGGTAGAACTATTAATAGTACACTAGGTACAGAGATAGATTTTGCTGATTTCTATGGAGCATCTTCATTGTCTACAATGACTACTACTAACTATATGCGACAAGCCTCTAGTGGTACCACGCAATATGCTGCTTATTCAACTAGGTCGATTTCTGGCTCTATTGTATTTAACGCTGGTGGTGGATTTTTTGTAAGATTGAGAAGAGCAGATCCTTATGTTTACTTAGAAATAAAAGAACAAGCATCTGTTAACTCTTCAACTTATTATAATACATCTGGAAGTGGTACAACTTTAAGTACAACTTACGTAACGATGGGAAGATTTAATGTAACAGGCGTTACTTCTATTGCATTAGATTGGACTACTCCTACTACAACTGGTACTTTTGGATCGGCCGCTGCTAGTGGAACTAGTACACCAACAGGAGCAACTTACGCTGCCGCGGATAACACGTATCAGAATGTAAGTAATAACCAATCAGTAGGATTTCAATTTAAAGCAAATGCAAATGCTGAATGTTACAACAGCAATACTATAAATGCTTATACCTTTATTACTGCAAGAGCGAGAAAGTCTGGATATGCTGATGGCGTTTTAGGCAGTTATTTACTATATGCACGTGGTGTCGCTACATCCACCGCTTGTTTCTAAGGAGAATTTAAAATGATAACATCTACATATACAGTTGAAAGAAATGAAGCAGGCGAAAGTACTTCTATTACGTGGAATTTTAAAAAATATTCCACAAGTACTATAGAGGTTCAAAGCCATGTCATAGATAGTGATGGAAATACCGAAGAGTTTGAGGTATCAGTAGCTAATGAAAGCGATCTAATCGATACATATACAAAAGTTTATAGTATACCTGAAGATCAAAGAACGACAGCAACACATGAAGAGCCACATGTTCATGAAAATGAAATGGCATTTCAAGCTGCATACCAAACTTGGTGTGTATCTGCTGAATTAGAATATATTTAAAGGAAATAAAATGTTTTGGAATAAAGAAGAAAAAACGGTGATTGATGTAGATCAGTTAAGAGAACAATTAATTATAGACGAGGGACAGGTAAATGAAATTTATCATGATCACCTCGGTTATGCTACATTTGGCATTGGACACTTGGTACTCGAAGGAGACCCAGAACATGGGTTGGAGGTCGGTACTCCAGTGGCAGAGGATAGAGTCATTAAATGTTTTGCCAAGGATGTAGAAACAGTAATCGAGGATTGTAAAAAATTACACGACGGGTGGGATGGATATCCACAAGAAGTGAAACAAGTCATTGCGAACATGATGTTCAACATGGGACTTACGCGCTTA
>Ga0181389_1000643_pt1 | contig 14188 bp, 12 predicted proteins | sample 12SPOviralmetaG_FD_130121 | JGI IMG/M metagenome (GOLD analysis project Ga0181389, IMG submission 130121) | Marine viral communities from the oligotrophic San Pedro Time Series (SPOT) site, San Pedro Channel, CA, USA - 12 SPOT_SRF_2010-06-29 | ecosystem: Environmental > Aquatic > Marine > Strait...
AGCGATAAAAGTTGGTGATGAGATTACTGATCCCGATATTCCGCTACCACTATCAACCTCAAGACCCGCAAAGGTGGGCGAGTCTGTCGTGTCAAGCTCTGCCGCAGCGCGAAGCTCTGCTGCCGTGGCCGCATCTAGATTAGATCCGTCACCAATCACAACGCCGTCAATATCTGTGGGGCTACCCAAGTTAACAACGGCATCTGATCCGTCTGCTCCGTCCACACCGTCCACACCGTCAGAGCCATCAGCACCATCAGCACCGTCTGCACCATCAGCACCATCAGCGCCCGCAGGACCAACATCTCCTTGCACCCCAGCCGGGCCTTGCAACCCCTGCGGCCCTTGCGCTCCGTCAGCCCCCACTGGCCCTTGAGGACCAGCAACAGTTGAGTCAGCACCATCATTACCGTTGATTCCGTCAGCTCCAGCGGGTCCGACATCCCCTTGTATGCCCTGTATGCCTTGTATGCCCTGCGGTCCCTGCGGTCCCTCTACGGTAGAGTCAGCACCATCGGCACCCGCAGGACCGGCTGGGCCTTGAGTGCTGATCTTGATGTGTGATCCTTGATTGTTTATCTTAACTGCCATGATAATGCTTTCTGGTCAACTGGTGAGCCAGACTTAATTCAGATTTCAATTATGAAGGGACATCACTAACTATGTCTGCTGCTGTCATATTATACATAACGAAGTGAACATTGCCAATGTTGTCTTGAATGTTGGGGTAGGTGTCTCCGTCTCCCATCCTCCACCAGTGATTAGGTGAAGATGATAGCACTGAGAGGTCGTGAGGTAATCCAGAGTTGTAAATGTCTGAAGCGGAAGCTGACTGGTCTGATGACCACACCGCCAACTCATCTATCTTGCAACCCCTCATGTAGTTTCCAGAAACGAACCGACCAACCCTAAAGTTGTCTGGATCTATGCCTGATGACCAACCATAATTTGAGTTCGTCCAGACTCCGCCAGATGTCACGTTAACACCGTCTACAAATATCTTAAACCTACCATAATAGCTGTTTAGTGAGCCGCTGGAAGCTCCTGTAGAACCGCCGTCATAAGTAACAAGGACGTGCTTCCATACATCAGCGGGCAATATGCTAGCCCCTCCATCCCAATTTAGGTGGTTGTTGCTTGAGCCGTATCTTAACCTGAGAGAGTCATTTCCTCCCCTGTATCTCATGTATAAATTACCGCCGTTTGTAGCATCATTGTCGCCAAAATATATGACTGTCTGACCGTTATTGCTGTCTGAAGATCCCTTGATCCAGAAAGATATACTCCAAGCATCGCCGCTGCCAGATCCGTTGCTTGCTCGACCCAATACTGCATCCATTGCATTTGCGTTCGCACCCATCCAGTCTTGGTTATTAAACTCAATAGACTTCGTATCAGAGAAAGGAGGTGTGGAAACCGTAACGGCGATAGTCTCGGAGTCTTCACCGAAGTAATTAATTGCTTTGGCTGTGATGTTATATGTGCCGACAGCCAGCGAGGAACCACCCACAATGCGACGGACGTTTCCTTCTGCGGTAGTTACTCCGCTTGGGAGGTTAGACCACTCGTAGCCAACCCCATCAGTAGCGATTAACTCGTAGTTGATTGTATCACCCTCAGTCAGTGAGATTGAAGTGTTTGATGTTATCTGAGGTGCTGATCCGGTGCTGCCGCCAGCTTGACTGAAGACTGCGTTAAGCTCATTGACTGCGTCAGCCAACGTCTGAGTAACAGCAGAGCCGTCAATGGTTGCGTTACCCATCCTAAGTCCAGAGTAGATAGCGAAATCACCGATGTGCTTATAAATGTCGATAAAACCGTCATCAGAACCTACCGCACGAATTGAGTTGACTGCGTATGAGTCACCGTTGTCCAACAGGATAGTTGTATTGGTGTCATCTAGGCTAAAGTCTATAGCATCGGATGCGGCAAGTATAAACTGACCGGTGTTACCCGCAGCGTTGCATTGAGATGTTATATAATCAGCAGCCGCGGTTGCAGTGTTGAACGAGTTTCCGTCCGCATCCAAAAAATCAGTGAAGCTAATCTTGTAGAACTCGTAAACGGTTTCACCGCCTTGCTGTGACCTAATATTGTTAATTACGTTGATCCTGTCTGCATCGGTAGAGTCCACCTCTGCCGAAAGGCAAGCGTTCCAGTATGCTGGATGCGTTGTCCCGAGGAAGTTAATGCAGTTTCCCGCAGCGTTTCTGACTACTGTTATTGCCATTGTTATCTGATGATTGAAATTAGGGTTGTGAGGGGCTGGATAAGTATCTCGTTGTTACACCTGATGGCGGGAAGCAGTCTAGCATTCCTGTCTTCATCAGACGCTATGTATGCAGACATCTCAACCCTATTCAAATAAGCGACACCTTGAGATCCGGTTCCGAAGAATATGGGCTGAGTTGTCAGCGCAAAGGTGAACGTCGGAGCGTCATATTCATCCCTAGTCATAAAGATGAGGCCAACCTCAAGTGTAGAGTTAGCAACTTGCGGGACTGCATTAAAGCTAAACCTCACCTTGACCAAGTCACCCACGTTACACCCTGTCAAGTCGTAAGACCCAGTTGCTGCATTGTATTGTAGCGATCCGCTAGTTACTGCGTCTGAGTAGCTACCTGATTGACCTGAGTCATCGAACGAGTAGTCAACTAGGTTCTCTATACCCTCTGGCATATGAGCGCCACCAAAAAGTCCCTTAGTTTGATCAAAGCTGTCAAAGCTGGACGTAGGGAAGTATGCCACATCATTAGCTGCTTGCCTAGCCGCGCTGAACCCAAACCTATACCAAGCTGAGGACGAAGCCATTGCTGCGGTATACTGAGTATTTGAACCTAAGTCATTAGCCCCTGACTGCCCAGTGGTTCTATCCACGAATCCCCCTGTAAACTCGTATCCGCTATCACTGCCGCTATCGTAGTCGATGAGTGTGCGGGTAACGGAATTACCAGCAGAATCGTATACCTTAGCCATGATGTCTCCATCATCACCTGCGCCGGTGCCGTCAGACTGCCAGATTGCTGTCTTTCCTGCTCCCGCAAGCGAGGGGTCAGAGGACTGCTCGTTTAGGCTGACGTATGATGCGTCTATTGCGCCGTCAGTGCTTATGTCGCCATCCACGGTCACATTGCCCGTAGCAGTAACGTTATCGCCGTAGATGTCACCAGAAGCCGTTATATCGCCCTGAGATACGACTGAGCCACTAGCGGTCAAGGTGAAGCCAGAAACGTCTCCAGAGGCCGTTACGTCGCCAGTAGCGGTAACTGAGCCGTCAGTAGAGATATCGCCGCCAGAGCTGATAGTTCCGCTGGCCGCCACATTCACAGCATCCACGTCTCCGCTAGTAGTGATATCTCCCGTAGAGGTGATCGTTCCTGTAGCCGTGATACCGCCTTGAGTATCAATGTCGCCGTTCACGGTCAGAATGCCGTCATCAGCAGAAATAGTTGGATCTTCAGTGTCTATGACTCCCGCGACCTTATTCGGAGAAGCCATCACCTCACCTTCAAAAGTGCCTTGCGGGAGCCTCTTGCCAGCAGAGTCGATGATCCAAACATCACAAACCAGCAGTGCGCCCTCGTTCTTTATGCGGCTAACGACATTAGTGAGGTCGAAGTCAATGTCCGTTATGCCGTTAGTCCCGTCAGCGTGGCTAGTCTGGCTCGCTTGAACCACTGCCTCAGCATTCGACTGAGCAGTGTCTTCCTTGCAGGTAATTACGACCTCAGATCCAGTAAGGTCTACAGGGACATCAGGATCAGTTACCTTGTCCTTTGGCTCGATCACTGTGACTCTCTTAGTGGTGATCTCTCCTGCGTAAAGTTTGAAAATATTATCAGAGCAGCTCATTACTTATCTTTTTTGTGAACCTGTATGCAATCGGCTGCCCGAATGCTCTCCGTCAGGCTGTCCAAAGCTATTGTCATTCTGTCTATATTTCGATTACTGTCCTCTCTTATCTCTTGTCTTTCTTCTCTGTTTTCGGTAAGGATCTTGTCGATGAAAGCCCTGTCTTCCTTGGCTTTGACCTGATTGAACCTAATAAATAAAACAATTATTCCGAATAGCGCGAAGAGAACAAGCCCTGTAAGTCCGTGTCTCGCCCAAAGCTGCTCAGATCCAGAGGTCTGTATCTCACTGATTATTATGAGGTTCTGGATCATAATTTACGCTACTAACCTTTTTTAATCCTTCTAATGACCATGCACAGGTGCAGAGTGGTTAGCGATGTGGCAGAGAACATAACAAGCCTAAGTAGGTTCTGTGCTTGTAGGCTCCAAGACTCAAGGAGTCCGAAGTGCGCTGCTGCCGCGAATATTAATGTCCCAGCACCGATGACGCTTTCGCCCCATAGTTGCCAAGATATTGCTCTTGATAAACTGCCAGCCCTCTCGCCTAGCTCATCTGCCCTCCTAAGAAACTCTTTGGCAGCAAACAAGGACAGCAAGACCGTCAAGGTTCCTAGCAGTATAATTGTCAGTGTTAACATTGTTTGTCGTAAGTTATCACAAATGATATTCTGACAACCGATCCACAACAATGTAAACCAAAAATATTACTCTATACCGCCCGAAGCTGGTGGGTTGAATATATCCACGCGAGGCCCGCCGCTGGTGTAGATGCTTGAGGAATCAGGAAAGTCAGCCTCATCAGGCAGCTTTGAGCCTGTGAAAACCCACTCAAAGTCGCTACCCTCGACGGGAACAGGCTCAAGCGTCCAGTCCTTGCTGAGCCTGTCCTGTATGCTCACATCATCATTCTCTAGGATCGTCTCCGCTGTGGACGTTGCTTTGCGACACCAGCCGTTAGCGATGTAGATCATATAATCCCAAGAAGAACGGCGAATCGCGTATCCTGCCTCAAGATACGCGAGTGCTGTGGGGTAGTTTAAATCCTTGACAGCTTCGTTCATATATTAGTCTCTGGTTATGCTGCGCTCAGCGGTCAGGATAAATGTGTCAGAAGATCGAGTAACCTCATCGTCCTGCGGGTCGCCAGAAAGCTCTACCTTGTGGTCACCCGTTGCGTTACCTGATAAGCCTGAGTATGCCGCAAAGCTAAACTCATCACCAGAGTTAGTTTCCTTGATGGCATTGAGCGTTCTAGGGCTGTCAAGCAGCAGTATAACCCTGCCTCTTGCGCTGTCCATAATCACTGACTTAACCGGATCTGCTGTGTAGCCCGCAGCGTTGTTTTCAGCGTTGAACTTGTTCTTGATCTCAGTTGCAGTATCGCCCACCTCAATGGTGCATAGACCCTGACCAGAGAATGCGTCGCTAGTATTGCTAACCTCAAAGTCCAAGTCAAGCCCGTTACCGCTGTTGCCAGCACCGTCGCTACCGATAACGCCGTTGCTAACCCCACCGAAAGGCGAGAAGGCGGCATACCAATCGTAACCGGACGGAGCGGGCGATGAAGTTGTAAGCTCTATGTCCACTCCGGTGGCTGTTCCTGTAATGCTAGTAGCCTCAAGCGTGGCGATCCAGTGGCTTCCAGAATCAACCTCTGTTCCTGTTACGCTAGGGTCGGCAGGGACATCAGAAACATCAAACGATGAGCCGTTCCAGTTTACTGTAAAGTCAACAGGAAGGGCTAGGTCTTGAGTGTTGTTCTCGCCGCTGGCGGTGGTAAAGTCTACTTGGCACATTGCCGTATATGTGGCTGGCCCAGTCGTGGCTTGCGGCAATCCGGTAAAGCTGAAAGTGTCCACCTCAGTGTCCGTGGCGCTCCCGCTGCTCCTGAATCCAGTGAATGAGGCCGTTTTCTCCTCTGTGGTCCAGTTGTAAGCGACTGCAATGATGGATGCACTGATCTCAGCAAGCAATCCAGCCTGAGTGCCGTTGTCATCCTCAAAGTTAGAGAATACGCTCTCAAGTAAGTCATCAGGGATGGATAGGCTAGTGCGGAATCGAGTGTCTTCTCCGCTGCCAACCTTGGTCACAGCCGAAGAGTCCTTAGTAATCTCGTAAGACTGCTCAGGCTCGTTCTCTCGCGCAGAAAGCTCCAAGGCGTTAACGTCAATGTCCTGAAGCACTCCGTTGCGCTTAAATCCAACGAGTATAGGGTAAATCTCGCCACTCTTTACGCGCATCATCTCACGCTTAATTCGCGTGGTTGCTGTCTCCGCTGCAAGCTCCTCAACGTCGATAGCTGCTGGCGGGTCGATGCCGGGGATGCTGATCTCGTTGGTGGTCAGGTCGAAATCCATGATTAGCGCAAGCTGATCAGCAGAATCTTGACTTAGCCCCGCAGAGCCTCGCACTGAGAATGGCACTAGGAGAGCCTGTGAGTCGCCGCTACCGTTTGTGGCTATGATTGATGCTAAAGCCACTCCTCGCGTCGTAGGAGTGCCGCTGACGAGTCCTGTGGACGCACTGATGGATACTCCGCTAGGAAGCCCTGTCGCGCTCCACGATGTAGGGGTGTTCGTGGCGTAGGCTTGCCACTCTTGCGGTCTGCCTGTAAGCCATGATTGCTCGCTCGTTCTGGTGTCAATTACTGGTATTGCCATGTGATCTATGTTCTATGTGAATTACTTGATAATAGCCGTTCCCTCAGCGTTAAGTGCTGTGGCGGTGTCTGAAGCTGCGTCCTCGGAGCCTTGAAGGTCAAGACCTTTAACTGCAACGAATCCTTTTGGATCTGCCTCAACATCATCCGAGTCAAAGCGTGTCAAGCGAGCGCGAACAGCAAAGTTAGGTGTCGCTGGTGCCGTCAGGCCGCTCTGTAGCGCGCCGTAGACGCGAGACTGAGGCGTAATGGTGTCAACGCTGTCCACAAGGCTACGAGCCACTCTAGCGCCAAAGCGGTGGACCGTGGACGTAGGGGTGAGGATAATGCGCTGCTCGACCCAAGGAGTCGTGTCCCAAGTGATTTGCTTGAGGTTAAGGCCGGTGGTCGCAGGGCTGCTCTCTTCCTCGTATGCGCCCTTCTCAAGCACTAATACCCACTGAGCGTCAGCATTGGAGTTAAGGATGGCTGCCTCGAAAGCGAAGCTAAGCTCAAATGTCTTGCGGAGGCGGAGCTGGTTCTCGTTGATGTGAATCGTGAACAGCTCACGCTCAAATGCGCTAGGGTAGAAGCTAGTCTCAGACGTAGCACCGTATTGCTCAACGGAATACCAGAGGCGACCATCGCTGCCTACGTAATCACCCGGCTCAAGTATAGTCGAGCGATGACCAAGCCCGCCGCTCACGCGAAAGTCTGCGCCGGTATTGTTAACGTAGACCTGCTGCGCGTAGCTCGATGCGCTAGGTAGCTTACCACCAACAAGGATGCTGGACAGGTTAAGCACAGAAGCGTCGTGGATCGCAGGAAGCAGACCGCGAGCGCGGGGAAGCTCAGTGGTGTTGATCTCGTTGATCGTGGTCACGCCCTCAACAGCAGTGCGAGAAGGGTATACCTCAAATAGCTTAGGCAGAGTCCACTCAGCCACAACGCTCTTATCGTCAGCGTCGTTGAGTCTAAGCGGGTTGCCGCCTGACTGACCCTCAAGAGCCGTAATGCGAACACCGTAGTCATCGAGGATCGCTTGAAGTCCGGTGATGTCGGAGATAGTGTGGGTGTGCGGGTCAAAGAAGCTGGTAAGCTCAAGACCAAGGACGGTAACGCGCCAATCATTGCTGGCAACAGCACCGACCAGAGAGGTGACTGTGATCGAGTTGCTGCTCGTCTCAGTAGCCGAGAAGTCAGTGCCAAGCACAAGCAGATTGCCTGTGGAGATTTGCTTGACGATTACGCTGTGTGCGTTCACGTCGAGGTTGTGATCAACCACGAAAGATGTAGCGGAGCCGTTACCTATGGTATCGGAGTAGTGAAGCTGTCCGTTGCTGACCTGACTGTAGTCGAAGCCGCCGTATACCTCGTCAATAGGTGGGCGCAGCCAGTCGATGTTAGCTGCCTCGGCAAGACCGTCCCAGTTAAGGGTGCGGATAAGCGTCACTGTGTCGGAGTAGACCTTGCGGCTGTATTTGATCGCGCTGTTGTCAGGGTCTTCGATCTCCATCTCGATCTCGAAAGGAAGCTCGATCTCACCGTCCTCAGCATCACGCATGAGTGCTGCTAGTTCAGCAGTATTAAAGTCAAGGGTGAAGGTAAGGTAGCCTGAGTCATCACCCACAACGACCACTTCGATCAAGTCTTGGTTGATGCCCGCCATCTCGCCTTCAAAGGAGATAAGAGCCTGTCCGTCAAGACCTTGCTCAACTCTGAACGTGCCACCCTCGTCGATCAGGGGAGCAAGTGCCTCCTCGATCTGAGCAATACCATCAGCGCGAGTCAGCGTGATGGTGTGGATGTTGTTGCGCTTGAGTTGGTATCCTGCGCGAAAGTCTCTAGGGACGGTGAGGATCTGCACCTCTGGGATAACTGTCCCGCCGACAGAAGCTTCGGCACCAGCGATCTCCTCGACCACGGAAGGTGCGTCAGGCAGCTTGGTGGACAGTGTGCTTGTGCTTGCCACAGGAGCCTGAACTAAGCGCAGGTCATGCCTCCACTTGTTATTGAAGCGAGAAGCGCGTGAGCGAAGGAAAGATACGGGGAAAAGGCTGTTCTCGTCGTAAATGGTGATCTCAGTGGGCTGTGCGTAGCTGGCAAGAGTCTCGTTGTCGAATGTGACGATGTAGCTTTCGTCCAGCAGCTCCACAGTCGCAGCGCCCAGCGCGGTCATCTGCGAGGAGGAGATTGCGTTAATAGCGTCCTGCACCTCTTGTGCGGTCGAGTTGTAAGCTAGGTCAGCGGTGGTGTCGGGGGTTCCTTCGCTTCCGATCTCAAGATTGAACGAGCCTGACTCTGGGCGAGTGTCGATACGGCCCACGGAAGCGCGGAATGAGTCAACAGTGCGGGTAGCCTCAACGCTTTGACCTTCGATCTGCTCTGCCAGCCTAACTCCTAGAGTGAGTTCTGTGCCGAATGGCAGGTTAGGCAGTTGGATGTCTGAGCCGCCAAGCGTTGTGGTCAGTTGTCCAGTGGAGAGATCGAGATAACCTTTTGTGTTCATGTGATATAAAATAAGGTAGGCTGGAGCCTATACATTGTCTCTTATCGTCAACCTATTGCTTGCCGTCCTCATTGTCACTATCGGACAGCAGGACTGGTGCTGCGGGTATATTGAAGAAGGATGGGTCGAACTGCACTACTCTATACGGGAACTTAGGGTTAAGCCTTAGCGTCTGCTTCTCCTCCCTCTGCTGCTTCTCGCGCTCATTGACTAATTCCTGAGTCCTACCAAGACCGCCTTGGTAAAGACCGGCGGGACCGCCCCCTTGGATGCTGCCAGATGCCTTAGCTACTTTTATCTGTGGAGGTCGAGTTGCCATTATGTTGTCCAGAATTTACCAGTAACCTGACCGGCGTTTAGTATATTTTCCAGTTCCTCTACCCTTGCATTGTTCTCAGCTAGGATATTATTGATGAGGGTTGTCCCCACGCCACCCGCTAATGGTATGTTAAAATTGACTGGATCTGTGAATGTCTGATCCTCCATCCTGTTGGAGCCGTGGTTTAAGTTCCAGAACAAGTGATGCTCTACATAGGGTGTCCAAGAGTCATCTGGATCTTCGCCTTCGCCTCGACCGGCCTGAGACAAGAAGTATATTGTGCATACGTGAATCTTGTCAAACGGATCAGTCCCGTCGTTACCCCTAATAGCCTCAAGTGGATCAAACCCCTCAGCTTGCGGCTCAAACCTTCTGCGCTTACTGATGAACACCCTGTTGTTATCAGGCCCGAAAGAACCCGTGTAACCCATTGCAAAAGAAATGCCTCCGGTAGAAGGGTCATCGCTCCATACAGCCCTAGATGCTGGCCGCTCCTGTGTCAGCACAATATCCATTGCGCGGAGGTATCGTCGCTCATTCTTGGGTATTCCGCCGACTTGAAACTGCTCCTGTATGCCTCCTGAGAATGATGCGTCTCTAGGTGCGGCAGACTCAACACCCTTGTCGGCGAAGTGGGCTGGCACAGGCTCAAATACGAATGACCCGCCAGATAGATCGGCATTGCCATTAAAGCCAATGGGGTCAGCGTCAGAGCCTATCTTGCGAAGGTTCCTACTTAGTATCTCAATCTTTGGCTTTTCATGCAATTCTGCAACCACTGGCTCAGTCTTATCCGTAGCAGCCTTGATTCCTAATCTGTCTAGCGTCTCCTGTTTAGCGTCCTTGGCTGGTATTTTTACCTCCACGTCTTCTGCGTTAACGTAACCCTGCTTGATCTCAGCCTTGAACACCTCGTCCCGATTATCCCATCCTACAGTCGTATACCAAGGGTGTCTCCAGCCACCGCCGCGGGTTGACTTTACCTCAAGAGGCACATTCGCAACCACCCGCTCAGCTAGGTAATTAAAGTCCTCAGCGTCAATCATGTAACGCTGCCTGAGCTTCTCGTCAATCGTAGAGAGTCGAGTCAGTATGCCTCTAGTGCTGTATCTGCTCATGCTGCCCAAAAGTAGTGACGCTCCGCAGCCTCTCCTTCGGCGTTAGTCCCGCCAGCCACAAACCTGTGGTTAAGATTGTGATATACTATCTGGCAGTGCCTCAAGAATGATCCATCCTTAGACCAATATAGCTTGGCTAATGGGTAGTAGGCTATCCTGTCACCTTCATCGCTTTGGACTGGGCTACCGCCCTGAGAAAACCTTTCGGACAGATACTCGGTGTGGACTACGCTAAACGTATCGGGCGACTCGACGATTGTAGCCTCTTCTCCAGAAACCATAGTTACCTTGAGTGCTATATACGTCTTGAGCGCGTCTGACTTCTTATCCACCTTGATCCTTGGGACATCAACAATGTTGCCGTCCTCGTCGTATCCGCTGATGGAAACGCCCTTACCGTCCTCACCCTTAATAAACGGCGTTGCAGCATTCACGCTACCCTCAGCTACGCTGAATCCGTTAATATCACCCCTAACCTTGAACGGGTGAGGGAATGCGTTCTTTTTGAATTTAGCACTAACAAGAGTGCCTTGGCTCTTGCGCGTAACCTTCAAGTCCTTGTCGTTACTGGACGTGTAGACCTCTGCGGCCTCTGCATATCTCACCAGCGCACGTAGCGCCTTAGAGATATCATCGCCCTTCCTGACCCTTAGCTCTCGCGGGATATTTGGCATAATAAAAGATACCTTGTGTTATCTGGTTCCCTGCTGGAGTCTGCGATACAGTATCTCATTCCAACCGCCAATAGGTGACTGTAGCCACTCGTCGGTAATGACGTATGCCCCGCCGCGCCTAGAAAGCTTGAATGGCTGCTGCATCCAGTTTCTCTTTCCGCTGGGCAGGTCTAAGGATCTGAACTCATTAGGGAGCTTATCGTAGACCGTTCCTATCAGGTTTACTATATAGTCAGGAATCTCGCCAACAGCATAGGTGCGCCTAAATACAGCGCCAAGGGAAAGGAATGTCTCCTCACCGAACATGGGGTTCTTGACGAATGTTTCGCCGGTTTCTACGTTCTTTATTGCGCGAAGACCGAACGTGCCAGCAACATCTACGGATGAGTTACCTACCTTGACATCCTTTGGCAAGCTCTCTGGGAAAACCACCTTTCCACCCTCCTCGTCGTAGCTGGCTTGGAAAACTTTCTTTAATAAAAACCACTGAGGGTGAGCCTCAAGTGGCTCCTCGGTGTATGATGCGTCAAACTCAATGCGTGCGTTTTGTATACCTGCATACCTGTTATCAACAATGCCTTCATAGGTCACGGTGACTATCATACCCTCCTTACCGCCGTCTTCACCCAGACCTTTCTGGTCAGTTCCTTGGCGGTTAGTCTCTACCAGCCCATCGACAGGAGCGGCGGCACCTGCGTTGTGGTAGTCGTCCTTCGACGCTACGTAGTATCTGCACGTCCAAGTGGTTACACCAATATCATCCGTGGAGAATGTTTGGCCTACTGTTTTTATTATGTCTGACATGGTGTGATATGTTGTTTTGTGATATGTGTGTTGAAAATTAAGCAAATGCTCCTGATGCACCAGCATTAAAACCTACTGAGCCATCGTCGGCTAATGGTGCCGTGTTTTCGGCGATTACTTTAAGTAAACCCAGACCCCTCTCCCTTTGCTCGTGAGCCTTTTGCGCTTCAATGGCGATAACAGCGAAAGCGTTTCGACCCATAAGGGCGTTGTTCATCTGGTCCACTCTCCCGTTAAGGGCGAAACCGCCGCCAGTAGCAGCACCAAGCGGGTTCTTAGGGTCTTCCTCCGCAGGGTCAAGCTCCACCTGTTCTGGCTTTGGTCTTGGCTGTAACCCGTCAAGTATCTCTTGAAGCCTCTCCCTCATCGCTCTTGAGCCAGCAACATCAAGCCCAGTCTGAGGGTCGTTGAGGTTGCTCATAAAATCCTTTAACTGGTCGCCCCAGTATTGATTGAACTCATCGGCTCTAGCGCCAAACTCCCTCTCATAAGCATCCCTGTGATTCAATGAACCCGCAGCAAGTGCGTCGGCATCTAGACCAGCTTGATTGGCTTGGTTTTGTATCTTGTCGCTAAGGCCGAATCTTTTAAGGAATGGGATTATCTCCTCCAGCTTCCTAACGAATGATGCCGCTATGCCTCCGAGAGCAGACCCCAAGTGGCCTATCCAGCTAGAAACACCCATCCATAGCGCATTTCCGAAGTCGGCATCAGCGAATACAGTGTATAGTAAATTAGCGAGTCTGTGAACTAGACTCATCAACTGAACCCCAAGCGCAGAAAAGGCAACAATGATACCCCTTACTAAGCCGTTAGCAAATGATGCCAGCGCGTAATCTACGAAGGCATCCCAAGCCATCTGGAAGCCATTCAAAGACTCTGACATCCTAGCTATAGGGTCTGTAAAGTTCTCTAATCTGGCTATAATTGCACCTATCTTCTTGCCGAGGTCAGGAGCCTCTGAGATCATGCGCTCAAAGATGATAAGAATATCATCCATGATAGGCATCAAGGCTTCAATGATTGGCTCTCCTAACTGCTTGAGGAACTCACCCCAAGTAGCCTTCATTCTGCCAATCTTACCTTGGAAAGTTGTAGCCATCTTGTCAGCACCACCAGCAAAGTCTTTCAGCGGGCCTTTACCCTTAGCAACGTCAGTGAACAAGCCAAGCACAACGTCTGCGCTGACCTTGCCCTCTTGAATCATCTTGTTAAGCTCGGCTCCCGTAACGCCCAACTGCTCCTCAAGGGCTTTGAAGATTGGAATACCTTTCTCAGCAATCTGCTGTCTCAATTCCTCCATCGAGCCAACGCCCTTGGCGGCCACCTGAGATAGAGCGACACCCAACAGTTTCATGTCGGTGTTAGTCATGCCCACGGCACCACCAACGTCAAGGATACCCTTGTTAAGCTCCATTGCTTTCTCAGGGGAGAATCCAAATGCCATGAACTTGCCCACGTTGCCAGCCATAGCTTCAAACGTGATACCCGTTCTCATAGCGGTCTGCCTGAGCTGCGTTAAGACTTGGTTACTCTTCTCTGCATCGCCAGTCAGGATGTTAAAGCGCATTTCTGCTGCCTCAATCTGCCCAGCTTCCTGAGTAGACCTCTGGATAACCCTAGCGAACACAGCGCCCGCAGCAGCCGCAGCAATAGTTACCGTTTTTACGATGTTGCCAGATATTTGGACCAGGGCACCGGCAACCCCACCCTTAAGCCCCTTACCTAGCGCCATGCCGCCAGCCTTGCCGCCTTTTTGCCCCATCGTCTTAGCTCTCCTCTCAGCCCTGTTGAGCTGTGCGGTGAACTTTTTGATGTTGAGGTTTAACTCTGCGACAAGTGCCTTATTAGCCATATATCTGTTATATTGTCAATCTTATCCAGCAATCACATCCACCTGACCACCTTAGACCTCTTAGCGGCATCCTTCAGCCCTTTGGACATTCTCTTCCTCAGAGAAGCCTCAGCTTGCCTTCCTAGCGCCCAGTTGAGCCTACCCCGCATAACCGCCACGTTTCCAGCGTATCTTACGTTATTGGTAAACCTGACGTGTATATTGTCCTTTGTAACCTTGAATGAAGCGGTTCCTTTAGCCTTCCCTTGATGTCTCTTGATCCAAGCTGGGTAGTTACGACCTCTAACGCCAAAGTCAGCAGCAGCCTTGCCCCAACCGGCAGCCAACATACCGACCTTGGACTTTCTCATCCTTATATATCGGTTGAGCGGGCCTTTCATAACCTTGTGCCTATACCTGACGCTACCCCTTTTCACT